>OBLW0100000519.1_pt1 | contig 32696 bp, 22 predicted proteins | sample 1520161 | NCBI WGS metagenome assembly OBLW01 (sample SAMEA3539309, study PRJEB22396) | soil metagenome | biome: tundra; feature: field; material: soil | place: USA | collected 2010-05 | depth 0.15 m
GTGGAACTACACTATCAAGCCACAACTGTGAACTTGTTCTTGCGTGATTCCTTAGGTGCGCATTCCCGCCCGAAATGACACTCCGTGTCAGTTTTGAGAGTCCGAAAGTACCACGGAGACCTTACGAGGGTGGGGGAGGTTCTGTTAAGTTTCTTGCAACTTCCCATAGACAGAGGGGTTTATGAATCTAAAGCGGCCTGCTGTGCGTATATGAAACTAGAGGGCTGCCGCGGCAGCATAATTGCATGCAACTTCAATGGCTGCCGATGAGTCTAATAAGCAATTGTGGTAGGCAGGTCGGAGTCGGAGGTGATGACGGCCATGTTTGAAAACTTAATGAACGACAGAATCAACAACGATAAAGACAGATTCACGGCGACCGAGTTGGCAGCCTTACGCAGCGATTTGCTGCAAGGGGGCATGATCGACTCTTACGAGGCCGCCGAATTGCTGCAGGTTTTCCTGATGGGCCGTGGCTACGGAGTTTCGCCCAAAGCGGCCCTGGATGCAGCTGGCCGTGTGGAAATGGCAGGGTGCGCTCTACCTGTACTGCAACATGAACTCGAGAACCTCGCGCTGGTAATGTAATGGATTGCCCCGCGGCTTGGTGACCCGCGGAGCAAAAGCCGAGAAGGATTTCGATATTCTGGAGCGGCCGGTTGAACCAAGATCGACCGAACCAGTTGCACGCTAAGAGAGCCGGGCCAACCAGCCCGGCTTTGTGGTTCCTATAGGCAAGAACTTCTTGGGTCTTGCGAGAGCGCTCCGTACTTTCGGCATTGCCGGGGGTGGTTTGTGATGGCAGGCGTTTTCGGGCCCTTCCGGCTCGGATGATACCTCCGATCGCATGCTCCCGCGAGTGTACAGTTTGATATCTACTCGTAGCGCAGGCTCTCGACAGGATCAAGTTGCGCGGCTCGTGCCGCTGGCACAGTGCCGAAAATCACTCCTACCACAGAGGAAACTACAATTGCGATAATCCCAGACAAGCCGTTGATTGGAATGCGGTACTCCGTGAGGAAGCGTACGGAGTAAGGGATGGCGTAGCCGATCACAATTCCGGCGAATCCCCCGATAAGCGAGATGAGAATAGCCTCGGCCAGAAACTGAAAGCGGATTTCTCGGTTGGTGGCGCCGATGGCTTTGCGGATGCCGATCTCGCGGATGCGCGAGGTGACGGTAGCCAGCATGATATTCATGATGCCGATGCCGCTGACCACCAGGGTAACCATAGAAATCAGAAGGAGAACCCAAGTCAAGCCCGTGGCAATGCGATCTGCCATGGAAAGCAGGGCGGTAAGATTGGCAACGTCGTAAACCGACTCAGAGCGGTGCCGCGACTGCAGGACGCGTTTGATCTGTGCCGTGGCCGAGATCACCATCGAGGGATCCTCCATCGAGAAATACAGAAGTTTAACGCTCGGAATCTCCATAAAATACCGGCTGACGGAATAGGGAATCAGCATCGTGTTATCCACTATCTCCGACTGCCCGAACGTTTCCACGCGCTCTTTGAAGGTTCCGATGATGGTGAAGGGCAGTCCAGTGAGTTTGATCACTTTGCCCACGGCAGCTTGCGATGAGCCATACACTTCCAATGCCATCCTCTCGGTGATCACGCCCACTTTGTTGTGGGCCTGAGAATCCTCCTGATCGAAAAATCTACCCGCAGGGATAACCAGGTTCCGGACCCGCAAATACTCAGGACTCACGCCCAGAATGGTGACGTCTTTCTCTCTGCCGTTGCCGACGGGAACGCGGTCAGAAAGTTGAGTTACCGGGGAGGAGGCGACGATGCCCGGAACTACCTCCTGAACAGCTTGCAGGTCGTCATTGGTGAGCGGGTCCGGATTGGAATTGCTGATGTGCGGAGCGCCGCCGAGGTATTCCGCCCAAATTTCGTTGGTGCCGATGGCCTGTATTTGATTGAGAACAAATTGCCGGCCGGTCATGCCAATGGTGACCACGAGGATAAGCGAAGCCGTGCCGATTACCATTCCCAAGGCGGTCAGGATGAAGCGGACCTTGTTGCTGCAGAATGTGTCGTAGGCGAACGCGATGATCTCCCCAAATGCCATCTTGGGCTTTAGGTGATCCGGCATGAGGGCAGCGGCCATCCTATTTAGATGCTACGTAGCCAGAAAGAAAGCCGCAAGTTGCGGCCAAGTTGCGGATGGAGGTCAATCAAGGCATCCAAGTAAAGGAAAGAGCAACAAAAACAGGCCGCAGAAGTTCTGTTTGTGGCAAAGTATAAGCTTCGTCTCCGGACTAGCGGGACCGATTGGAGCGAATGGCGTTTCCTCAACCAGAATCTGAAATTGATATCGACAAACCGACAATACCAGGGAACGTAAGGAGTTCGCTCTTCTGGATGGTAATGGTCGCGCTGGCGCTTCGGCTCGCGGTGATGACCTTCTTGTATCCGGAGCGGACAGATCCGGCTCGCGACCATTGGCGCTGCGGAGGAGAAGCAGGTAGGATTGCGCGATCAATCGCGCAGGGCGAAGGCTTCAGTAATCCCTACTTTGGCAAGACCGGGCCAACAGCCTGGCTAGCGCCGGTGTTTCCTTATCTACTGGCGGGAATTTTCAAAGGATTTGGCGTCTACAGTAAGGCCTCGGCAATCGCGGCGCTGGCCCTGGATTGCTTGTTCTCGGCTTTGACTTGCATACCGGTCTACTTCATCGCCAGGAAAAATTTTGGCGCGGCAACGGCTCAATGGGCAGGATGGGTTTGGGGATTGTTTCCGTACGCAATTTTTTTCTCGGCAGATTTCATCTGGGCTACAACGCTGACGACTTTACTGATGAGTTTGGTTTTCCTGGCGGCTCTTCACCTCGAGAGTTCCTCTTCCCTCTGGCATTGGGCAGGTTTTGGCGCGCTCAGCGGTTTGGGAGCGTTGACCGATCCGGTGGTAATGTCCGTGGCGCCATTTCTTGGTGTGTGGGCTGGGTATCGCCTCTACGAGAATGGGCGCCGCTGGCTCGCTCCTGGTCTGGCAGCAGTATTTGCTGTTACGCTGACGGTCGCGCCCTGGTTTATTCGAAACTACGAAACTTTTCACAAAGTGATTCCCTTCCGAAGTTGCCTGGGCCTGGAAGTTTACTTTGGCAACAATCACGATTCCTGGCACTGGGGACCGCCAGGCTACCACCCTTCAGACAATGAAAACGAATGGCGGGAGTATCAACAACTCGGCGAGATTGCCTACACCCAAGAGAAGTTTCACGAAGCGCTGGCATTCATTAATTCGCATCGCTCGTTGTATGCTCAGCAGACGTTGCGGCGTGGTGTATACCTCTGGACCGGTTTCTGGAGTCTCAGCCCGCGTTATCTGCAAGAGGAGCCGGCTGATCCGCTCAATATGGTGTTCTGCACCGGCCTCACGATACTGACTTTGATTGGACTTCGCCGCGCGTGGCTGATGAACCGCACGGTGGCTATGCCTTACATGGTGGTATTTCTTTTATTTCCTGTAATTTATTATTTGACGCACCCAGAAGATTATTATCGGCGGCCCATCGATCCACAGTGCGCAGTGCTGGCGGCCCACGCAGTCGCATCATGGGTTGCGGAATGGAAGCAAGAGCTGTCGACGCTCCCGTCGAAGGCGGCGGTCGCAATAGGCGAGTGAAAATTCTTTCTCACAAGCAGAAGATCTTGGACTATCTTTGGCTGCTGTTGCTGACGGCGGCCGCGCTGCTGGTGCAGGGATACCATCCCTTCGTCGAAGATTCGGAAATCTACCTGCCGGGCGTGGAGAAGATCCTGCATCCGGAGCTATTTCCGGTCGGGCGCGAATTTTTCCTGTCGCACGCCAGTCTGACCTTCTTCCCCAATGTTATTGCCTTCTCTTTGCGCGTAACGCATCTGCCCATGGAAGTCGGATTGTTCTTGTGGCAGGTGGCCTCTATTTTCCTGCTGCTTCTCGCATGTTGGGAATTGTCCCGCCTCTTCTTTTCGAGTGCGAGAGCGCAGTGGGGAGCGGTCTGCCTGGTGGCGGTACTGTTGACGATTCCAGTGTCGGGGACTGCGCTCTACATCATGGACCAGTATTTGAACCCGCGGAATGTGGCGGCGTTCGCGGGAATATTCACCCTGGCGCGGACTCTGGAAAAAAAGTATGTACAGGCTTTTCTGTGGCTGGTATTTGCCGCCTGCATGCATCCGCTCATGTGGGTGTTTCCATTTTCGTTCTGTCTCTTGTTCGTGGTGATGGACAGATTTGAAAGTCGTTGGAGGGCCCTCGGCGCCACCAGACTCGCGGCTTTGCTCTTGTTGCCAATCCCTCTAGCGCTGGCGCCTTCATCCGCCTATCACGAAGCGGCGAAACGTCATCCCTATCATTACATTCAAAATTGGACGTGGTATGAGTTGCTGGGAATTGTGGCGCCCCTGGTGCTGTTCTGGTGGTTTGGCAGGATAGCGCGACGTAGGGAATGGCGAATGGTCGAGCGCGTAAGCCGGGCATGCACGCTCTGCGGCTTGATTTACCTGGTGGGCGCTGTACTGGTCGACCTCCCCGCGCGCTTTGAAGCTCTGGCGCGCCTGCAACCTCTTCGGAGCCTCCATTTCCTTTACATCGTCATGTTCGTCATGATGGGCGGATTTTTCGGCGAATATGTGCTCCAAAACCGCGTGTGGCGCTGGCTGTTGTTATTCGTGCCTTTGAGTGTGGGAATGTTCCTGGCGCAGCGGGCGCTCTTTCCCGCAAGCGCGCATCTGGAATGGCCCGGTGCCGCGCCCAAAAACCCATGGGCACAAACGTTTGTTTGGATTCGACAAAACACGCCAGTGTCCGCGGTCTTTGCTTTGGATCCCTATTACATGGACATAGCCGGTGAGGATGAAATTGGGTTTCGGTGCTTAGCCGAGCGAAGCCGCCTGGCCGACGGAGTGAAAGACAATGGAGTGGTCAGCATGTTTCCTCCGTTGGCCGAAGAATGGTGGTCGCAGGTGGAGGCGCAGACTCCGTGGAAGAATTTCCGGTCGGGAGACTTCTCGCGGCTCAAAGAAAAGTACGGCGTGAGCTGGGTGGTGGTCGAAGCGCCGCCAGTGTCCGGACTCGATTGCGTCTATCGGAACGGTTCCGTGCGCGTTTGCCGTCTTCCCTAACCCTACGGAGATTGAAAATCTAGAGAGAGACAATGAAGATAAAGAGAGAGACAATGAAGATAAAGAAAGATGGAAAGAAGTAACCAACGCAAGTCATCTGCTCACGACCGGACGGGCAAGAGTACCCTACCGCGCACACCATCAGCTACAATATTTACAATATTATAATTAGGAGAGCTTTTCTCAAATGTCGACTGCGCCAGCAGTGCGGGATTTTGTTCAGGGCATCGACCGGCCGTTTTCTTATGAGAAGTGGAACGCGTTGCTGCCCGTCTTAGCGAGGCAATACCGCCTCAACGAGCCCTGCCCGCACGTTCTGATAAAAGATTTTCTTGAGCCCGCAACCGCGTTGGCGATGACCGCGCAATTCCCCCGCGCCGCCAGCGAAGCCTGGACCCAATACAAACACGCCAACGAGAACAAGCTGGGAATGGCGAAGCGGCAGCTTTTTCCGCCAGCGATCGCGGCCGTCACCGACGAACTGAACTCGCCCGAGTTTGTGGCATGGATTTCAGAATTGACTGGAATTCCGCACCTGATGGCGGACCCAATGCTAGAGGGTGGCGGATTGCACCAGTCTGGGCCGGGTGGCTATTTAAATGTGCATACGGATTTCTCCATGCACCACTTCCATACAAACTGGCGCCGGCGCGTGAATCTGATTCTGTATCTGAATCCGGAATGGCCAGAAGAGTGGGGCGGAGCGCTCGAATTATGGGAACAGAAGATGGCTCGCTGCGCGGCGAAGTATCCTCCGCTATCGAACCACGCACTGATTTTTACAACCGACGAGCGATCACTGCACGGATTTCCTGATCCGCTCACGTGCCCGCACGGCCAGTCACGCAAGAGCCTGGCTTTGTACTATTACACGGTCGAGTCGGACCAGAAAATTACCGGTCATTCGACCGATTATTTCGCGCGACCGCAGGACGGCTGGGGAAAATCGGCGATGATATGGCTCGACAAGAAGGCTGTGGATCTTTACTCGCGGGCCAAAGCACGCTTCGGATTTTCCGACGAGTTGGCCAGCAGGGTATTGGGATTTTTGTCGCGGAAAAAGTAGTTCGCAAACCGGCCGCTTTCGTCTCGAACGAAGCTGCGACAACTCGCCAACTCTAAGCACTGCGCGCGGTTCTACGGGCGTAGTACGTGGAGTAGCTGGCTTCGAGCTTGCGACCCCGGTCGCTGAAGCGGGGCAGGTGAATCAATCCCACCTTCTGCAGCGCGAATTGCAGAGTTGTAGCCAGCACGCCAAAACCATATCTCACGCTACGACGGAAGTTAATGGACGACGCTTCCTCGAAGTACTTGGTGGGGCAAGAGACTTCTCCAATGCGAAAACCGAAATGCACACACTGCGCGAGCATCTGATTGTCAAAGACAAAATCGTCGGAGTTTTCCAGCAGCGGCAGATCGGTGAGCACCTTACGGCTGAAGGCGCGATATCCAGTGTGGTATTCCGAAAGCTTAACCCGCAGAAAAAGATTTTCGACCGCCGTTAGCAGCCGGTTGGAAACATATTTATAAACCGGCATGCCGCCGAGTAGCGCCGTGCCGCCGATGATGCGCGATCCCAATACTACATCGTAAACACCGTAGGCTACCATGCTGGCCATGGCCGTGACTAAGTGCGGCGTGTATTGGTAATCGGGATGAAGCATGATGACCACGTCGGCACCCGCGGCCAAGGCTTCGCGGTAGCAGGTCTGCTGGTTGCGGCCGTAACCGTAGTTACGGTGATGCTGGAAAACCTGAAGTCCGAGCCGGCGTGCCAGGTCGACGGTGCGGTCGGAGCTTTGGTCGTCCACGAGAATGCGGATATCCACCAGATGCGGTAGTTCGCCTACTGTCGCCTCGAGAGTTTTTTCAGCGTTGTAAGCGGGCATTACGACCGCGATATGTTTGCCGTTGATCATGGGGGTGACGTTTCATGATACCTGAAACCGGCAGGCGTGAGTGCAATTTTGAGAGATTATGCCGGCCGCGCTGGGGGCGGCTTGCTCGTATCCCCATGCTGTGAAAAACTAGATGTTCGGGATTCACGTTCTGGCGTTAGATCCGTTTGAGGATTACTTCGTAGATGGCGGCACGGAAAACACTTTTCGAGAAGATATGGGACGCTCATTTGGTGGCGGAACCCAGCGGTAGATCTCCCATTATTTACATCGATCTTCATCTGGTCCATGAAGTCACGTCGCCCCAAGCCTTCGATGGTTTGCGAGTTGCGGGGAGAAAAGTGCGGCAGCCCTTGCGGACCGTGGCCACCGTTGACCACAACATTCCCACCGAGCCGCGCGGCACTCCGATTACGGATCTTGTTGCGGCGAAGCAGATTGCAGCCCTACAGGTCAACTGCAAGGAATTTGGCGTGCGGCTTTTCGATATGGACTCGCCGGAGCAGGGAATCGTACACGTGATTGGGCCGGAACTGGGGTTGACCCAGCCGGGGATGACAATCGTCTGCGGCGATAGCCACACCAGCACGCATGGTGCGTTCGGAGCGTTGGCATTTGGCATTGGAACGTCAGAAGTAGAACATGTTCTGGCGACGCAGTGCCTGGCTCAGCAGACGCCCAAGACGATGAAGATTGACGTCCACGGGCGTTTGCCAGACGGCGTGACCGCGAAAGATCTGGCTCTCGGAATCATCGGACAGATCGGCACTGACGGCGCCAGCGGCCATGTGATCGAATATGCCGGCGAAGCGGTGCGCGCACTGTCGATGGAAAGCCGGATGACGCTATGTAACATGAGCATCGAAGGTGGTGCGCGCGCGGGAATGGTAGCGCCCGACGAGACTACGTTTGCTTATGTGCAGGGGAAGCGTTTCGCTCCGCAGGATGGCGATTGGGAAAGAGCAGTGGATCGCTGGCGCACTCTGTATTCCGATGACGGGGCGGCATTTGACAAAACGGTGGAAATTGATGCGGCAAAGCTTTCTCCATTCGTGACCTGGGGAACGAATCCCGGGATGGTAGCCCCGGTTACGGGCCGGGTGCCCGAGGCGAGCAGCTTGAAAGAATCCGATCGCCGCGCAACCGAACTGGCTCTTCATTACATGGGCCTGGAGCCCGGGAGGCGTATTGAAGACATCGGCGTCGACCGGGTATTTATCGGGTCATGCACGAATTCGCGCCTCGAGGATTTGCGAGCGGCCGCGCGGGTGGCGAAGGGACATCATGTGAGCACGAAGGTACGTGCCATGGTGGTGCCGGGGTCGCAGACCGTGAAGCGTGCCGCGGAGCAGGAAGGCTTGCACAGGATTTTTCTGGATGCGGGCTTCGAATGGCGCGAGTCGGGATGCTCGATGTGTCTGGGGATGAATCCCGACATTTTGCAGCCGGGCGAGCGCTGCGCTTCAACCAGCAACCGGAATTTTGAAGGACGGCAGGGACGCGGTGGGAGAACGCACTTGGTAAGTCCGATGATGGCGGCGGCAGCCGCGATTGAGGGACATTTCACGGATATTCGGGATTGGAAGTTCCGCTGATGTCAGACAGGGTTGATGGTCGACTGCGGCGGCGGGTACCGCGGGGGCTAAGGCCCTTGTTACGAGTGCTTCGCCTATCGCAGCGCTGGAAGCGCTGCTTCACCCAAGAACTATGCTCCGCCCCGGACCGCTACGGTCCAGATCAACATCTTCCGGCCGATGCGGAGAGAAAACAATGAAACCTTTTCGTAGTCATCGCGGCCGTGTGGCTCCCCTTGACCGTGTGAATGTCGACACTGACCAGATCATTCCCAAACAGTTTCTCAAGCGGATCGAGCGCACTGGCTTTGGGCAGTTTTTGTTTTACGACTGGCGGTTTGTGGCAGACGGGAAGAAGAACTCTGATTTTGTTCTGGACGAGCCGCGTTACGCGGGCGCGAGCATACTGGTGGCAGGGAGGAATTTTGGTTGCGGCTCTTCGCGTGAACACGCGGTGTGGGCGCTTGCCGATTTCGGTTTCCGCGCTGTTATCTCTTCTTCGTTCGCGGACATATTCGCTAATAACAGCACGAAGAACGGCTTCCTCACGGTGTGCCTGAAGGAGAATGAGGCCTATGAACTGATGCGGCGGTCCCGCGATATCAAAGACTACCAGTTGACGATTGACCTCGAGCAATGCGAGGTGCGGGACGAGGAGGGCTTCGCAGCTAAATTCCCCATCGACGAATTCGTGCGTCATTGCCTGCTCAATGGGCTGGATGATATCGGCCTCACCCTGCAACACGAATCTGAAATCACCGCCTACGAAGTCCTCCATCCTGCTCGCTCCGCACCGCAAACAGCGCGATAGTAACGAAGGGTCAAAGCGAGTAAAGATTTGTAAAACCTTCGCCCTGCGCTTGACCTGCCGCGACGTCACGGTTGATGCTTGCTTCGTGGGGTTCTACTATTAAGGCTGCGTTCCGGTTCCTACCTGAGCCTCTCCAGCGGGAGGATCTCGGCGCGAGAAGGTCTGCTGCCCATTTTGCGGGGCAGAGATTTCGCAACCGAGTTCAAAATGAATACGTCTAATGAATGGCAATTTAATCGCCGGTCTTGTGGAGTGGCGCCCCCAACGGAAACCGTGAACATAACTCCTTCAAGTTGTGCCCAAGTACCATCCCTGATTCGCTTCCCTTTCAACCTTCGAATGGTTACCGCCGTCGCACTGGCCGTGTGCGCATCTTTGTCTGGTTGCAGCAGCGACGCAAAGCAGCAAAAAGCGCAAGCTGCTGCCCCGCGTGCCGCTTCGGTTGCCGTGGCCAAGGTGCAACAGCAAGATGTTCCTGTGTATCTGGTTGGGTTGGGATCGGTGACCGCGTTTTACACGGCGAACATCAAGAGCCGCGTCGACGGCCAGATCATGCGCGTCAACTTTCAGGAAGGGCAAGTCGTGAAAGAGGGCGATTTGCTGATCCTGATTGATCCGCGCCCCTACCAGGTGCAGCTGGAACAGATGCAGGCGCAACTGTTCAAGGACCAGGCGACGCTGCGCGACGCTAGACTGAACCTCGATCGCTACACCAGGCTGATTCCATCCGGAAGCATTGCGCAGCAGCAGGTGGACACGCAGAAGTCACTGGTGGATCAACTCGACGGCCAGGTGCGCACGGATCAGGCGCAGATCGATAGCGCCAAGCTGGAGATTGTGTATTGCCACATCACGGCGCCGTTCACCGGCCGGGTCGGGTTGCGGCAGGTGGATCCGGGAAATATTGTGCACGCGGCCGACACCAATCCCATGCTGATCCTGACGCAGTTGCAGCCGATTGCGGTGATCTTCACTTTGCCCGAGGATCAGTTGCCGACGGTATCGCAGCACATGAGGAACTCGACGCTGCTGGTGGAGGCCTACAGCCGCGACAACCAGACCAAGCTGGCGACGGGCAAACTGCAAACCATTGACAACCAGATCGATCAGACCACCGGAACCGCCAAGCTGAAAGCCGTCTTCGATAACAAGGGCAACCAGCTTTGGCCCAACCAGTTCGTGAACGCAAACCTGTTGCTGGAGACGCGGAAAAACAGTACGGTGCTGCCCACGGCTGCCATCCTGCGGGGCCCGCAGGGAACGTTTGTTTATCTGGTCAAGCCCGATAAGACGGTCGAAGCGCACACCGTGACAATCGCGCTGACCCAAGGCAACACCACGGCCGTTGCCAGCGGCCTTCACCCCGGAGACACCGTCGTAACCGACGGACAAGACAAACTGCAAACCGGCACCACGATCGAGCCGCGCAGCGGCGGCCCGAGCAGCAGCGCCGGCGGCGGCGCGCCGGCATCAGGAACTCCGGCTTCATGAGTCCTTCACGATTATTCATTCTCCGGCCGGTGGCGACCACGCTATTGATGGTGGGCGTGCTGCTGGTGGGGTGGGTCGCCTTTCTGCAACTGCCGGTTTCCGCCCTGCCGGAAGTCGATTATCCAACCATTCAGGTCGTAACGTTTTATCCGGGGGCAGATCCCGACGTGATGGCATCGTCGGTGACTTCGCCGCTGGAGCGGCAGTTCGGACAAGTTCCCGGACTGAGCCAGATGACCTCGACGAGTTCGTTTGGCAGTTCAGTGATCACGCTGCAGTTTGCCCTCGATCAGAACATTGACGTCGAGGAACAGCAGGTGCAGGCCGCGGTGAACGCGGCCGCTACGTTTCTGCCGGCGGATTTGCCGAATCCTCCGATTTACAACAAAGTAAATCCGGCCGACTCCCCGATTCTCACGCTGGCCATGAGTTCGGACTCGCTGGCGTTGTCCAAGGTTGAGGATCTGGCCGACACGGCCCTGGCGCAGAAGATTTCGCAGTTGCCCGGCGTGGGGCTGGTTTCGATCAGCGGCGGACAGAAGCCCGCGGTGCGAGTGCAGGTGAACCCGACGGCGCTTGCTTCCTACGGGTTGAGCCTTGAGGACGTTCGCACGGCACTGGCGGCCTCCAACGTGGATCAGGCAAAAGGCGTGATCGATGGCGCGCGCCAGTCCTACACCATCGGGGCCAACGACCAGCTTTTCACCAGCGAGCAATACAAGCCGATCGTCGTCACCTATCACAACGGCGCGCCGGTGCGGCTGAGCGACATCGCCAACGTGATCGATGGCACGGAGAACACGCGGCTCGCGGCCTGGATGAATGAGACTCCGGCGGTGATCGTCAACATCCAGCGGCAACCGGGGGCGAACATCATCAGCGTGGTCGACCGGATCAAGAAGCTGCTGCCGCAGTTGCAGGCATCGCTGCCTTCGGCGGTGAAGGTGCAGATTCTCACCGACCGGACCACGACCATCCGCGCATCGGTGAAGGACGTTGAGTTCGAGTTGGCGTTGACCATCGTGCTGGTGGTCATCGTTATTTTCTTTTTCCTCAGAAACTTGCGGGCTACATTCATTCCCAGCGTCGCGGTCCCGTTGTCGATCGTGGGAACGTTTGGCGTGATGTATGTGCTGGGATACAGCCTTAACAATCTGACGCTGATGGCTTTGACCATTTCCACCGGTTTCGTGGTGGATGACGCCATCGTCATGATTGAAAACATCGACCGCTATCTGGAAGCCGGAGATTCGCCGCTGGATGCGGCGCTCAAAGGGTCGGGACAGATTGGTTTCACCATCGTCTCGCTCACCGTGTCTCTCATTGCCGTGCTGATTCCGCTGTTGTTTATGGGCGACATCGTCGGCCGGCTGTTCCGCGAGTTCGCGGTCACGCTGGCGGTGACCATCCTGGTCTCGGCGGGAGTTTCTCTGAGCCTGACTCCGATGATGTGCGCCAAGCTGCTCAAGCATCGCAAGGAAGGCGAGAAGGGCCGCTTCTACGAGGTCACGGAAGATTATTACAACCGGGTCATTGCGGCCTACGGCCGCACCGTGAAATGGGTGCTGAAGCACCAGACCGCGACCTTGTTCGTAACCTTCGGAACCCTGGTTCTTACGCTGGTTCTCTACGTGGTGGTGCCCAAGGGATTTTTTCCGGTGCAGGACACGGGCGTGATTCTGGGGATTTCGGAAGCTCCCGATAATATTTCGTTTGACGCGATGTCCGAGCGCCAGCAGCAACTGGCGAAGGTGATCCTCAAGAACAAAGATGTGGAGAGCCTGTCCTCTTTCATTGGTGTGGACGGCACCAATACGACGCCCAACAGCGGTCGCATTCAGATCAATTTGCGGCCCCGCGATGAGCGCAACGCGGACGCCTCGGCGATCATCCGGCAACTGCAGCCGGAACTGGCCAACGTAAACGGAATCACCCTTTACATGCAGCCGGTGCAGGATCTGACCGTCGAAGATCGGGTGAGCCGCACCCAGTTTCAATACTCGATTGAAGACGCCGACGCGCAGGAACTGGCGCAGTGGACACCGAAGCTGGTGGACAAACTGCGCGCGGCGCCGGCCTTGCGCGACGTAGCCACCGACCAGCTCAACGGCGGGCTCCGGACGACGCTCACCATCGATCGCGACACGGCGTCGCGGCTGGGAATCCTTCCCCAGGCCATCGACAATACCCTGTACGACGCCTTCGGGCAGCGTCTGGTTTCCATCATCTTTACGCAGTTGAACCAGTACCACGTGGTGCTGGAGGTCCTGCCCAACTTCGCCAAAACGCCCGACGCGATGAACGACGTCTACGTCCGCCCCAGCAGCACGACCCCGGCTTCCGGGGCACCCACCGCCAATGCCGCGGCGGCAATCACCAGCGGGCCTCCGGTTCCGCTTTCCACTTTTGTGCGGATGCAAACCACCAACGCGCCCCTCGCCGTCAACCACCAGGGACAGTTCCCGGTGGTCACGCTTTCGTTCAACCTTGCGCCCGGAGCCTCTCTGGGCGACGCCACGCGAGCCATCCAGGAAGTGGAGAAGGAGATTCAGCTTCCGCCGAGCATTCACGCTTCCTTCCAGGGCACGGCCGCGGCATTCCAGAATTCGCTGGCGAGTGAGCCATTTCTGATTCTCGCCGCCATCATCACGGTGTACATCGTGCTGGGAGTTTTGTATGAGAGCTACATTCATCCCATCACGATTCTTTCCACCCTGCCCTCGGCGGGCGTGGGCGCGATCCTGGCGCTGCAGATCACGCACAACGATCTGACCGTGGTCGCTCTGATCGGCATCATTCTGCTGATCGGCATCGTGAAGAAAAACGCCATCATGATGATCGACTTCGCTCTCGAGGCGGAGCGCGAGGAGCACAAACCCCCGGAGGAGGCGATCTTTCAAGCCTGTCTGCTGCGCTTCCGCCCCATCATGATGACGACCATGGCGGCGCTGCTCGGCGGCTTGCCGCTGGCGCTCGGATCGGGTACGGGCGCGGAGTTGCGGCGTCCGCTCGGCATCACGATCGTAGGCGGCTTGATTCTCAGTCAACTGCTCACGCTCTACACCACGCCAGTGGTTTATTTGTGGTTTGACCGGCTGGGGCAAAGGTTTGAGAAGTACAAGATCGGCAATCCGATTCCGCAGGAACTGCCGGGGGATTAGGCTTTGCCAATGAAAGCATGAGCATTTCTTCTCCATTTATCCGGCGTCCGATTGGCACGTCGCTGCTGGCTGCCGCCCTGCTGCTCTCTGGAATTCTCGCCTTCAATTACTTGCCGGTAGCTTCGCTGCCGCGGGTAGATTTCCCCGTAATCCAGGTCGGCGCCAGTCTGCCCGGCGCCGACCCGCAGACCATGGCCTCCGCGGTGGCTACGCCGCTGGAGCGGCAGTTCGGCCGCATCTCAGCCGTGAACCAGATGACTTCCACCAGCCAACTGGGCTCGACCAGCATCGTGCTGCAATTTGATTTGAACAGGAACATCGATGCCGCGGGACGCGACGTGCAGGCGGCGATCAATGCCGCGCGCGGCCAACTCCCGGCGAATCTGCCGAGCAATCCAACTTATCGCAAGGCCAATCCGGCGGACGCGCCCATCATGATTCTGGCGCTGACGTCGGATACGGAGACGGTGCCGCAGCTCTACGACGCGGCCGATTCCATTCTGTCGCAGAAACTGGCGCAGGTAGCGGGGGTAGGACAGGTCTTCGTCGGCGGATCGGCGCAGCCCGGAGTGCGCGCGGAACTGAATCCGATGCTGCTGAACAAACTGGGCGTCGGTTTGGACACGGTGCGCAATGCGCTCAATCTGGCCAATGCGAACCAGGCCAAGGGACAAGTCGCGAACCGAACCACGTCGTGGACTCTCAGCGACAACGATCAACTCTTTACGGCGGATCAGTACCGGCCGCTGATCGTCGCCTACAATAACGGCGGCCCGGTGCGGCTGGGAGACGTGGCTGATGTCGAAGATTCAGTCATCGACGTTCGCAATATCGGGCTGCTGGGCAGCTCGGACGATAAGGCGCACGGGACCAGCGGAAAGCCCAGCGTTCTGATCATTGTTTTCCGGCAGCCCGGAGCCAACATCATCGAGACCGTGGACCGGGTGGTCGCTTTGATGCCGTATTTGCAATCATCGATTTCCCCAGCGATCAAGCTGAGCATTGCCCTGGATCGCACGATCACGGTCCGCGCTTCGGTGAAGGATATTGAATTCACGCTGCTGCTCTCGATCGTGCTGGTGATCCTGGTGGTGTTTGCGTTTTTGCGAACCGTACGAGCGACGATTATTCCCAGCATCGCCGTGCCGCTCTCGCTGGTCGGCACCTTCGGAGGCATGTACCTGCTGGGCTATAGTCTGGACAATCTGTCGCTCATGGCGCTGGCGATTTCCACCGGCTTCGTCGTGGATGATGCCATCGTGGTGCTGGAAAACATCACGCGTTACGTAGAGCGCGGGATGGATGCGGTACAGGCGGCATTCAAAGGAGCCGCCGAGATTGGCTTTACCGTGGTTTCCATGAGCCTGTCGCTGGTGGCGGTGTTCATTCCGCTGCTCATGATGGGCGGGATTGTGGGACGGCTTTTTCGCGAGTTCGCGGTCACGCTTAGCATTGCGATCGGAGTTTCACTGCTGGTCTCGCTGACCACCACGCCGACCATGTGCGCCAAGTTTCTGCGTCCACCGGCGGAGAACGCGGGACATAATTTCTTTTATCGCGGCAGCGAATGGGTTTTCGACAAGACGCTGCTGACCTACCGGCATGCGTTGAGGTGGGTTCTGGACTACCAGTTAGTCACACTCGTAGTGACCATTTTGGTAGCGGTCCTAAGCGGGTACCTCTATTACATCGTGCCCAAGGGCTTCTTTCCGCAACAGGACACGGGACGCCTTCAGGGTTCGGTGCAGGCGGCGCAAGACATTTCGTTCCAGGCCATGCGCGGCAAGATGGAACGCTACGTCGAAATCGTCATGAAGGATCCGGCCGTGAATACGATCGTGGGGTTCGCGGGAGGGAACACGGTTTCCAATCAGGGCCGGTTCTTTATCATGCTGAAGCCGCTGGCGGAACGAGGCCAGTGTCCGCCGCATCATTTCTGGCAACCCTGCCCCAACGTTACCGCCGACAACGTGATCAACCGCCTTCGCGGCAAGTTGGCGGTCGTGCCGGGGGCCACACTCTATCTGCAATCCGCTCAGGATCTGACCATCGGTGGACGCCAGAGTAATGCGCAGTTTCAGTACACGTTGCAGGGCGAAGATTTGAACGAGCTCAACAGCTGGGCGCCGCAACTGCTGGCGAAAATGCGCGTGCTGCAGGAACTGCGCGACGTGAATACCGACCAGCAGGATCGCGGATTGCAGGCCCAGCTGGTGATCGACCGCGACACCGCCGGCCGGCTGGGCGTCGCCGCGCAGGACGTTGATAATGCGCTTTACGATGCCTTCGGACAGCGGCAGGTCTCGACCATTTACCGTCCGCTCAACCAATATCACGTGGTCATGGAGGTCGCGCCACAGTTCCAACAGACCACCGAGGCGCTGCAGAATATTTACCTCCGGTCGACCCTCGGCACGCCCATACCCCTGGCGGCATTTACTCACTTCACGCCTTCCAACATACCTTTGGCGGTGAATCACCAAAGCCAGTTTCCGTCGGTGACGATTTCCTTTAACCTGGCTCCCGGCGTTTCTCTGGGCCAGGCTACGCAGGCCATCCAAGCGGCCCAAAGCTCGATTGGCTTTCCCGCCACCATTCAGGCCAGTTTCCAAGGCACCGCGGCTGCGTTCCAGGATTCGCTCTCGAACGAACTGGTGCTGATTATCACCGCCCTAGTTACCGTGTACATCGTGCTGGGCATGCTCTATGAGAGCTACATTCACCCCATCACGATTCTCTCCACGATTCCGTCGGCGGGTGTGGGCGCGCTTCTCGCGCTAATATTGACGCACAACGAACTCAACGTCATTGGAACCATCGGCATCATTCTGCTGATCGGCCTCGTCAAAAAGAATGCAATTATGATGATCGACGTGGCGCTCGAGGTGGAGCGTACCCAAGGGAAAAAGCCGGTCGATGCTATTTACGAGGCTTGTCTTCTGCGCTTCCGGCCCATCATGATGACAACGATGGCGGCGTTGCTGGGAGGCTTGCCGTTGGCCCTGGGCACTGGTACCGGCTCCGAACTGCATCGTCCACTCGGTATTACGATCGTAGGCGGACTCATAGTCAGCCAGGCGCTGACGCTATTTACTACCCCAGTCGTGTATGTTTACCTCGACCGGCTGCGGCTGGCGTTGCGTGGCGGAGAAAACTTGTCTCTGTCAGGCTCCCCCGGTCCAAGCCCTGCGCAGGCGGATTAGCCATTCCAAGACTCAAAATGTGAGATACCCTCGAAGGGGATTAACTGGGTGCAACCCGGTCTCCGGCGCCTTGCATCGCAGGTGTCAGCGGAACCCTAGTTGAACAGGTCGTCAGCCGGATCAATGATTTCGTAGTGCGTACCACGTGGGGTGGCTCGATGACGCGCTGTCCCTTTTCTCGGCTCCGACCGTTATGATAAGAAATAGTGTGTTCCAGTGCCGATTTCGCGGCATCCCGGTATTATTGTTCTTCGCTTTAAAATTCTCTCAGGAGTCATGGATGCTTCAGAAGGCATTGATCCTGGTATTCATTTGCGTGAGCGTTGCCGGTTTTGTCAGTTGCGGCAAAACCGGAAGCCACTACGTCTACGCAGCCATCCCTGCGTCAAGTCAACTGGCGGTTTTTCGGGAAGATCCTTTCTCTGGAGTGCTAACGCAACTTTCCCAGAGCCCGTACACGGTGGGTAGCGGAGCTCAATCGCTGGTAATCCATCCTTCAGGAAAATTCTTATACGTTGCGAATTCCGGCCAGGGAGAGAACGATGTTTCCCTCTTTGACATCAATAGCGATGGAACGGTAAGCGAGGTGACTCCAAGGACCTCGGTGGGCACGCTTCCGTTTCTTCTGGCGATGGACTCTGCGGGGAGTTACTTGTACGTTGCCAATGCCTTATCGAACAATATCTCGGTTTTCTCGATCGATGCGTCCCAGGGGACTTTGTCGCCGGTCACGGGCTCTCCCTTTTCGATCAACTTGTCCCCAAAAAATATGCAGCTGGCGCCGTCTGGGAAGTTCCTGTACGTGAGCGCGCCGAGCCAGCCGACGGGGGTGGTAGCAGTCTTCAGTGTGAATGCCGGTGCACTTAGTTTAGTTGGATTCACGCTTACTGCGGATAACAATCCTGCGGGTCTCGCCATCGATCCGAGCGGTTCGTTCCTCTACACCGCAAACGCAACCGCGAGTTCAATCTCCATCTACTGTATAGTTCCGGCCCCGTGTACGACCGGGACACCCGGGCCCTCCGGGACGCTGCAACAGGTTCCTCAGTCCCCTCTGGCTGACACTTTTCAGCATCCGGTTGCACTCATCGTGGACCCGACGGGCAAGTTCCTCTATGTGGCGAATCAGGGATCTAACAATATCTCAACCTATTCGATTACGTCGGGAACGGGATTTCCTGTGGTGATTACGGACTCCCCGTTCGGCTCGGAATCGCAGCCCAGTTTCCTGGTAGCGGATCCGAATGGAAAGTACTTGTTTGTAGGCAATCAGACCGGATCTGCAGGGATTCAAGCATTTGGCGTCAGCAGCGGCAGTCTGAATTCCATCGCGACCTACTCGGTGGGAAACAGTCCGACATCGATCGCAGTCTTGCAGTGAGTGAACTACACTATCAGTCGGTGCGCAGAACTGAGCGGCGCCGTGGTGGATGTCGTGAGGACGATCCTATTTTCGCTCTTATGACACCCAAAAATCCTCAAGTCTGCGACAATATCCACGCCGGCATCAGGCATCCCGTTACAACCAACGCGGGAGCCCCCGCCATCTAATCGGGGAGAAGATTCCTCAGATTCGGTTGACTTGGGGCGGGTTCTGTGCCGAGACCAAGGTCAGGACCTAGAGCCCATGAGAATTGCCAGCGCGGCAAGCGCATTCCCAAAGCATTACTACACACAGAAAGTTCTATTGGAGCGCCTACAGGATTACTGGGGTTCCCAACTCAAGAATCCTCTGTTGTTAGCGAGACTGCATCGGAATGTGACGGTGGATGGCCGCTATCTGGCGATTCCCGCCGAACAATATGTAGACATCAAGACTTGGGGCCAAGCGAACGACATTTGGATCAGGGTGGCACAGGAATTGGGAGAGCGGGCCTTATGCCTCGCGATGCACAATGCTGGACTGCAGCCGGAAGACCTGGGAGCATTGTTGTTCACAACTGTTACCGGAGTTGCGAGTCCTTCCATTGACGCGCTCTTGATCAATCGAATGGGGCTTCCGGCGAACATTCGTCGCACCCCCATCTTCGGCCTGGGCTGTGTGGCTGGTGCCGCGGGAATCGCGCGCGCTTCAGACTATGTTCGTGCCTATCCTAAACAGGCAGCGGCTCTGGTTTCGGTCGAGCTTTGTTCGCTCACTTTGCAGCGCGAGGATTTATCGGTTGCAAACCTCATCTCCTCTGGACTCTTCGCTGATGGTGCTGCGGCCGTGATTGTGACCGGCGAAGATTTCGAATCGTCGCAGCCTGAGAATTCCGGACCCAGGATTCTCGCGACACGGTCAGTCTTCTATCCCGATACAGAAGAAATGATGGGCTGGAGCATTTCCGAGAAAGGGTTTCGCATAATACTTTCGACAGAGGTTCCCAATCTTATTCGGCAGAACTTGGGTCGGGACGTGGACGCTTTCCTGGCGGACAACGGCCATCAGCGAAGCGACTTAAAAAGTTTCGTTCTGCACACTGGGGGGCCCAAGGTATTGGATGCTTCGGCAGACGCTCTGGGACTGCACAACGGTGAGTTGGATGCTTCTTGGGATTGTTTGCGTAAGGTAGGGAACCTTTCTTCGGCTTCGGTGCTTTGTGTGCTCGAAGACGTGATGAAGAATCGGCGTCCGGAGCCCGGGACGCTGGGTTTGCTTGCCGCTATGGGACCTGGTTTTTGTTCTGAGCTTTTACTTCTGCAATGGTAAGGTCGGCGAACTGATGAACGAGCACGATCGGGCGTTTCTGTGGCCTGTTGTCGTGCGGTCGTTTCTTGCCGCGATTCTGTTCCTTGCCATTACCCGCATTGGAGTTGCGGCCCAAGATACGGCGTTACAACTCGATCCTCAGCACACAACCATTAATTTCACGCTGGGCGATGTGCTCCACACGGTTCATGGAACATTTCAACTGAAGGAAGGAGCGCTCCGGCTTTCTGCCGCCTCAGGCAAGCTCACCGGCAAAATCGTAGTGGATGCCAGGAGTGGCGAAAGCGGCGGTGGAATGCGTGACCGGAAAATGCATAAGGAGGTTTTGCAGAGCGACCGCTACCCGGACATTGTCTTTCGTGCGGATCGCGTCGATGGGGACGTGACTCCCCAAGGAAAGTCAGAAGTGCGCGTACACGGCATTTTCACCATACACGGGTCCGACCATGAACTCACGGTCCCCGCTGAAGTCCAGATGGCGCCGGGGTATTGGACGGCAACACTCCACTTCGAGATCCCTTATGCAACGTGGGGGATGAAGAATCCGAGCACTCTGTTTCTGCGAGTCAGCGAATCGGTTGACATTGACCTCACTGCTTCTGGAAGCGCGACCCGGCCCTGAAACAATTGGGCATAATCAATAACCATCCTGCGGAGAGATCCCCTTACCCTCAGTGCATTCGTAGCTTCTCCCTGCCGCCAAGTTTGTGAATTCTTCCGTTCTCCCACTGGGCCAGGCGATGACAACCCGCTCCACGCGATCGCGTTTTTCCAAACCAAACGTAACTGGAAGTTCGGATTGCGACAGATAGCTTGAACCGCTCTTCACCATGCGCGACTGGCTGAAACCGCCGCTGACAATGCGGACGGAGGCACCAATTCCGTCGCGATTCGATTTAGTGCCGACCAGCCGAAAACGAATGCTGTGATTTCCACTAAGTTGATCGTTCCGGTAAAGGTATGCCGGACCATTGTTGGTAGTGAGCAGGAGATCGAAATCGCCGTCACGATCGAAGTCGGCATAGGCGAGTCCGCGTCCGACCTTCGGCTGATCGAATCTACCGCCAATGTCCGAAGCAACCTCGCGAAACTTCCCGTTGCCATTGTTGAGAAATAAAAACGGAGGCTGGGCATAGCCTACGTTCCCCCGAATGTTGCGCACTGTTTCATCGATGTGGCCGTTGGCCACACCGAGATCGAGCCAGCCGTCCAGATTTGCGTCGAGAAAGGCGCATCCGAATCCCAGACTATTCTTGGAAGCCAAGCCAACTCCCGCCTGTGCAGCTACGTCTTCATAGGTCTTTCCCACGAGTTCGTACAAGCCCGTCATTTCGTTGTCGAAGTTGGTGATTGCCACCCCCGGACTGCCCGAGTTCGTGAAGTCGGCAACGTCCACACCCATGCCGGCTCGAGCTTTACCCTCAGCGCTGAAGGCCAGTCCAACCTCGACTGCCCCGTCCTTGAAGGTCCCATTGCGCTGGTTGCGATATAGCTTGTTGGGCTGAGTGTCGTTCGCCACCAGCAAATCGGGCCAGCCGTTCGCCGTGTCATCGAGCATGGCCACTCCGAGGGACTTGGAACTGCTATCAAAAATCCCACTCGAAGCGGTAACATCCTCGAAAGTGCCATTGCCGTGATTGTGGAACAGCCAGCAGGTCTCGCCGCGATATGCCTCGGGTGTGCAGTAGGATTTATGCTTGCCATCGAGGCTGCAGAATACGTCGTGCTCGGGCGACCACTTCACATAGTTGCAGACAAATAAATCGAGCAAGCCGTCGCGGTCGTAATCGAACCAGAGCGCGGACGTGCTAAACGCCTGGTGCTTTCCGAGACCGCTGGCATGGGTTACGTCGACGAAGGTGCCTTTACCGGTATTGTGGAATAGCCGATTCTGTCCGACGCAGGTGATGAGAATGTCGGGGCACCCGTCATTGTCGTAATCGCCGACGGCGACGCCCATGCCATACATTTCAACGTCCAGCCCGGCTTGCGTAGTGACGTCGGTGAAAGTGCCGTTTCGGTTGTTGTGATAAAGCCGCAACGTGGAGCGTCGCTGCTTGTGGCCGGGCCAATCCATTCCGTTGATCAGAATAATGTCCTGCCAGCCGTCGCGGTCGTAATCGAGGAAAGCGCAGCCGGAGCCCAAAGTTTCAGGCAGGAACTTTCCTCCAAAGGAGCCGCTATTGTGCTGGAACTGAATGCCCGCGCTGGCAGTTACGTCAACCAATCGAAAGCCGGGCGAATCCGCTACCGCGCCCCGAGCCCGCAGCAGCGGCCACTGTGACATTGTCGCCAGCCCGGCCACATTACGCAGAAACGATCTGCGATTCACGGAACGTTTACCAGCCCGGCACGAATCGCGTACGTCACCAGCTCGGCTGTTTTGTGAATGCCGAGGGCGCCCATGATGTTGGCGCGGTGGACGGCAATCGTGTTGGCGCTGAGATCAAGCTCTGCCGCAATTTCCTTGTTGGATTTACCATCCACAATCATTCGCAAGACTTCAAGTTCGCGCGGAGTAAGACCGCTGCTGCGTTCGCCTTTGAGAGCCGATTGCTGCTCGACCTGTGGGTCAAAAATAGTTTCTCCCTTGGCCACGCGCCTTACGGCGGGACCGAGTTCCAGATTCATCGCGTTCTTCAAAATGTATCCTTTAGCCCCCGCGTCGATGGCTTGCCGCACCCAGGTATTTTCCGAATGCATGCTCAGCATCAGCACCGCTGTTTCGGGCAGGTCTGCAAGAATCTGCCGAGTGGCATCCAGGCCGTTCATGCCGGGCAGAGCGCAGTCCATGACCACGACCTTTGGCTTCAACTGGCGTGCCAAATTGGTGGCCTCTTCACCGTCCCCGGCCTCCCCCACGACGACCATATCGGGTTCATCTTCCAACATGCGCCGGAAACCTCGCCGCACTAGACCATGATCATCCACCAGCAACACCGTGATCTTTTTTGTCATCGTGTTTTAACTCTTTGTTTTTAGATCTTTTCTCGAGACTCAACTTTCTCGCGCGGTACGCTCAAGTGCAACACCGTACCGCCGTCGGCAGGAGTATAAAATGCGATCCGCCCGCCCATCAACTCTGAGCGCTCGCGCATCGCTACCAATCCGATCCCCTGCTTTGCCGGTCGTCCGTTAAAACCTTTGCCGTGGTCCTCTACTTCCAACTCCAATAGCGAAGCCAGAAAACGCAATCGCACCCAAGCCTGTTTTGCGCCAGAATGTCGCGCCACGTTGTTCAATGCTTCCTGCAGGATTCGATAGATCTGTACTGCCGCGCTGCCCTCCACTGTAAAGGGCACGCCCTGCTTTTCATAGGATACGGCGATTCCAGTCTGCCGTTCCACGGTTGGAATGTACCAGTCAAGCGTGCTCTCGAGCCCTGCCTCATCCAGCATAACCGGATGCAGCGCTTGTGATAGGCTTCGCACCCGGTCGAGAGTGTCCTGCGCGATCTGGCGGACTTCCTGCAAGTCGGTGCGCATGGACGACCCTTCGGGAGCGTGCGTTCCGGCACGGCCCAGCATCGCTCCCATGGCCGTCAAGATCTGACCAAACTCGTCGTGTAGTTCGCGCGAAATATAGCGCAGAGTCGATTCCTGCGTGGCAATAAGTTTCTGGGCGAGTTCGCTACGGCGCTCTGAAAGCTCTGCCATACGCGCAAACAGCCGCCGATTCCACCGTATCATGGAGAATCCGGTCAGCAGAATCGCGGCCAGCGTCCCGGCCAGAAACACATACACTTGCCGCTGCACACGATCGTAAATTTGTATGATGCGTTCTGCCGCCTGCTCTTCGTTTTCACTATCTTGCACCAGCAGCCGCGCCACCGTCGTACCCAGGGCCGCCTGTCGTGCCTGCAGCGAAAGTTGTATCTGCTCCCTCGCGTCTTTTTCCCTACCTGAAGCCGCGAGACTAAACACACGGTCGACCGCATCCCAAAACTGCGCCAGAGAACTACTTAGGGACGCACTCTGCTCATTCGTACGGGTGGTAGGAGCCAAACTGGATTCGAGGTTCATGGCATCCTTCAGATCAGTGCGGATGCGCTGGAATTGCGCCGACCACGCGGTCAGAGGATACGGTTCGTCGTTGTCGATCATGTCGCGCATGGCGACCGCCAGCAGGTTCAGGTCGTTCTGGATGCGCAGCAATAGCAGGGAATCCTTGCGATTGCGGTCGATCAGTTCGGACTGAAGCTTACGCAACCCTGCAACTTGCCACGTGATGTACGCTGAGTAGGCGACGACGGCGGCGAGCGTGATGATCAAGCCAAGCAACAGCCCCGAGGTTGGAGAATGCTCCAGCGAAGACGGACGTGCCACGCCCCGAGCATACAACGGCTGGCCGGGACGTGCCACAATGCGGTAGTAGTAATAATGAAGCGAATTCCACTCCGGCGGAGTCCAACAAGAGATTGAGTACAGACCCTAAACCAACCCAGAAGATACCTAAAGTCGAGAGGCTCCGCGTCATTCTGCCGGAAGTCTGGAAGCTGATGCGGCCGCGGCGTTGGCTGCTCGCGCTCGGCTTTGTGCTCATGGTGATCAACCGAGTTGCAGCCCTCGTATTGCCCTATTCAAGTCGATTCCTGATCGATACCGTCATCAACAAGCACCACATGGATAAGTTGCGCCCGCTGGTGCTACTCGTGTTAGCGGCTACCTTGGTCCAGGGCGTCACTTCTTTTTCATTGACGCAATCGTTGTCGAAGGCGGCGCAGCGGTTGATCACCGAGTTGCGCCAACAGGTTCAGGCGCACATTTCTCGCTTGCCGGTGGCCTTTTACGACACGAATAAGACTGGCAGTCTCGTATCCCGAATCATGAGCGACGTGGAAGGCGTGCGCAACCTTCTGGGCACGGGCCTGGTGGATTTTGCCGGAGGCCTGGTCACCTCCGGAATTGCGCTCATTTTGTTGCTTCGCACCAGCCCGCAGATGACCTTGATCGCTGTAGGCTCGTTTGTGTGTTTTGGCGTTGCATTGAATAAAGCGTTCGCGACCATCAGGCCGATTTTCCGTGAGCGCGGCAAGATCAATGCCGAGGTCACCGGCCGGCTCACGGAATCGTTGGGTGGCGTCCGCGTGATCAAGGGCTATCACGCCGAACAGCGCGAGGAGGCAGTCTTCGCCACCGGCGTTCGCCGCCTGCTCGATAACGTGATGCGCACTCTCACAGCAACCTCGGTCATGAGCCTTTCCGCAAGCGTTCTCCTGGGATGCGTGGGCGCGGTGACCATGTATGTAGGAGCGCATCAGATTGCTTCAGGCACTCTGACGGTCGGCGGATTTGTTTCCTATACTTTGCTGCTGGGTTTTCTGGTTGCGCCTATCATGCAGATCGTTTCCATCGGAACCCAACTCACCGAGGCATTGGCGGGACTCGAGCGGACGCAGGAAATAATGCGGGAGCGGCCCGAGGACCAGAATCCCAACCGCTCTGTGTCTCTGCGCGATATCGTGGGGCAGATTCAGTTCGAAAACGTGAGTTTCACTTACGATGGGATTCATGACGTACTGCGCGATATTTCCTTCCGCGCCGATCCGGGCACGGTGACCGCGCTGGTTGGCTCCTCGGGATCGGGCAAATCGACCACTATAGGCCTGATCTCCGCTTTTTATACGCCAACAAAGGGCCGGATTCTGATGGACGGCACTGACCTCAGCACGGTTCGGCTCGACTCCTATCGCACGCGTCTGGGAGTCGTGCTGCAGGAATCCTTTCTGTTCGATGGAACGATTCGAGACAACGTCTCATTTTCCCGTCCCGATGCCACTGAAGAAGAAATTCTGCGGGCCTGCAAGATCGCGCGCGTAGATGAGTTCGCGGAATCGTTCACCGACAAATATGACACGGTGGTCGGGGAGCGAGGCGTTAAACTTTCCGGAGGTCAACGCCAGCGGATTTCGATTGCCCGTGCCATTCTAGCCGAGCCGCGTATCCTGATTCTTGACGAGGCAACCTCAAGTCTTGATTCCGAATCGGAGCAGATGATCCAGCAAGGACTTTCTTATCTGATGAAGGGGCGCACTACATTTGTGATTGCGCACCGGCTCTCAACCATCCGCCGCGCCGATCAGATTCTGGTGATGGAGCAGGGACAAATTGTCGAGCGCGGCACCCATGAGCAACTCTACGCAGTCCATGGCCGCTATTACGACCTGTACACCAGACAGCACGGCGTGGAAGATAATCTATTTCTCGCGCCCGGCGAAGGAGACTTGCCTGAGTTTGACGCTCCCCTAAACGGAGACTCGCGCCCGCCACGGAACGGCGATGGCAAGTCGGCGGACGCATTGCGTGTGCTTAAGGGTGAGGTGCGTTAGGCCGTGAGTGGCCCGAATAAATATCAAGCGAACGGCGCTCCAGCGATTCGCGCGGAGCAACTATCCCGGCATTATCGGATGGGAGAGAACGTGATTCGCGCCGTCGATGGCGTGTCTCTTGAAGTAGGCTGCGGAGAATTCGTCGCCCTTCTGGGAAGTTCAGGCTCGGGAAAATCTTCGGTGTTGAATCTGATTGCGGGCCTGGATCGTCCTACGTCCGGCAGCGTTATCGTTCATGACCGGGATCTCGCGAAACTTTCCCGCGAAGACCTTTCACGCTATCGCTTGCACACTGTGGGAATGGTGTTTCAGTCGTTCAATCTGATTGCCAGCATGACGCTTGCCGAAAACGTGGAATTACCTATGCGTTTTGCCGAAGTCGAGCGTGGAGAACGTGACAGCTTGGTTCATGAAGCGCTCGCGCGGGTAGGTCTGCAAGACCGTATGAATCATCGTCCCAGTGAACTGTCGGGCGGAGAACAGCAGCGAGCCGCACTGGCTCGCGCGCTCATCAACCGGCCACAACTCCTGCTGGCGGACGAACCTACCGGCAATCTCGACAGTCGTACCGGCACCGAGATCATGAACATGGTCCGCGAGTTCAACCAGCAGTTAGGGATGACCGTCGTGATGGTAACTCATGAGCGAGCCTTGGCGGAGCGCTACGCCCAGCGCCTCGTTTTCCTGGCGGATGGCAAGCTGGTGAGTGATGAAGCCAACTTAATTGTAGTCAAGGGCGCAACTGAACAAGGTCGACTATGAAACTCCCTGATCTGGGCGAACTCGCGGTCCGAAACTTGCGCGAATCCATTCTGCGAAATTCGCTGACAACCATCGGCATTTCGGTGGGCGTAGCGTCGCTTGTTGCCATGCTTTCTCTGGGCATCGGCTTGCAGCAACTTGCGTCGCGGCGTCTGATGAAGTCCGGACTGTTCGATACGGTCGTGGTTACATCCAGACGCGACTTGCGCAACTCTAATCGCGGCGAAGATCGAAGTGGGCCTGCCCCGGGCGAGAGCCGAATTCTGGATGAGCCCACGCGACTGGAAATCGAGCATCTACCCAACGTTCTTGAAGCATATCCTGACATCCGTTTCATCACAGAACTGCGCTATGAAGACAAGCCACACTTGACGATGGTCGCGGCCCTGCCTTCATCGGCTCAATCCAATGATGCCTTCGAAGCCGTGCAGGGGCGTTTCTTTTCGTCCGATATGGCGCCAGAAGTGGTCATTCAGAAAACCTTCGCCGAAGAGTTGCTGGGCAAAGCACCACAGCCCGGCCTCGACGAAACAAATGTAGCGGCGCTGGCGGCTCCGCTTCTCGGCAAGGAATTGACCATGCGCTATGCGCAGCGCGAGGCGCCTCAAGCCGCGCCTTCGAGCGCTGAGAATAGCACTCCCGGCGGTGACCAGGGTCTGGCGGGGGCTGCCTATTCCGTCGTCTCCCGCGAATTAAAGCTGAAGATCGTCGGCGTCGCCGACCTCGATCCCGAAAGTATGCGCGGTCCAACTCGCGCGCGAGTTTTTCTTCCACTCAAGCTGGCGGAAAGTCTGCACGTAATGCAACCCACGGATCTAAGGGAGATTTCGCGCGCTGCCAGCGACCAGCCTGTTTATTCCTCAGTAAGCGTGCGCGTGAAAAACCCCAGCGGAGTGCAGCCGGTAGAAGATGCAATCAAGAAAATGGGCTTCAATACTTTCTCGATACTTGATGCCAGTCGCAGTATCCAGCAGTTCTTCAAAGTGTTAGACGTATTTCTCGGCATCTTCGGTAGCCTCGCACTGGCTGTCGCTTTTATTGGGATCGTAAACACGCTGGTGATGGCCATTCTCGAGCGTCGCCGGGAAATCGGAATTATGAAGGCGATCGGAGCCAGCGACGGCGACGTGAAAAGACTTTTCTTCGCAGAAGCAGGCGCCATGGGCATTCTCGGCGGCATTGTTGGGGTCGCCCTCGGCTGGGCTATCGGACAGGTCATCAACCTGGGCACGAATATTTATCTCAAGCGGCAATCTTTTCCACCGGAGCATTTCTGGGCTGTCCCGTGGTGGCTGGTAGTGTTCGCCGTATTGTTTTCCTTCCTCGTCAGTCTGGCTGCGGGCCTCTATCCGGCGGGGCGCGCCGCCCGACTCGATCCCGTGCAGGCTCTACGCTACGAGTAGACTGGATCGATGCATAGCTGTCTTCGAATTGTTTGTGTGTTCGCGATCTTTATCGCTTCATCATCAGCTCAAGCCCAGAGTCGGATTCAATGCGATGCGCTGAGCAGTCAGATTCTCAAATACCCTGTTCATTACTGCGTCTACCTGCCAGCCAGCTATGACACTGGTGCAACCAAGACTGTTCCAGAGCACTATCCCGTGCTGTATTTCCTCCACGGCCTTGGCGACAATGAGAAAACGCTTTTCAACAGCGGCGGCTGGACACTGCTCGACGACCTCCGCCAGGAACATAAGCTTGGGGATTTTCTCATCGTTGCCCCGGAGGGTCGACGCAGTTTCTATATCAACTCCGCAGACAGTTCCGTCCGTTATAGCGACTTCTTTCTTCAAGAGTTCATCCCGCTGATCGAAAAGAAATACCGCATTGCCAAGGGCAGAAGTAATCGGGCGATCAGCGGTATTTCCATGGGGGGTTACGGCGCGCTGCGTTTCGCCTTCAGCCATCCCGAAATGTTCTCTGCCGTGAGCGCCCAGAGTGCCGCACTAATCACGGAGTCGCCTCAGGACCTCGACACCGCCGCCCGTTCTGGCGCCCCGCTGGGGAAAATGCTGGCTGATGTTTTCGGCAACCCAATAGACAGTTCCCATTGGAAGAACAATGACCCGTTTGTCCTTGCTCAGAAAAATCCTGCTGCCTTGAAAAGGCTCGCGATCTATTTCAACTGCGGTCAGGATGATAACTACGGCTTCGAAAAAGGGGCGGCGGCGCTGCACGAGGAGCTGCAAAAAGAAGGCGTGAAGCACGAGTATCATCTTTATCCCGGCGACCACAGCCTTACTTATTTTCTGGTTCACTTCAGCGAGGTCATGGAGTTTCACTCACGGGCGTTCGGTCTCGTCCAATAGATGCTCCCGCCCCCGGTTTCGTAGCCAGATCATTCAAAAGGGTGCGCGTTCTCCGCACACCCTTACCCCCTCAAGATATTCAACGGAACTCAGCCAGGCAGCACAATTGGGGGAAGGCACGTCCTTGCAGAGCCGTAGACCCTGAGAAGATGCCTCCACTTTACACCCGAATTCCATAAATGTTATTCGTCAGCAAGCTTTAAAAACGACCCGCTCTGTCAGATACCGGATAGATAAAACTTTACAATGGTTTAAGATTCGGCTGCAAACAATCTAAGCCCCCATGTTGGTCATCGGTTTTCGGGGGAGAGCCGATGACCTTCATCTGCCCCAGATACGTGCGTTCGACGCATCTTTAACCATCAATCTTTATCTTTCGTGCAGAGCCGATGGGAACGTTGCTTCCCGGTCAACTTCCCATCTACAATCTCTTTAAGCCGGTACCGCACATGAAAAGCACCAAACGCTTCGTAGATGTAATCGCGTTGATAGCGCCCGACCTCCTTCAAACAAGGGCCTCTTACCCGAAATTGCGATTCCGTGTGATAGTACGAAAGTGTTGGTCACGAATCAACTGGTGTTGATTCAATAGGCTGGAGGGATGTGTGAGTAGTTGAAACAGGCGGTCTTGAAAACCTATGTACTGGAGCTGGCCACCGCTTGTAATCAATTGAATTCAAAGAGAATTGGTAGGGCGAATGAGATCCAAAACAGGCGAACTGTAGTAAAACTGTAGTAATGGGAGAGGTGGCCGAGTGGTTGATGGCTCCGGTCTTGAAAACCGGCATACCCGAAAGGGTATCGGGGGTTCGAATCCCTCCCTCTCCGCCACGCAGTCTTAACTGCAGAGAAGTTCCCCCACAACTTACCCAGAAATACGCGAAACATGCCCGTATTTCGCGATTCTTCCCAGACAAACCGGACAGCAGAGAACGGACTGCTCGGCAGCGAAGGGGGTGACTGTCCCGGCTTTTCTCCGGAGGGCACATACTCAGTCCGGTTTCAAGAAGGGCATTAGGCGAATGCAATGCGATCACAAGCCGGAGATTCCGCCACAGCGGGTTGACTTTTGTCGCCACCTTGGAAACCGCGTTCGGCGCTTCCCATAAGCCCGTTTCTGGACAACTTCCTGTTAGCCGACGATCCACGAACTGGCTCAGTTTGTGATCACAAGAGCGCTCTCGGATCGGATGCGGAAATAGCAATCACCGCCGTTTTTGGTGGCCCGTCCTCTAACGAGCGGACGGGGGAGTTCCGCCTAGTTTTTCGGGCGACGGGTTTTGCGGTGCCTCGGCGGATTCGCGGGCGGCACTCAGTAGCGCGGCGAAGCGAGGGTCGCCGTGCAGGGACTTGAGATCGGCATCGCTCTTCAGCCCCTCGCGCATGTCGGCAGTGAGCCCGTGGTTAACGGCGAACTGCAGGCTCGCGAACGCCTCGCCGCGCTTGCCCTCCAAGGCCAAAACACATGCGAGTCCGTAGGCGCTGGAGGCGGCGTCGGGATTCGTGGCTCCCAGAACATGATTTCGGCCATCGAACACTTGCTGGTAAGTCTCTTCCGCTTCCGGATAGCGCTTGTCTTTCCTCAAGACATTGCCCAGGGCGTCTATCGACTTGAAAACTGACGGATGTTCGGGCCCGAGGATCCGTCGTTTGCCGTCTATGGCCTCCCGCAGGAGTTGTTCTGCCTCGGTATACTTGCCTTCTCCGGCGAGCGTTTCGGCCAGGTTCGACATCGTAATCAGAGTGCTACGATTGTCGGGGCCAAATTTCGCGAGCTCGAGTTCGAGCGCATCGCGTTCCAATTTCTCAGCTTCCGGATATCGTCCTTGATCTTTCACGGCGATCGCCAGGTTTTCCACGGTCATCAACGTTTTAGGATTCTCCGGCCCATACAAACGCTGCGTGATCGGGAGCACATCGCGAAACAATTTTTCGGATTCGGCAAACTTTCCCTCATTCATCAGCAAGTTGGCGAGATTAACCGTGATTGCCACCGTGTCGGGATTTTCCGGACCGAGCATCTGCCGGCGTGTTTCAAGTACCTGTCGAAAGGTCCCCTCCGCTTCCGGATATTTTCCTTCCTCACTCAACACGACTCCCAGACGGCTCATCGCGCTCAGCGTGATGTTGTCCTGCGGTCCCAGCGCGCGCTTTGTGTCTGCGACGGTTTCCCGGCCGAGTTTCTCCGCGTCCGCGTATTTGCCTTCGATGAACAGGATCCACACCAGCCAATTCATTGAAATCAGCGTGTCGCGATGTTCGGGGCCGAGCACGCTCCTGCGGCCCTCCAGCGACTGACGGCAGAGTTTTTCCGCCTCGTCGCGCTTGCCTTCCCACGTCAATACTTCCGCGAGCTGGTACATCGACTGCAGCGTGTCTTTGTTTTTGTTCCCGAGCGTGCTCTGCCGAACCTCGAGCGCGTGACGCAGCAGTGGTTCGGCCTGCGCAAACAAACCCAGATTGTCGTACACCGTGCCCATGACGTTCATCATGCGAGACTGCAACACGGGATCGTTGGCCAGGCCGGTATCAATGTCGTTCGACGCCTTGTCGAGAATTTCGCGGGCAGTGATGCTGTTGCCTCTCGCCTGGCCCGGATCGGAGACCTTGAACATCTGGGTCATGAAGTCTGTCACACGCTCGGACGCGGCGGCTGCGCGGTTGGCGCGATCGCGCTCATTCGCAATGCGACGTGCCTGCAGCGCCATAGTTGCTGCGAACGCAATCAGCAGCAGCACCGCCGCTGCGGCCACGCCTACACTGAAGCGATGTCGCCGGATGAACTTGCGAGCGCGATAAGTGGTGCTCGGCGGACCGGCCAGTACCGGTTCGTTGTTGAGGTAGCGCTGGATGTCCGCGGCCAGCTCGGAAGGCGACCCGTAGCGCCGGGAGCGGTCTTTCTCCAGCGCCTTCATTGTGATCCAGTCGAGTTCACCGCGCAGATGGCGTCGCAGGGCTTGCGGCTCCTCCTGACGCTTTTCCGCAGAGTCGTGCGAGGATTCGCCCATACCCTTGAGCTGCGAACTGGGCAGTGTGGGTTCCTCGCCGCGGATCTTCGCCAGCATGGCGGCCGTTCCCGTACCGTCGGATTGCCGCGAACCGTAGGGCAAAACACCCACGAGCAGCTCGTACAGGATCACGCCCAGCGAGTAGACATCGGTGCGAGTATCGATGTTGCGTTCGCTGCTGTCGGCCTGTTCGGGGCTCATGTAATCCGGCGTGCCCACGACTCCACCAGCCTCGGTGTACATGGTGGCCTGGCTCAATCGCGCCCCGGTTGCTTTGGCCAAGCCGAAATCGATGATCTTCGGAACGGGTTTCTGGTCGACAGATCGGAAGAGCACACGTCTGA
>OBLW0100000520.1_pt1 | contig 32691 bp, 31 predicted proteins | sample 1520161 | NCBI WGS metagenome assembly OBLW01 (sample SAMEA3539309, study PRJEB22396) | soil metagenome | biome: tundra; feature: field; material: soil | place: USA | collected 2010-05 | depth 0.15 m
TTCCAAGACGCCGAGCTGCTGCCGCAGCGCCAGGTTTTCCAATAGAAGATCGCGGCGTGAGCAAATGCATCGACTAAAGAGAACAACCAAGAGACTCAGCTGGCGTACCATGGGACCAGTTTTACATGGAAATGGGTGAATTCCGATACCCCGTTTATACACTTGATTCGAAAGCAGATCTTAATTATGGCGAGGCACAACGCCTGCGCATGGTACAGCCTTCGATATTGTTGGAACCCGAACGGCCAATGCTGGAGCAATGAAGGAAGCCTTCGCATTGGCATGCCGCATGGCCAGACGCAAAAGCCAATAGATTAAGGCCCAATTGAGCCTCGCGCATTACGCCCCGGCAAACGCATAGCCTTTCTCGCGAACGCCAAACCAGAAACTAGCAGCACCAATGACGCAGGCAACGCTGGCGCAGAGAAAAGCAATGCTATAAGTTCCTGTCTCGTTGATCAGCCACCCGGTGAAAACAGAACTTGCCAACCCAGCCAGATTCCCGCAGGCGTTCTGGAGGCCAGTCCATCGCCCCGCAGCATCAGGCCCGGACAGGCTCTGGGTCAGGGAGTAAAGATTGGAAGCATAGACACCGAACGCAAAACAGCTTGCCAATAATCCTGCGAGAGCCAACCCGAGTTGGGGAAGCAGAACGGTGGGCAAAAGCACAGCAGTCGCAGCCAGTCCGAAGGTAAGGAAGCACTTCCGGACCAACACCGGCTGCCCGCCTTTCGAAACAAGAAAATCCGCTAGAATGCCGCCGCCGAGTGACGAGCCTGCCATCAGCAGATACGGAATCGAGCCCCAGACTGCCATCGATCCGAGCGAGAGATGCCGCAAGTGTACAAGATACGATGGAAGCCAACTCAGGATGAAGTACCAGGCGTAATTCGCGCCGCATAATCCTCCCGTCGTACCCCACACAGCGGGTCGCGCAAGAAGCTCTTTCCAACGCACATTGTTCTTCCGATGACCGTGCGGAACCGTGCGCGTGCGAGGCGCAACGATGAGCCAGGGGATCAGCCATACCAGTGCTCCAAGTCCCGTAAGAAAGAAGAGCGGCCGCCAACCCGCAGTGGCCATGATCAGCGCGCCGGTGAACGTTCCCGCGGCCGGCCCGATGCGCGCCCCTAAATCGATCAGGGCGTTGGCAAGCCCTCTACGCTCCTCCGGGAAGGCCTCAGCAAGGACGTGCGAGGTCGCTGGATAGGCTACCGATTCACCGAGCCCGAGTAACAAGCGCATGACAAACAATCCGGCAAAAGTCGCCATGAATGCCGATGCCAGCGTTGCAACCGACCAAAGCAGGAATGCACACGCATATACGATGCGCACCCCGGCGCGATCTACCAGCCACCCGGCTCCAATCTGGCTGATTGCGTATGTCCAAAAGAAACCCGACAACAAAATTCCGAGCGACCAGGGAGACAAGTGCAGTTCCGTGCTGAGCAATGGCGCCGCTACGGCAAGATTGCCGCGTGCGAAAAATGCGATGCACATCGCAACCGCAAGAAGGAAAAGAAGTCCCCATGGGAGCGGCTTCACGCTGGGCGCGTCGACAGCGAGAGGGCTGATTCTGTTCAAGAGCGTCCGGACCACTCCAGCGCTGCGGATCGTTCCATTTCTGCCAGTTTGGCGACGCGTCTTCTAAAGTGCTCCTCGGTGCTGAATGTAGCGGCAAGATACGCGCGCAAGCACTCTTCGGCAACGCTTAATCCCACGATCTGAGCACCCACGCAAGCTATATTTACGTCGTCATGCTCCACGCACTGATGAGCCGAATAAATATCGTGGCAAACCGAGGCTCGAATGCCGGGAATTTTATTTGCCGCGATGGAAGCGCCAACGCCGCTTCCACAAACCAGGATGCCGCGCTCGGCCCGTCCTTCTCGCACACGAGCGCAGACAAGCTTTGCGATGTCGGGAAAGTCGACAGGCGCCGGGTCGTACGAACCGCAATCTTCCACGCTGTGACCTTCATTCTTCAAGAACGCTATCAGCGGTCCCTTCAATGGAAAGCCTGCGTGGTCGCTGCCGATTGCTAAAGAAAGTCTAGACATGGGTTACTCCTATCCTCTTTGTGTGTGTGGCGGCTTCAGTCCATCGGGAGCTGGGCCTTGATACTCCAACTTTAAGCCCCAGTCCATCTCGGTTGGGAAACTGGGCAGTTGAATCTCGCCAATGATATCGCTCTTCAGGGTTCCATCGCCCACATTGGACCATGTTCCGTCCGTAGGGTTGAACCATTGAGCCCGATACAAACTTCCCAGGCGTGCTGCGCGAACGATGCTGCGCGGGCAGCCCAGCTCAAAATAGAGCAGGAATATTTTCTTGTCAGGTGTGCGGCAAGCATAGGCCCAGCCTTCGTACCCCTTGATGGTCTGGGTTTGACTTGGAGTAACAAACCCTGTATCGGGGACCAGTTCCTGATATTTCTTTCCCACCGAAAACAGGAACGTTCGCAGGTATTTCATCTGATTCGCTGAGTTCCATTGGAACGCGTCCCACATCTTTACCGGGGCGCTGGGCTGGATATCCGCTCCCCAAATGGCCTCCGCCCCATACACATGACCGGCAAAGCCGCCGGAAAGAGCGCTGCCGTATATCCCCGATCGAACATATCGGTCATCTCTTGGTGTTCCACCATCCGCGCCGTATTCATACCCGTGCCCATTACTGCGTACATCTTTATATCCTGCATAGTAGGGTTCGCCATTAAGCGCAGGCATGGGGTGTGGATCGCGGTAAATGTCGGTCAGGTACCAGTAGTATTCGTGTTCACGCTGGTTGCCGGTTTGATGCAGAGTAACCCATGAATCTTCGCCCCAGTTTGCGAGCGTCGAGGGGCCGGCATTGGCTGACAGCAGATTCCCAAATGGTGGCGGACCGTACTTCGTCATCACAAGATCGATGGCTTCAACGAATTGTGAAATTGGAATGGTATCGCGGATCACGTCGAGGTGCAGAGGGCTCAGAACCGTATTATTCGCTTGATAGCGCGACCAGATGTATTGAATGTATCTCGAGTAAGTATCGGGCCACTTATAGTATTTTGCCCAAGCCTGTGCTGCATCGCGCCGCATCACTTCAATGAATGCAACGAAGCCCTGGGAGTTCAGATAGTCGATCTTGCGATCGAGATATTTGAAATATTCAGGATTGATTCTGTTGATATCCGGAAAGACTTTCTCAAATCCAGGTACCTTGCCGGGAAAGAAGAAGGGATGGCCGCCTTCATTGTCCGTATTCTTGGCGCTGCCCGTACCGAATTCGGTCCAGGCGACCCGGATCACAGTGTGATCCGCATCGTTCATATCCAATCGCCAGGGCAATCCGTCCGTTCCCCAATTGGGAAAAGCGGCAATGATATTGACCCAGTTAAAGCCCTGTGCCTTGCGATATCGAACGTAGTCCTTGAACCCTGCAGTAGGTCCCATAGGACGTTCCTGGTCGTCGTCATACCAGCGAAAACAATTGGACCCCACCGCCCACCAGGTATCGCCTAAGGCCACGAATGGAGCTCCATCTGCCGTCTGCAATGCGTGTTGGTTAGCCGTCGCGCGAAGGAATCCGCCACGAAGCGGATTCTCGCGCTTCTCTTCCTCGGTCCATGCCCTGGCAACGAACGATCCGGTCTTGCCAGTCAGGCCGGCATCGGAGGGCTGCGATCCGCTCTTCCATTGCCATGCGCCGGGGGCGGTTGCGGTTACGCGCACACGAAAAGTCTTGTCTCCGTCCCAGAATCCATACACCCGTTTCTGGAATCCGGGACCGGTGAGATCCACCCATACAACCGCATCGGTATAGGGATTCGAAAAGGTCTGAGCCGAGGTCAGGGTAAGCTCTACCTTCTCCCAGACGTGCACTTCATGTGCGCTTGCATCGGCTGAAGCATCGAGGGCGGGGAGCGCGCCAGCCAGTGCAACTCCCGCTCCAGCCACGATAAAGTCTCTACGAGACAAGGAGTGATTCGACATTGGTGTTCTCCAGATTCAATGATTGATAAATCGATTCATAAAGTGAACGTGGAAACATGAGTTGGAGTGCTTGCGCCTCGGGTCTCTACGGCCCAGGTGGCGCCCCTTCACGGACGGCTCCCGCATCGATTGCCGGACCCGCATAGATAAGACGCATTCCCCAGTCGGCATCTGATGGGCGCGATGGGATCTCCATCACCGCGATGGAGTTGGAATGCAACCAGCCATTTCCAACGTCGCTCCACGTTCCATTGCGGGGATCGAACCATTGCGCACGATAACTGCTCATGGGACGAACAGCGCGGATTTGGCTAGCCTTGCTGCCCTTTTCAAAATAGGCCATGTAAATATCTTTCTCCCGGGTATAAGCGCAGTAAGCCCAACCTTCATAGCCCTCAATGACCCCAGACTTATTTGGTGAGATCAGTGCGGGCTCAGGCACCAGGTCCCGGTATCGAGTTCCGATTGAAAATGCGAAGTCCTTGAGATACTTCATTTGCGAAGCCGAGTTCCATTGAAAGGATTCCCACATCTTCGGAGTTGCAGAGGGCGATATATCCGCACCCCAGATTCCCTCCGCTCCATAGATCTGGCCCGCAAAGCCACCTGACAGGAAGCTTCCATACATGCCGGAGCGAACGTATTGGTCGTCCTGAGGTGTTCCGCCCGCCGCTCCAACCCGGTACCCCCCGCGGTGATTGCCAATAAAGCCGGCATAGTAAGGCTCGCCGTTCAAGGCTGGCTGTGGGGCGAGCGAATTGTATATTTCCGTCAGATACCAGTAAAAATCGTGCTCCCGCCGATTGCCAGTCTGATGTAACGCGACCCACGAATCCTCCCCCCAATTCACTAGCGTGGACGGATTCGCATTCGCGGTAAGCAACGTGCCGAATGGCGGCGGCCCGTACTTCGTCAGCACCATCTGGATGGCGGGTTTGAACTCGTCTGCAGCGATCGACTGGTTGTCGGTATCGAAGTGAATCGGGCTCAAGACCGTGTTGTTGGCCTGGTATCGGCTGAAAATATACTCAACAAACCGCGCGTAGGAATCCGGCCAGGGATAGTACTTCTTCCATGCCTGGCTCGCATCCCGTCGCGTCACTTCAATAATCGGGATGAAACCGTGCGCGTTGAGGTAATCGATCTTCCGGTCCAGGTAATCGAAGTACTTGGGGTTAATGCGATCCACGTCCGCGAACGACTGCTCGAATCCGGGGACCTTGCCGGGGAAAAGGAAAGGCTGTCCTCCCTCATTTTCCATATTCTTAGCCCGGCTCTCGGTATCGATCCAGTGCTGATCTTTATCCTTCGCACTGCCGGCGCCCGTTTCAAGCCAAGCCGACCGAACAACTGTGTGCGCAGGATCGTCCATCACAAGATGCGCGGCCCGGCCGTCGTTGTTCCAGTTCGGCCACGCTGAGATGATACCGATGACGTTGAATCCCTGTTCTTGCCGGAAGCGAACGTAATCCTTGAAGCCCGCAGTCGGTCCGATGGGCCTCTGCTTGTCATCGTCGTACCACGGAAACACATTGGTGCCCGCTGCCCACCACGTATCCCCAACGATGAAGAATGGAGTGCCATCCGCCTGTTCCAGCGCGTGGTGGTTGGCTGTCGGCCGCAGAAATCCACGGCGCGCGGTGTTCTCTTCCTTCTCAGCCTCCGTCCAGGCGATGGCGTCGAAGCCGCCTGTCTGATTATCCAAGCCGCTGTCCGCTGGATTCGATCCGCTCTTCCACGTCCACGTGCCCGGCTCGGTGGCGACCATTCGCACGCGAAACGTATTGCCCCCATCCCAAAACCCATACACGCGCTTCTTGAAGTTAGGCCCCGTCAGGTCAACCCAGACCGTTACATCCGTGTATGCGTTGGCAAAGGTTTGCGCCGCGGTCAAGGTCACTTCCTGCTTTTCCCAAACGTGCACCTTGGCTTGGGCGTGCGCAGCAGGTGCTGCCGAAGCGAATAGGAGTGGGATCGAAAGCAGATTGCAGAAAAGTCTTCTTGCCGATTTCTGCCGTCTCGCGTTGAACATTGAGTTCCTCAACTAGGTTGGATTTCGTCTTGACAGGTCCCTGGAGAAGTGATCCCCTTCACAAGGATTCTTGAAATGAATTTCTGCGAGCATGTCCCGCTCGTCTTCTGGTTCCTGCTCGCACCTCCCTGTACATTCGGGAAGTATTGTGCTCGTGAATCGTTTCACATTAAATACTTTCGCGGAATCCAGTGTCAAGCAAAAATACCAGGAGCCATCTATTTCACGAAATTGCCGTCTTGACGGGATGCGATTCTGTTCTTGACAACTCTAATCTCCATGAGCAGAATACGAGAGATGTGAATCGATTCACCAATCCGCGTGATCTGATTCACGACCAGCCTCGATCCCCGGCCGCGACGCGGTGGATCAATTCGAAATTATTGCGGTCGCTGAATGGGGCCGCTGAGATGGATTGGCCAAGAACCAGTATTTGTATCTGGAATGGAGAACTTGATGAGAAGCATTTTGTTCAGGTTAGTCTGGATTCCCTTGCTGATAGCCTCCGTTGCATCCGCGCAGGTTCCGGTGCATGTTTGGGAGAAGCAGGAAGTGACCTTGACCGCAGCTCAAAAGTACGCTAACGCATACACGGACGTTACGGTCTGGGTTGACCTGGCGGGGCCGAACTTCAAGAAGCGCGTTTATGGTTTCTGGGACGGCGAGCAAACGTTCAAGGTGCGTGTCCTCGCAACATCCCCCGGGACGTGGACCTGGACCAGCGGGTCAGATCCCGCCGACTCCGGCCTTGGCGGCAAGACGGGCAGCTTCACCGCCATCCCCTGGACCGAAGCAGAGAAAGAGCAAAACACGGTTCGTCGCGGATTCCTCCAGGCCACGCCGAATCATCACGCTATTGAGCAGCCCGACGGCACGCCATTCTTCATCCTTGGCGATACCTTGTGGACAATTGGTACAAATGTCTTTCGGTGGTACGACGATGACAAGGAGCGACCCATTGGGCCTACGGCCGGCTTCAAGGATTATATTCGTTACCGCAAAGCGCAAGGATTCAACCTGGTTACCATCATCGCCGCGTTTCCCAGTTGGGCCAACGATGGAAAACCCGCGGAAATCGTGATGAACGATCCGGACCGGACTGTGATCCGCGGGGCATGGCCCATCGGCGGCGCCGGCAGTCCGGAAGGCAAACCAGCAGATTGGATACGGACGGACAGCAGGGCCAAGAACATGGAAAATGAGGGGGGACGCGCATTCATGTTTCCAGGCAGGGTCCCCGGATTTGAAACTGTCTATCCCGACATCGATCGCATCAATCCAAAATACTTCGACTACCTCGATCGAAAGATCGACTATCTGAACTCCCAGGGAATTATTCCCTTTATAGAAGTCATGCGCCGGGATTCCAGTGAACCGTGGAAGCGATATTACAAATGGCCGGATTCCTACGCGCGCTACATACAGTACATCTATAGCCGTTACCAGGCAAATAACTGCATCTTGAGCCCCATTCACTTCGATACCTACGGACTATCCATTCCCCCGGAAGACTACAAGCCGGCCATCGAGATGGTCTTGACAAAGTATGGCCCTCCACCTTTCGGCACCTTGCTTTCCGCAAATGCAAGTCCATCAACGCTGGTGAACTGGGGACCGAATTCATGGGTTACGCTCCACCAGACCGGCAATCTTCGGACGCACGATTACTATTGGTACCTTACTCAAATCTACAATTCGAGTTCTCCGCAGCCGGCCATGAACGGTGAACCCCCTTATGCGGGCTTTATATGGGGCAACAAGAGGTTGGGCTATCTGGAGGGCGCGGCAGATCCCGGCACCGAGAAAGACGATCGATATGTGCGCTCCGGGATGTATGGAAGCTTCTTATCCGGCGGCCTGGCCGGTCATGTCTACGGCGCCGAGAATGTCGAGCGCGCGGAGATTGAACCAGAAGTAAGTCCGAAGATGTGGGACGCCTTTCAATACAATTCGGCTTCGCAAATGAAGTTTCTCAAGGAGTTCGCATTTTCAATTGGACCCGCCTATCAGGACCTGGTCCCGGAGCCCGATCTGATCACGCCGGCCAGGTCGGAAATCAAGGAAGGCTATGACGGCTGGGCATACTGTGCGCACACGCCAGACATGAACATCGTCATGGCCTATTTTGAAAAGGGCAGCAAAGCCAAGCTGATTCGAGGCCTTCGACCGTCGAGCACCTACCGCGCTCAATGGTTCAATCCACGCACCGGCACTTGGACAGATGCTGGAAATGGCTGGTTGCAATCAAGTCCCATCGCTGTTATCGCCCTTCCGCCATTTCCCTCCGATACCGACTTCGGACTGCGTCTCATCTATGCGGGTCCCGAAATTCCTGCACCGAGTGCGCGTGCGGACTCAGCATCCACGGGGCCCTAACCAGCTTGGAAGCGCCCTCGATTTGTGGGGCTAATGTTGAGCGCCGGGCTTGTTACTTTTCCCGGCGCTTTGCCAAATACAAGAAAAACTGCCGCCGCGCTCGGGCGCAACTATCAGGAACCGGCGCAGAGGTTCCTAGGTGAAACAACGAGAGGAGAGCACATGAGATCTTCCGCAACGATTTGGGGATTTGCTGCACACGCGTGCCTGTTGGCATCGATGGAGTTGTTCGTGTTACCGGCCAATGCGGCTGGCCCGACGCCTCCAAAGGTCTTTGGGGATGCTCACATACAAGAGGTTTATCGCATCCGATTGGACCGGGGGGACCTTATCCTTGAGTCTCTCAATTCCACCATCAAGGAATTCGATATTCAGGATGGCGCCGTGCTTACGGGGGTTGGATCTGTGCAGGAATGCACTTATCACGGCGTACAATCGCTGGCTCCCAGCGCGCAAGATCGTGTGACGAAGGTCAAGGGTCCGATGGAGATTCTAAACATGGATGGGATCATCGCGAACGGTGAGCCGCACGTTCACATCACGTTATCGAACTTCAAGGGAGCGTTTGGAGGGCATCTCGACGAAGGCTGCCGTGTTCTTTACCGAGTTGAACTAACTGTAGCTAAATTTTCCGGTACGCCGCTTGCCAGAAAGCTCGATCAGGACGGCACACCGATATTACAAGCAAAATGAGCAGAGTAATGAAAGTATGAATGCGCAAATTGTTGGGGGCACTTAACATGACAAAACACCTGCGTTTCAGTGTGCCAGGACTTGGCCCGAATTCAGGAAAATTCGGGACGATGGCTGGCCAGGATAGTCGGACTCGGGCCACCCCGCACTTGCATCAAGCTCCGTGGTAGCCGGTGGATCGGGGCACGGCGAACAACTTGCCCCAGTACCCAAGCCGGTAATAGCCAAGGTCGCAGTGTCGAAGGCGCTTCGGCCCGTTCTAGTGCTGCTCGTTGTGTCTGTCGCGATCAACTACTTCGATCGAGGCAGCCTTTCCATCGCGGCGCCGGCGTTAAAAGACGAACTTGGGATCTCGGTATCTCAACTGGGCGTCCTGCTATCCGCACTCTTCTGGACCTATGCCACCTTTCAGATCGTCTCGGGCTGGTTGGTGGACCGTTTCCCTGTGGAGTGGGTGCTCCCTGCCGGTTTCTTCCTTTGGTCAATTGCAGAGACAGGAACTAGTTTGGTAAAGGGATTCGGTGGTCTGCTGGTACTACAACTGATGCTCGGGATGGGAGAATCGGTCGCTTACCCGTGCTATTCGAAGATTCTTGCCGAACACTTCGCCGAGCATCAACGCGGGTTTGCGAACGCGTGTATCGATGCCGGTGCAAAGTGCGGTCCAGCGTTGGGCACATTGGCTGGCGGGCTCTTCATGGCGCACTTCGGATGGCGGCCAATCTTTCTCGTTCTTGGACTGGGAAGTTTGATCTGGTTGCCATTGTGGTACAGATGGATGCCACGGAGCCAGTCCTCAGCCGTCGGCGGACTCGATGAATTAGTGAGCATTCGGGCAATCTTGAGCCAGCGTGCCGCGTGGGCCACATTTATCGGACATTTCTGCTCGAATTACTTTTGGTATTTCTTGCTCACCTGGTTGCCGTTCTATCTAGTTAGAGAGAGACACTTCTCACTTAGTGCGATGGCTATGATAGGTGCTCTCGCGTACCTTGTAACCGGCAGCATAACGACTCTGACCGGATGGCTGTCTGATCGCTCGATCGCAGCGGGGGCTCCTCCTACCCGCATCCGCAAGACGTGTATGGGCGGGGGATTGGGATTTGCCACGATTATTCTCGCGGTCGCGGTAGTTCCCAATCGAACGGCTTCCGTAGTCTTCCTGATGCTTGCCTGCATTTCATACGGCATCTACTCGTCAAGCCACTGGGCTACTACGCAAACGCTGGCCGGGCCCAGGGTTGCGGGAAAATGGAGCGGCCTGCAGAATTTTGTAGCGAATCTGGCTGGAGTGGTTGCGCCTCTTATCACCGGCATTGTCGTTTACAAGACTGGCCAGTTCTTCTGGGCCTTCGCTCTATCTGCCATCGTCGCTCTTCTCGGCGCCATTGTATATGTATTCGTTCTTGGGCCGGTCGAACCAGTAAATTGGCGTGCCCGGCGACTCACTTGAAAGGAGCGATGGAGCGACCTTGGGCCGTTGACTCTTCTGGGAATTCCCGATGCTATTTCGGGCGAATCACGCCCTTCTTAACAAGAATGCAACCATAGAGTCTAGAGCATTTTCGGAATACACGTAGACTTTTTAAGAGCATTGAAAGGTGGCTTTTTCTTGAGGAAAAAGCCACTTAGCATAGTGCCTTCGGTCTACACCATTCCGAAAATGCTATAGTCTCCCCCGTTGCAACGACCGCGAAAGCGGACCTGGTTCGTTCGTAAAACGAGAAGCGGTGAATTCTATCTATCTTGATTGTCCGCTCCTCAGTATGGTTGATGCTCATCTGAAATTCTCGGACGGTCTCAGGAATCGCATCAGGGTCCCCAACGACCTCCATAACTGTTGCTGAAGCATCCACAAAGTCGTCAAGTGGCAATAGCGTCAGGACTGCATCTAGCGTGGCGACGGCCGATGCACTTACCTGCACCACCCGTTTTCCCATAGAGACTGCCGGGAAATTAGCATCGACAATCGCCAATTCATCCCTATGTCAGCCGAACCCAACCATGTCATATTCCCGAACCGGCGCCCCGGATACGCTTCAGTTCGCAGATATAATCCTCGCTACCTGGCGCTTCCCATGGCTTCGGCGGGTCCCATCTGTTGATTTGCCAGTCGAGTTATGCCCTTCATTAAGGTCCAAACGGAAGGAGGTCGATTCTCGAATCTTCAATTCAGGGTTGAGACGAATGGCAACCGGATCTTGAGACGAGATCTTACGTTGCAGACGGTCTATCAGCAGTTGGGCTCCATCGTGCCCAATCTGATAAGCGGGTTGGCTCACGACGGTAATTTGTGGACGAAAGGCCTCCGCCAGCGGCAAGTCATCAAATGACGCGACCGCAATGTCTTCTGGGGAACGTAATCGGACTTCATTGAGGGCATGGATGAATCCGATGGTCATCATGCCATTCGAAACGAATACAGCCGTAGGTCTGCGATGAACGAGGAGGAGCTCCTTTCCGAGCCGATATCCGCTCGTTTGGTGAAAGTCCCCTTCTTTTATCAGTTCAGATTCCACGTTGATCTTCGCCTCTTTCAGCGCTGCAAGGTAGCCTTGAAGACGCTCCCTTGAAGGCTGCAATGTCGGGGATCCGGTAATGATCGCAATGCGTCGGTGTCCTTGCTGAATTAGGTGCCGGACGCACATCTGAGATGCGTCTATGTTGTTGACCGACACACAATCAAGGGGGATGTTCTCATCAACCCGATCGAGGCAAACAATGGGGATGCCCGATCTCAGGAGATTCGAAATATGAGTTGAATCGCCCGCGTTGGGTGCCACAACCAGAAGAATGCCATCAACCCGGGATGATCGTAGAACTGCCAGGATTTTCTTTTCGCGCTCAACTTTGTCATCTGAGTTCAAGGTAATCAAGATGTAGCCGTTTGCCAAAGCGCAGTCTTCGGCACCACGGAGAACCTGGGCAAAAAAAGGATTCGTGATGTCGGACACAACCAATCCCAAGCGTTTCGTCGTCTTCACTTTCAGGCTGCGGGCGACCTGGTTAGGATGGTAATCAAGTTGTGCTATTGCAGCATCAACTCGAGCGCGCACGAGAGCGCCGACGGTCATGGATCCCGCAAGAACGTTTGAAACAGTGCCGACCGAGACGCTAGCGTGCTTTGCCACATCCTTGATGGTTGCAACCGATTTCTTCGTCATGGAATCTCCTTATCTGGCCCGTGAAGAGTCTCAATTCCACCGTACGGCGGAAATGCATCCATTCGCCACTTGGGGAAGCGGCTCGCCTCGATTTTCGGTTGCCGCTGCAGCGCCTTGCACTTATCCATCATAACTTCCAACACGCCAGGCCTCGCGTTTAGGAGAGCACGAATGAATCGATTCACTTCGAGTAGTGTGACACGATTGGCCTATCCCAATCCAGTGGAGCCGTTTGTTTCTTTGGAAGCTTGCCCCCACCAAAGGAATCCGAATCGTTTGTTCTCTTCCGGGGCGACGGAAGGGAAATTGCCATGAATATACGGGAGGAGCTTGAGAGCGCCTGCGAACAAAGTGCGAAGTTCGGCGGCTCTGAGCTCGAGTCCCAGAAAAGGTAGAAGAGCTGAAGCGTCAAAAACGATGAATTTTTCGCTTGACAGCCACAGAATTTCGCGTCTATTGTGAATCGATTCATTCTCAAAGGAGACCCACATCATGAAATTGCAAATTCACGATTCTGCTCCAGCTTTAAGAAGGAGGTTGGCGGGCAGGAAAGATGACAAGATCTGGTTCAGGTTGGGCGTGTTCGCCCTGTGCTTCCTCCTTCTGAGCGGAGTAAGGCTATTCAGCCAGGCAGACACGGGAAGCATCACCGGCACTGTAACAGATGCTTCCGGCGCCGTTGTGCCTGGAGTGAAAGTTTCCATCGTTTCGGTTGCAACCAACCAGCGGCAAGACATTACCACTGATAGTGCCGGCCGGTATTCCTCAGTTCCGTTGCGCCCCGGTGAGTATCGGGTTGAAGCCCAAGGGACAGGGTACAAGCATCTGCTCAGCAAGAATGTCGTTCTGAAGGTTCAGCAAACCGCTGTGATGGATCTCACGATGGAAGTTGGCGGCGCGCAAGAGGTGGTAACGGTTACCACTGCCCCGCCGATGGTTGACACTACCGACGCGTCGCAGGGTTCGGTAATCGAGGAGAAAAGTGTCGCAGCCCTTCCGTTGAATGGCCGCGACTACCTTCAGTTGGCGTTGCTTTCAGAAGGCGCCTTGCCTCCTCCCAACTCGCATAACGCAGAGGGCAGTAACTCCAACAGGGCCGCAGGATTCACCGCAGGCGGTATCCGTACTACAGACAACAACTACCTGCTCGATGGATTCGACAATAATATTGATGACACATCGTTCGATGTGGCTCAAGCCGAGGTAGTCAAGCCGTCGGTTGACGCGATCCAAGAGTTTAAAGTGCAAACTAACTCGTACCCAGCGCAGTTCGGGAGATCCGCCGGCGGTGTCGTGAACCTCACCACGAAGTCAGGAACCAACGGGTTTCATGGGACTGCATACAACTTTGTCCGAAACCAGTTCTTTGATGCAAGGAACGATTTTAATAACGGAAAACAGTCCGAGTACAACCGCAACGATTTCGGTTTATCCGTCGGTGGGCCCGTCATCAGAAACAAGGCGTTCTTCTTTTTTGCCTGGGAGGATTTTAAGCTTAAAGAGTCCAATATTGATAACAACACGATTCCAACAGCTGCCATGATGCAAGGAAATTTCTCGGCGCTCAGTGTACCCATCTACGACCCTCTGACGTACAATTCAGCGACGAATACGCGGCAGCCTTTCCAGGGGAACATCATCCCGTCGACACGGTTCGACTCGGTCGCGAAACAACTCATGACCTTCTTTCCCACCCCCCAAAACACGAACCTTTCTCAGAACTACATCTACATTTCGCCGAATGACGAAGATCTCAAACGAATTAACACGCGAGAGGATTATCAACTCTCCCCGAAAGATCAAATCTCGGTGACTTACAATAGCCAAACAGTCTTTATACCGACACAGCCTGTCTTGCCGCCGCCCGCATTCGGGGGTGATTCGCGCCAGCAAAACAATTGGGGCTATGGCAGCGGTATCACTTGGGCCCATGTTATTTCTCCGACACTTGTCACAAGCACCAAAGCCGGGTGGTTCGGGGATCGGTATCTAATCGCTTACCCGTCAACGGCGTTAGCCCTCGGAAATGTGGCTGCGAAGTTCGGCCTGCAAGTGCCTACGTCAGCCCTTCCGGTACAGTATCCAAACTTCACCATGACCGGCTATGCCACGCTCGGACCAGGCAATAACTTGTCCGTTTGGTCCCAGGGACAGGATCGGCAGGTTGAGAATGATACGAGCTGGGTCAAGGGCGCGCACACAATCCAGTTCGGGGGTGGGGTTGAATGGCTGCAGACCAATAACAACAATGCCCGGAACGTAGATGGCATCATCAATTTCTCGGGCAAGTATACGAGAAATACTTCAACTCTTACCGGGGGAAATGCGATTGCCGATTTCCTTCTCGGCGACGTCGATAATGTTACCTTCAGCACAGCCACAAGGATAGAATCGCGGGCAACGTTGTTCGACGGATATTTTCAAGATCAATGGAAGGCCTCCAAACGATTCATGTTGAATTGGGGGCTGCGTTACGAGTATCTGACCCCATTCCATGACATATACGACAGGCTGGCTAATCTCGACCTGGACACCAATCCCCTGCAGCCGCAAATGATACTTGAGGCCTCGACGAAGGGGACGGCCTGGGTGCACGACAGCACCCTTAATTTTCAACCGCGTTTGGGTCTGGTATATAACCTGTTCGGGGACAAGGTGGTTTTGCGTGCTGGCTACGGAGTCTATTCTCCGTTTCAGAGGTTCTCTCCTTTCGGCGATACCTATTCAATGGTTGCGAATCCTCCCTACAACGTTGCAATCACCACGAGCAGCAATGGGATCACTCCCTATTCGCAGTTGACGAACGGCGTCCCAGCCAATTTCGTATCCCTGCAGACTGCGACCTCAGTGTCGCTATCTTCCATGCAGCGCGTCCCGCCACATGCGTATAACCAGCAATATAACTTGAGCACGCAGTACCAGTTCGCCAAGAGCTGGATGCTTCAGGTCGGTTATATCGGCAGCAAGGGAACCCACATAGTGAACCTATATGACGCGGATTATGTAACTTCGCTGGGCCCTGGAAGCGTTAATCCGCGGCGCCGGTTCAGCAACTTGTTCATTCCCACATCCGCTCCAACTATCGCAGGGCCGGTTCAAGGAGTCACCATTCCGACCTTGGGCGTAATTTATCGAACCGAGTATTCGGGAAACATCAACTTCAACGCCATGCAGACCACTCTGACCCACCAACTGGCCCAGGGCTTTACGATTTTAGCGGCCTGGACGTGGTCCAGGGCGCTGGGCGACACTTACGACTTGAATCCCTCAGGCGGTACCACCGGCTCCAACTTCCAGAATCCCGCGAACCGTCGCGGTGAGTACGGTCTGACGGATGAGCACCTTGGACAGTCATTAGTTGTTAGCGCGCTCTGGGACCTGCCCTACGGACGCGGAAGGCGATTCGGATCAAGCCTTGCTCCTTGGGCCGATACCGTGTTGGGGGGCTGGAGTCTGGATGGCATCCTGTCCAAGACGGGCGGAAGTCCGTTTAACGTTCCTGTGAACGGAAATCCCTCCAACTCAGGGCAAACCGATCGACCCAACATTGTGGGCAATCCGTATTCCGTTCCGGGTGGGCAGAGAAAAGCCGAATTTATCAACCCCGCGGCGTTTGCAGCCAACGCACAGTATACCTACGGGAACATGCAGCGAAACTCCATGATCGGTCCCCGATATACGGATATCGACACCTCCCTGACGAAAGACGTGACGCTGTTCAGTGTGAAGGATTCGCCTGTGAAGTTTGAGTTCCGCTGGGATTTATTCAATATCGTTAACCATCCCAACTACAACATACCCGGCAATACCCTGGGTACCCCGACTTTCGGGCAAATAACCAGCGCCAATTCCCCACGACAGATGCAGTTTGCAGGCAAGGTGATTTTTTAACGACGGAGAACACTCTGGCACGACAACCCGCCTTGCCACCCTTTGATGAATAACTCATCAAAGGGTGGGAAAGGAGCGGAGTCGTATGGGTTTAAGTTGTCGCGCCATCGAACTCGAGCAACGTAGTACGAGGAGGCGCCGCTGCAAACAATCCGCATAATGAACCTCGTGCGCCAAATATAAAGGCGTCGAATACGAGTATGTCGCACCAGTTTGCGGACAACAGACAGACATTCCCAGCATGTTCCAGCAATTTGCGCCATGCTCTATTGTTGCTGTTCTGTTCCGCTCTTGCATCGACCGTGATACCCAAACCTCAATTACTGTGTACTACGAACTCGACAGGATGCAATGATCACGATGAGATACCTCGTTCGGTCTGCCCTCTATCTTCTCCTCTCAATGGCGTCCGTCGCGGCATTTGCAGCTTCCAGCGCGTCGCCCGTCCACGTGTGGGAGAAGCAGGAGATTACACTCACCGCGGCCAAAGCGTTTCCGAACCCGTATACCGATGTCAAAGTATGGGTTGACCTTGCCGGTCCTAATTTCAAGAAGCGCGTGTACGGGTTTTGGGATGGGGACCGGATCTTCCGCGTCCGCGTTGTGGCCACTGAGCCGGGACAATGGACCTGGACGAGCGGCTCCAGCCCATCCGATGACGGGCTGTCCGGCAAGACCGGCTCCTTCACGGCGATCGCGTGGACGGAGTCTGAGAAGGAGGAGAACCCACTGAGGCGCGGCTTTATTCAGGCAACGGCGAATGGACACGCTCTGCAATTTGCTGATGGCTCCCCGTACCTGATCGAAGGCGACACCTGGTGGTCTTTCGGAACGTTTCACTATCCCTGGTTTGATGACGATAATCCGAGGCCAATGGGTCCTCAGGCGGGATTCAAGGACTACGTCAGGTTTCGCAGGTCGCAGGGGTTCAACCTTGTTTCAATCTTGTTGAGTTTCCCGGCGTGGGGGCACGACGGCAAGCCGGCAACGATCATTACGCAGAAGGATGGGCACTCGGTTGTAGTGCGCGGCGCATGGGTCGACAAGGCTGTGGAGTTCTCGGCGCAGAACCTGAGATCGGCGTCCGAGGCCTACCGAAATGCGCCAGCTAAGGAAGAGTACAACGAGGGCGGAAGGCCGTTCCTTTTTCCTGGCAAAGTTCCTGGGTACGAGGACGTCTATCCGAATGTGGAGCGGATCAATCCTGCGTTCTTCAAGTACGTCGACAGAAAGGTCGATTACTTGAACGAACATGGATTCGTAGTGTTCATGGAAGCGCTGCGGCGCGACCAGACAGAAGCCTGGAAGCAGTTCTACCCATGGCCGGATAGCTATGCCCGGTACGTGGAATACATGTACGCTCGCTATGGTGCGAACAACACGATCCTGAGTCCGGTTCACCTCGACCTTAATCCGGTGGCGATGTCGGCCTCCGACATTCTGCCGGCAATCAATATGGTCTATAAGGAATACGGTCCGCCGCCCTTCGGTAACCTGGTCACCACAAACACTCAGCCTTCAACCCTTGTCATGTGGAAGCAGCCAGGGATGGATTCTACGTTCCTCACTCTCCACCAGATTGGCAACCTTCCTCGCGAGCACGGATCCTACTTCTTCCTCACGGACGAGTTCTTTGCGAAACCGACATTACCTGCATTTAACGGTGAGGGGTATTACTCCGGCAGAACCGGCATCAACGGGCACGGCGCTGCGGGTGGCAGTCAGGACGACTCCCGCTACGTGCGCTCCGCGATGTACGGCAGTTTTCTTTCCGGAGGCCTCGGTGGTTTCCTTTATGGCTCTGAAGCGATCTGGGGTGCTGACATCGAAGCCGGTTTCCCGGTCAAGATGTGGGATGCGTTCCAGTGGGATGCAGCGAACTACATGAAGCACCTGCGAACGTTTGCGATGAGCCAGGGCGATCGATATCAGGAGTTGGTCCCGAATTTCGACCTGGTGACTCCAAGCCGCACACAGGACGTGATCGGTTTTGACGGATGGGCCTACGCTGCCGAGACCAGCGAACGGGATTTCATGCTCGTCTATTTCGAGAAGGGCGCCTATTTCAAGCACGGTGATATGCCGGTTGAGAGGACCTTCCCGGCAGTCGGGCCGATACCCAATATTCCGGGGGACGGTATTACAACCGTGCGCGGACTCATTGCCAACGCAGCCTATGATGCCCAGTGGTTCGACCCACGCAAGGGTGCCTGGCAGGATGTTGGCACTGGAACGCTCAAGACCAATCTCAGTGGCTGGGTCGCTATTCCGCCGCCACCTTCGGACGACGACTGGGGGATGCGGCTTCTTCTTAGAAAATGACCCGCGCTGACTTTTGTTCTCCGATGCTTCTAAAACGGTTTGCAGGAATGGGCTTCGAAGTTGATATAGATCGAAATCGGAGCCCACTTCAATTACCTTCGCCGACTTGTCTCGGTGAATTACTGACTCGATTCACAAAGAGGTGATCCCATGTTCAAGCCCTTTTCACGCAGAAGCTTTCTTGTTTCAAGTACTGGCGCCGCTTTAGCCCAAGCCCTTCCTGCAAAGACGTTCGGTATGCAGGCCGCAGCAAATCCGGACCGGCGGCACGTCTGGGAAAAAGTCGAACTCACATTGACCGCGAATCGGAGCTTTCCAAACCCTTATACGGATGTAATCGTGTGGGTCGATCTTACGGGGCCTGGCTTTAATAAGCGCGTCTACGGCTTCTGGGATGGAGACAAAACCTTCCGCGTGCGGGTGACCACCACGGCGCCAGGTACATGGCACTGGGTAAGCGGTTCGGAGCCGGCTGATTCGGGCCTTACCGGCAAGCGTGGGTCATTTGCCGCGATTGAGTGGACGGAAGCGGAGAAAAAGGAAAATCCGCTGCGCGGCGGCTTTTTGCGTGCGACAAAGAACCAGCATGCGGTTGAAACCGCCGATGGCACGCCTTTCTTCGCGCTCGGCGATACGTGGTGGGCAACCGGCACTCACTGTTTCCCCTGGCGCGATGACGATGTTGAACACCCAATGGGTCCAGACGCTGGATTCAAGGACTACGTTCGATATCGCAAGGCGCAGGGATTCAACTGGATTAATATTCTTGCGGCGTATCCGGGGTGGGAAACCGACAAATACTCTTGGCGCCTAAATGCCAACGATGCGGATAATACCCTTATTCGGTCGGCTTGGCTCGAGTTTGGCACCGAGAGCGCCAAGAACATGGAGAATGAGGGCGGACTTCCCTTCGAATTTCCAGGCAAGGTTCCGGGATACGAAGATGTCTATCCCGACGTGGATCGAATCAACCCCAAGTACTTCCACTATATCGATCGCAAGATTGACTATTTGAATGAGCAGGGCTTTGTGCCATTCATTGAAGCGGCACGCCGCGATTCAAGTCCAGCCTGGCTGAAATACTATAAATGGCCCGAATCGTATGCGCGGTACATCGAATATATTTTTGCCCGTTACCACGCCAACAACACCGTCCTGAGCCCTATACACCTTGACACGACTCGCGAATCTGTCCTCCCCGAGAAGTTTGTCGAAGCCATCGACTTAGTTTTGAAAAAATACGGACCACCCCCATTCGGAACGCTGCTCTCTGCAAATGCGAGCCCTTCCACGCTGATTAATTGGGGCGAGAATTCCTGGGTCACTCTCCATCAGCTTGGAAACCGCCGCGAACACGAATACTACTGGTACATGACCGAGATCTACCGCGACAAGAATCCCAAGCCCGCATTGAACGGAGAGCCATACTATGCGGGTTACCGCGACGCTCGAGGGAATGGAGGAATCAAATTCGGTGACCCTGCTGCCCGAGGGAATGGAGGAGGATACAAATTCGGTGCGGTGGGTGGGACCCCGCTCGACGATCAGTATGTGAGATCAGGGATGTATGGAAATGTCCTGTCAGGTGGATACGCCGGCCACGTGTATGGCGCGGAAGCAATCTGGGGCGCCGATATTCAGCCGCAAGCTCCGACAAAGATGTGGGACGCCTTTCAATGGAACTCCGCAAGCCAGATGAAGTATCTGCGCTCTTTCATTTTGTCGATCGGAAAACGTTACCAGGAATTGGTCCCAGATCATGATTTCGTAGACCCGAGCCAAACCCAGAACGTGAAGTCATACGAGGGATGGGCCTATGCATCTCGCACGCCTGACAGGGCAATATTTCTCGCCTATTTTGAGAAAGGTTGCATTCGCAGCCGAATTCGCGGCGCGCGTGAAGTGGCCTTGTATCAGGCAAAGTGGTTCAATCCGCAAGACGGCTCCTGGAGTCCGGTGGGTGGTGGCGTCGTGAAGAGCGATATATCCGGCGAAATTGCGCTCCCGGATTTTCCGTCTGAAATGGATTGGGGTCTCAGTCTCACTTATCAAGGACCAGCCCCGGTCGCTGACCGAGTCTAGTAGATGGCACTGCCTGGACGGTTGTGCACAAGGCGCCGAAGACGTTCAATATCTTCCCGGGAATTCAACGCCATCGAGGTGTTCCAGATGTACTTACTCACTGTTCCATTGACGGCGTTCTACTGGCTACCCGACATTTGTGCCCTTGAGGTGCATCCGTTCAAAACGGGCCTTAGTGAAGAAATTCAGAAGTTAGTTCCAAAGGGGTGAATTATGAGAATAGACAGGAAGCCGATCGTGGTTGTAGGCAGTATCAACATGGATCTTGTCGCTTCCGCTGAACACATCCCTTCTATCGGCGAGACGATTCAGGGCACGGGATTTCAATTTCAGTTCGGGGGAAAGGGCGCAAATCAGGCAGTCGCGGTAGCAAAACTTGGCTACCCGGTGCGCATGATTGGTAAGGTGGGAGATGACCCGTTTGGTGCTCAACTCCGTGGCCAACTGGAAAAATCGGGAGTTGACACATCAGGAGTCGCGGTATCTTCGGGAAGCTCTGGCATCGCCCTCATTGTCGTATCAGATCGCGGGGAAAACTCTATCGTCGTGATTCCGGGAGCGAATGCGACCCTGACCCCGGAATTCCTGGAACAGAAACGTGACATCATCTGTTCGGCGGGATTGGTTCTAACTCAACTTGAGATCCCTCTCGAAACTGTTGAGTATCTTGCTTCAATGTGCGAACGTGAAAAGATACCTTTGATGCTCGATCCGGCTCCCGCGAGGTCACTTTCGCGCAGTCTTCTTGAATCCATCGCGTGGTTCACGCCGAATGAAACCGAGGCTGCGTTCTTTGCAGGCGCTGACACTTCATCGTCTCCTGATCTCATTGCTGAGAGGTTGCTTGAAAAAGGAGTGAGGCGCATGGTTCTTAAGCTGGGGGCTCGCGGCGCGTTCGTTGTGACTGGCGCCCACAATCAGTTAATGCTGAAGTCTGCACCGGTTTCTGCAATAGATACTACCGCGGCCGGGGATGCGTTCAACGGAGCCTTTGCTACGGGATTGCTTCTGTGGAATGAACCCTTCAAAAGCGCTCGCTTTGCGATTGCCGCCGCCGCAGTATCCGTGACGCGCTTTGGAGCACAGGCTTCCATGGCGTCAATGGACGAGGTCGAAGAATTGCTGGGCGAGACTCAAAGGCTGTAAATAAGTGATTGGAGTTCCAGTTCGACTCAATTCAGAGTTCGGCTTCGCCGCCTGTAGATGCATCTCTGCAATTCGCATCGAGCACCGAATTAAGAAAAAATGGGCTCAAATTCTCGCGTCCCGGCATCTGCGCCGCCCAATTCTCACCAAACGGCGCAATTTGACGTAGACAGGCATAATCGTAATTCCGACGATGCCATCTTTGTGAAGAGTTCACCAACAACACATTTGATCTACGATCAAGCCAAATGTCCTCGCCCCCACTAGACTCTGTCAGCGACCGGAGCTGGTCCTTGATAAGTGAGACTGAGACCCCAATCCATTTCAGACGGAAAACCCGGGAGTGCAATTTCGCCGGATATATCGCTCTTCAAAGCGCCATCACCCACTGGACTCCAAGTGCCGTCTTGCGGATTGAACCACTTCGCTTGATACATGGCCACTTCACGCGCGCCACGAATTCGGCTGCGAATGCAACCTTTCTCAAAATAGATGAGAAAAATAGCCTTGTCAGGTGTGCGGGATGCATAGGCCCATCCCTCGTATGACTTCACGTTCTGGGTTTGGCTAGGGTCGACGAAATCATGATCTGGGACCAATTCCTGGTAGCGTTTTCCGATAGAAAAGACAAAGGAACGCAGGTGCATCATCTGATTCGCGGAGTTCCATTTAAAAGCGTCCCACATCTTTATCGGAGCTTCCGGCTGAACGTCGGCACCCCAGATTGCTTCTGCGCCGTAGACGTGGCCGGCGAATCCGCCTGACAGCACGTTTCCGTACATCGCCGATCGGACGTATTGATCGTCGAGCGGCGTGCCACCGTCGGCACCGAACTTGTACCCGACTCCTCGAGCATCCTTATAGCCCGCGTAGTATGGCTCGCCGTTCAATGCGGGCTTGGGATTCTTGTCGCGAAAGATCTCCGTCATGTACCAGTAGTACTCGTGTTCACGGCGGTTCCCGAGTTGATGGAGCGTGACCCACGAGTTCTCGCCCCAATTCACGAGTGTCGATGGGCTGGCATTTGCCGAGAGCAGCGTTCCGAAAGGGGGCGGCCCGTATTTCTTGAGAACCAGGTCAATCGCTTCCTGAAACTTCGAGGGGAGAACCGAGTCGTGCGTCGTGTCGAGATGGATCGGGCTCAATACGGTGTTATTCGCGTGGTAGCGCGCAAAGATGTATTCAACGTACCGCGCATACGATTCGGGCCATTGATAGTACTTCGCCCAGGCCGGGCTCGAATCGCGGCGTGCCGCTTCAATGAACGGCACAAAGCCTTGCTCATTCAAATAGTCGATCTTGCGATCGATATAGTGGAAGTATTTTGGGTTGATTCGATCCACGTCGGGAAAGACATCTTCGTATCCTGGAACCTTCCCGGGAAATTCGAAAGGAAGGCCGCCCTCATTCTCCATGTTCTTGGCGCTCTGCGTGCCAAACTCGAGCCAGCCTTCCCGAATGAGAGTGTGGTCCTTGTCATTCATATACAAATGCCATGGATACTTATCGGTCTTCCACGCGGGATGGGCGGCGAGAATGTTGATCCAGTTGAATCCCTGCGCCTTGCGGTATCGAACATAGTCCTTGAATCCAGCGTCTGGACCCATTGGGTGTTCAACATCGTCATCGCGCCAGGGGAAACAGTGAGTGCCGGTTGCCCACCACGTATCGCCGAGCGCGAAGAAAGGCGTGCCATCGGCGGTTTCAACTGCATGCTGGTTCTTTGTCGCACGCAAGAAGCCGCCGCGCAGCGGATTCTCCTTTTTCTCAGCTTCCGTCCACTCAATCGCGGAAAATGATCCACGCTTGCCAGCAAGGCCCGAATCAGCCGGCTCCGATCCGCTTACCCAGTGCCATGTGCCTGGCGCCGTAGCTGTCACCCTCACGCGGAATGTCTTGTCTCCGTCCCAAAAGCCATAGACACGCTTGTTAAACCCGGTTCCCGTAAGATCGACCCAGACAATGACATCGGTATAAGGGTTTGGAAAACTCCGATCGGCCGTCAGTGTGACTTCGACCTTTTCCCAAACGTGCCGCCGGTCCGGATTTGCTGCAGCCTGCATACCGAACGTCTTTGCAGGAAGGGCTTGGGCTAAAGCGGCGCCAGTACTTGAAACAAGAAAACTTCTACGTGAAAAGGGCTTGAACATGGGGCTACACCTCAGGATGTGAATCGATTCACAATTGTGTGACTAAAATCTAACTGAAAGTCAACCAGACGTAACCATGGATTGTCAAATGATAATCTGGCCGCATGCCAATCGAACTCAATATATCTCACTAGTTGATTGTTTCATGGTATTTGAGATCGCCATTTGGTCACGTCATCGATCTATAATGAATCGATTCATCATCCGAGCAAATCCTGAGCGATCCAAGATGATGCTGAAATGATAGAAAACGCCGATGGAGATGAGTGATGAAGATAGGAATAGCGGTAGCCAGCCGAGAAGCCCTGCCGAGCGCGTTTGTAGTTTTTCGGGATGATCTATGCCACTGCGTCAATCGAGCTGCTGCTCTTGGCTTTGATGGGGTGGAGTTGGCATTGCTTCGCGCGGATGAAGTGAACGTCCCGCACATGAAAGAAAGGCTCTCGGCTACGGGCCTGGAGATTCCTTGCATCTCTTCTGGTCAGGTCTTCGCTGCTGATCATCTGTACTTCACGCACCCTGATCCGAACATCCGCAGCGCGGCCGTTGATCGCATCATCGGGATGATTCAGTTGGCGGCGGAATTTGGAGCGCGAGTAAACACGGGAAGGGTCCGGGGGATCATCCATGAGGGCGAAGCTGTCGGAACCGCGAAGCAGAGATATTTGACCTGCCTGCATCGCTGCGCCGACGTCGCGGAGAAAGTGGGTGTGGAATTGATCGTGGAACCCGTGAACAGGTACGAAGTGAATTTCATCAATTCCTGCGCGGAAGGTCTGGAATTGATCAAAGAAAGTGGACGGCAATGCGTAAAGCTGATGCCAGATCTCTTTCATATGAACATCGAAGATGCCTCTTTTCGAGAAGCGTTCGAAAGCGCGCGTGATTTCATCAGCTATGTGCACGTGGCAGACAGCAATCGTTTGGCGCCCGGATGGGGCCATATGCCGTTCGATGAGATTCTTGGGATACTTCGTGATATCGCATACGACGGATATCTTACCGCGGAGATTCTCCCAAAGCCGGAGCCGGATCTCGCAGCCGCTCAGGCCGCCACTTTCCTATTGCAGAAGTTGAATCGGGCTAAGCCCAATTGATCTACCATGTTCGCCATCTGACTTTTCACACATCGCTGTGTCTACCTGGAGTTATCCAACATGCCCTTTCGCCTCGCATTCAGAATCGCCATCGTTGTCTTGATGACAACTGCGCTGCTCACCGCACAGGAAACCCGCAAGACCATAAGCAACCCATCGCCGAATCCGGCCGACGATGCCAAGCAGAACTCAGCCGCGGTGCCCGACATCTATGCCATCACCGGTCACTTCGATCGAATTGTGGTTCTTCGTTTCAAATACAAAACGGATCTGCTCGCCGGTATGCAACAGATGGTGAAGCAGGAGCACATTCAAAATGGTGTCATCCTTAGCGGGGCAGGATCGGTGCGCGGCTACCAGATACACCAGGTGAGCAACCGCACCATGCCTTCGAAGAATACGTTCGAGAACAATCCAACCGGGCCGGCGGATCTGGTAAGCATGAACGGATTCATCATCGCCGGCAAAATCCATGCGCACGTGACGCTTGGAATACCTGAGAAAGCCATTGCAGGCCATCTCGAACCAGGAACCACGGTCTTTACCTTTGCAATTGTCGCAATCGGTGTAATGAGCGACACGGACCTGAGCCGCGCGGATGATAAGACCTACCGATAGTTCCTTACCTTTTCCAATGGGATGGTTCTATCGGCAACTGGAAACACAATGGTTGAAGCAGACTGAAGATTTGCGTTTGAAGAAGCGATTACAATGATGCCTTCCATATTTGCAGAAATGCGGCGACAGAAATGCGCATAACTATTAGGGTTCGAATGGAGAGGAAGAATCAATGAATCGAAGCCGGGAGGGTTCACTTGCGGAACTTCTCAATGTCCGGACGGCGGAAGAAGGTTGTTTCGGTGATCGGTGCAATCGCAGAGCTTAGAAGCGGTCGAGCCAGAGCCACGATGACTCGCCGCGAATGGGTCGTCGTATGGCTGCTTGTGCTCTCGGCAATCATCAACTACGTCGACCGAAGCAATCTTTCCATTGCTGCCCCCGTGATCCAGCGACAGTTCAGCTTGTCGCCCATCCAAATCGGCTCCATGCTGTCAGCATTCTTCTGGACCTATGCGTTAATGCAGATTTCCGGAATCGCTGGCTGGTTCTCTGATCATTTCCCCGTGGGCTGGGTTATGCTCGGGGGCTATGTATTATGGTCGGGCGCGACGGTCCTGACGGGCCTGACATCGAGTTTTGTCGGCCTGTACCTTGCCCTTCTTCTGCTGGGTGTAGGTGAGTCCGTAGCCTATCCGTGCTATTCGCGCATCTTTGCAGAACTTCCGCAAGAACAGCGCGGACGAGCCAATGCGCTTATCGACGCCGGCACAAAACTTGGACCGGCGATCGGTGCGTTTGTGGGCGGCCTGCTCCTGGTGCACATTGGCTGGCGGATGCTCTTCATTGTTCTTGGAGCAGGAGGACTGTTATGGGTCCTGCCGTGGATCCGCGTCATGCCGTATTACGGGCGCGGAGCGAGAGGGGACGATGCCCCTCCCCTCCCTTCAATTGCACGACTGATACGCGTGAAGAGCGCTTGGGGAACATTTCTAGGGCATTTTTGCGGAAACTACTTCCTCTATTTCCAACTGTCATGGCTACCGATCTACCTTGTCCGCGAGGAAAAACTTTCCCTAGTTTCTATGTCTCGACTTGCTTCCGGAGTCTTCCTTTTGATTGCATGTTCGACCCTCGTCGCGGGATGGATCTCTGATCGACTGATCGCTGCCGGAGCCTCACCCACTCGGGTTCGCAAGAACATAGTTGTAGGCGGCCTGGCAGTTGCCTCGAGCCTACTCTTGCTGGCGTTCACCCATGGCAACCTCCCAGCATCCATTTGCATATTGACCGTAGCCTGCATCGGTTACGGATCCTTTGCTTCAAACCACTGGGCCATCAGCCAGACTCTGGCTGGACCCGCGATGGCCGGACGGTGGACAAGCTTGCAGAACGGAATCGCCAACCTTGCAGGCATTGTCGCTCCTTGGGTCGCCGGAGCAATCGTTCAGATCAACGGGGACTCGCGAATGGCATTCTTTATTACTGGGTCTGTCGCCATCGTAGGGGCATGTATCTGGGGGCTGCTTGTGGGGCAGGTAGAGCCTGTCAAGTGGGAGTCAGGCGCACGGGCTGCGAAGACAATAGAATGAATGTCTCTGAAGCAAGATACACGTGGAATGGCGGCCAATATTTGCCGATCCTGCTGTGCGGTATTCTCGGTTGGTGCCAAACCGCATTTCCAAGACCGCCCGACCACGAAGCGCGGCCTAGCAATCTTCCGTATCGCCACATTTCGCTTGGCGATAGCGAGGTTTCAGACGGCCGATGAGAGTCATAGGCCCGTATCGACAAAACGGTATATTTTGCGGGAAAGCGCAGAAAGGTAAATGTGCCTCAGAGAGGTATAGAGATAGCCGTCGAGATTCTTGACTTTGCTCAAGTCCGGCCCGGCTACGCAGAAATAGAGACAGAGATCATGGACTATTTCCTGTGCCAACCCACTGTCACCACGAGTCAGAATTGCTCCCCACTCGCGAAGCCGCTCATAATAGCGTTCGAGGACCTGTTCGGGTGCACTGGCCTCTTCGGGATTTCTCAGTTTGCGATGGACTTGCCCCATTAACACTAAAGAGCGGCCCCCCTCATCAATCTACCCTGAATCTGCGACCAAATTGTGGGAGATTGGTTGGCAATCCTGACCTTTGGGTGCACCGAATCACGGGCCATAAAAGCAAGCATCTCATACGGCTCATCTCGCCAGTCTAGCGTCCATGTTACGCCAGTGCCGTATCACTCAGAATGGAGACAATTTACGCTCCACCAAGTAGTTAGGGTATGGAAAATCCGCCAGGGTCCATGAATAGGATTGCGGCTGTATTGTTTGAATGTTAAGCGGTGGGATGGGCGTCCCCAAAAGGAACGGGATGAACATGCGACAGCGATACTGGTAATGCTGGTACCTGCGGCAGTTACAGCCCGTATTGACACTGGTGTGTGCGAGCCCGTTGTTAAGCGTGGGTCCGAGGGCACGTAAAGGTCATTGGTGACGTCTGCTATGGCAGCGATCCCGTTCAGGAGTTTGCATTCTTCGTAACCTCGGGCCGCAGGACCCAGCGGAAAGGGGGATGCATGAGATCGTCCCAAAAGCCTAGGAGGAAGACAACTGCTCGTATGCTTCCGGTGCTACATCCGGATGCTGCAGGGATCGACGTCGGCGCCGAAGAGATGTACGTGGCAGTTCCGCCGGATCGTGCGGAGCACTCCGTGAGGTCGTTCGGAACATTTACGCGTGACCTGCATGATCTGTGCGACTGGCTTAGCGACTGTAAGATTCGAACTATCGCGATGGAATCGACGGGAGTGTATTGAATCGCCTTGTTTCAATTGCTCGAGACTCGCGGCTTTGAAGTGTTCCTCGTTAACGCGAGTCATGTCAAAAACGTCCCGGGCCGAAAGAGCGACGTTTCAGATTGTCAGTGGATCCAGTATTTGCATTCCGTCGGCTTGTTGAAGGCCAGCTTCCGTCCGAGTGATGAAATATGCGTTTTGCGGTCTCTGTGGCGACATCGAGACGGTCTCCTTCAGATGGCGTCTGAGCACATTCAGCAGATGCAAAAGGCTCTCACGCAAATGAACCTGCAAGTTCACCACGTACTGAGTGACATCACTGGAGTGAGTGGAATTGCAATTCTCGATGCCATCCTCGCAGGCGAGCGGGATCCTACACGTCTGGCGGCACTTTGCAACCGCCGGGTACGCAGCACTCGCAACATCGTAGCCAAGTCGCTGGAGGGAGATTACCGCTCAGAGCATCTGTTCACCTTGCGGCAGTCTCTGGCCGCATACAGGTTCTACAGAGGCCTTATGGCAGACGTAGACGAACAGGTCGAGAAGTATTTGCGAGCGATACCGACGTCCACGAGTGCCCAGCCAAAGCGACCTTCAGGGACGAAGAAGCGCATATACCAGCGGGCAGGCAACGAACCGGCATTCGATCTGAAGTCCCAGCTGTATCGAATCGCCGGAGTGGACCTTACAGACGTACCTGGACTCAGCACCCTGACGGCACACACGATCATCATGGAAATCGGGCCTGATGTTTCGCGCTTCAGGAGTGCGTGTGCGTTTGCATCGTGGTTGGGACTATGTCCGGAAAAGAAGATCAGCGGAGGTAAGGTCCTCCATTCGCAAACGAGGCACGTAAAGAACAGAGCTGCCATCGCTCTCCGACTTGGAGCACAGTGCCTGTATCATGCGAACAATCATCTCGGCGAATTCTATCGAAAAGCAAAATGGAGATTGGGGGCACGTGCCGCTGTAACCGCCACGGCTCACAAACTTGCGCGTATCGTCTACCACCTTCTCGCAACGAAGCAGCCTTACACGGAAGAGGTCTTCCAAAAAGCCGATACACAAGCAAAAACCCGCGCCGAGAATCGTCTTCGACAACAGGCGGCAGCATTGGGCTTCCGCCTATCGCCTGCAATAAATACAACACGTTAGCGAGGTGTTCATCAGGAGTCTAGGAGGAGCACGAGGTGTTGCATAAGCTGAACTCAGCGGCGACGCTGATTCAGAGAACAACCACGGAGGCTCCTCGAGACCATATGTATTACATCGGACTTGACGTACACAAGAAGACGATCAGCTATTGCGTGAAGGATGCAGCTGGTCATGTGCACCAGGAAGGCAAGATCGGATCAACCCGGTGCGAGTTAGATGCGTGGCTCAAGACTCTTCCCCAACCCCGGATGATTGCCATGGAAGCGACGATCTTCACCGGGTGGATTTACGATCACCTGCTTCCGCATGCGGAAAACATCAAGGTGGCGCATCCGCTTATGTTGCGGGCGATTGCAGCGGCGAAGAAGAAGAACGACAAGATTGATGCTGCCAAGATCGCCGACTGTCTGCGCTGCGACTTCCTGCCGGAGTGCCACATGGCCTCGACCGAGATCCGGGACCGGCGCCGGATGCTGCGCTACCGGAACCTTGTGATCAAGCAGATGGTGCAGATGAAGAACCGGGTATCCGGCCTGCTGCTGGAAACTGGGGTCAGCTACAACAAGAGCCGGCTGCACAAGGTGGGTTACTTCGCGGACCTGATGTCGACCAACGAAGAGGTCAACGAGAGTATCCGGCCGCTGCTGAAGCTTAGCCGCGAACACATCGTGCGGGCGCAGAGGCCGGACTATGCTCTAGTCAGTTCGCTGGAGCGTGATCCACTCCTTCGAGAGAGACTGAAGCGGCTCAGGACGGTTCCCGGCGTAGGGCCGATCACCGCGCTGACCTGGGCCTTGGAGATCGGCGACTTCACCCGCTTCCGGTCGATCAAGCAGGTCATCAGCTATTGCGGACTGTGCGGAGACGAGAGGAGTTCAGCCGACAAGGTGATGCGCATGCCGCTTTCCAAGCAGCGCAACAAGCATATCCAGCGAGTGCTGATCGAAGCCGCGAAGCTGGCTCCAAGAGAGTGCCATGAACTGGCGATGGTTCGCGAGAGAGAATTGCAAAAAGGAAACCCCAACCGCGCCACGCTTGCCGTAGCCAGGAAGATGGTCAGCTACATGCTCGCCGTCGAGCGCAGAAAACAGGACTTCGTTCCTGCCGAGCAGTTCAGATCGACCGCGGCAGCGTAAAGAACTTTCCTAAGAAGGAAAGAACAAAAACATCAGGATTCTTCGATGCGGAGGCTGCCAGGTCCCGCCGGTAGGCGACTGAGCGAAGGAGATCAAACTCCAGAGGCTCTCTCCGAATTGTTTCGGGACTGGCAGAGAACACAAACTCAATCTTCTGTGCGGACTCCTCGGAGTCCTGGACAGCAAATGGATGTCTGGTTCTGCGAGAGCGGGGACCATCAGCCGAGAGGCACCAGCTGTGTATAAAGAAGATCTGATCAGATCGCGTTGCGCGCTCTCCGGAGCGCGCCCAGAAATCGTGTGCTTTTAGCTTGACACGGACTTACATGGACGTCGCCCACCCTTCAGTCGCCCACCCTTCAGTTATGTTTCAGTAAACAATTCGATGGCCAAAGGCGGGCTGTGAGCGTTCTACCAATGAGCAATGCATCGACAGAAATCCAAGTATGCTGTCGACGTCTTTGTGCCTGGATTGTGCCCAAGAATGTCGCTTCTGGCGATTTGAGCGATTTTGCCGATTCTCGAATCAATAACTTACTTATTCTCAACACCGGCTAAGGTTCGACCCCCCCTCCCGGCACCAAATAAACTATTTAAAATCAATGACTTGGGTTGGGTTCACAGACAAGCGATAAAAATGTACCCAAAATGTACCCAAGCCTCTTCTAGAAACCTCTGAAAGCCACTCGGTTTCGAGACAAAACGGAGGCGACGATGGGAGCGAAAATGATCCAGATTTGCGATAGCGCCGAAAGCAGATTGTGCTTCTTTGTCGCACATGTGAAGGGTGCGTGTCGTAGCCTTGTCGTTCTGAGGCACGCGTCGTAAGCTGTCAGATTTCTGCAGTACCGTCACTCCCTACCGGGTATTCGCACTCATCGAAGGCGCGCCATAAGCGAGTTCTGGATGGTCTCGCTGTTGATTCCCGAATTCACCTGTCGGATGTGCGGAATGACAGAAAGCTCCGGGTGACAGCAAACTCTGTTTTTCAGCACACCTTTTGCACACCAGCTCGCCCACGAGGTTGCAAATGTCCTAGTTCGACGGACCAAGTAGGCTGATGCCGGATCAGTCTCCCGAATCACGAGAGACGGTCCTTGAAATCAACCTGAGCCAGCAGATGCCTGATGCCTACGGCGTTTTACCGATGCCTATCCGCAGACATCCAAAGACAGTCGATATCTGCTGAACGTTGTTGGACTGACCTCTTGTCTAAGCGTTCAAATAGCGTTCCTTCATCTGGTCCTGCACGAGTACAATTCGCTCATGTCTAAGCCAAGACAAATCAGGTCTGATCGCGTGAAAGAGGCGCTTCTAGCTGATGGCGTGAAGCCGGAATCAGTCTCCCCGTATTTAACAGCGTGGAGGTGGGCCGAGTCCGGCAAAACCCCTACTGGCCTTTCGGATGCGACCGTCAGGACCTACGATGCCGACGCACGCCGAGTATATCAACTTATCGGCCAAGACCCTCCGTAGCGCCCTGGTCGGAATGGCGACTGGCATATCGGGTCAAGCAGTCGGCTGAGGCATCTTCGGCCGCAAGCGCGTTTTTCGGTACCGATAAATGCGTCCCGCCGCGCCGAAGCATTCCTTGTCGGTTTCCGACTTCGCCACAGTTGGATGGATGATCTTTTCTAGAAAAGCGCATCCTTCTGATCTACGACGGATTGATGGAGGAAGCGGGTCTAGCGCCCGTCACGCCTGTAAAAGTGCATCAGTACGTCAGCCCACAAGAGTCGGTCCAGTTGATTGCCGAAGGCTTTGGTGTTGCCTTCGCCGCAAAAAGCGTCGCGGAGCAGATCAAGGGGCACAACATTGTAGTACGGCCGCTCTCCCACGAGTCTCTGTAAATCACGTCATATTTGGTCCTCGGTTCCGACCAAGACTCCAGGCATGTGAACGAGTGTGGTCGCGCCTTCTTCCGGAAGGTCGCACCACACGGCAAGGCCGGTCCAGGTCGAAGTCAACTGCTCCTCGATTTGTGAAACTTGCTTCTCGTTTCTGTGAGCAGAGCGAGTTTATGAACTTGGCCAGACTGAACCGTGCTGTTGAGTGGTATCCAGCGAATTTCACCCGTGTCGCGCCGCACGGTCGAGCGCATCGCCGCGCTGGCCGCCAAACG
>OBLW0100000521.1_pt1 | contig 32691 bp, 25 predicted proteins | sample 1520161 | NCBI WGS metagenome assembly OBLW01 (sample SAMEA3539309, study PRJEB22396) | soil metagenome | biome: tundra; feature: field; material: soil | place: USA | collected 2010-05 | depth 0.15 m
CTTTACTGTTAAGACACGCCCACGACTCGCACAGATGAGATTTTGGCGAGGGACAGGTCAAGCGCCAATACACCGGCACGGCGGGACGCATCGAGAACAGCCAGGTTGGCGTGTTTCTCTGCTACGCCAGTGACAAGGGTGCGGCGTTGGTGGATCGTGAGTTGTATCTTCCCGAAGAATGGGCCGCCGATAGCGAGCGTCGCCGCGCTGCGGCAGTGCCGGAAGAGACGGAGTTTGCCACCAAGCCAGAGTTGGCGCGACGCATGATCGAGCGAGCGTTGAAGGCTGGTGCACTCTGTAGCTGGGTAGCTGCCGATGAGGTCTACGGCAATAACAGCAAACTGCGCCAGTGGCTGGAAGAACGGCGGCTCGGTTATGTGCTGGCCATAGCTTCAGACCAGCGTATGCGCTGGCCCGATCACCAGCAGCGACGCGTGGATACGATTGCACAGAGTTTGCCGAATCAGGCCTGGGAGCGCGTTTCAGCCGGCTCAGGCAGCAAAGGCGAGCGGCTGTACGACTGGGCTCTAATCCAGGGTTGGCAGGAGGATGGTTGGAGCCACGGATTGCTGGTGCGGCGCAGCATCGAAGAACAGCATGAGCATGCCTACTATTGGTTTTACGCGCCCACGTGCAAAGCCAAGCTGGAAGTACTTGTGCGCGTGGCTGGACAACGCTGGCAGATCGAGCAAGCCTTCCAGGCCGCCAAGGGCGAGTGCGGGCTGGATCACTATGAAGTCCGCCACTGGCAAGGCTGGTACCGGCACATCACTCTGGCGATGCTGGCCCACGCGGTGCTGGCCATCCTGCGCGCACGGGGAGAAAAAAACTCCAGACGGGCAGGTGCCGCTCAGCGGACCCGAACTGCGCCACCTACTCACTCACCTTCTCTGGCGCGGATGGCACGGCGTTGAGCATCTTCTCCACTGGTCCCAATGGCGAAGGCATCATCAATTCCACGCCCTGTGCTGTCACTATCGGAAACGAGGCTCGCCGCTGCCGATCTTCTATCTACAACTGTAGTACTAGATCAAATTCCAGAGTTCTTCGACGATCAAGGGATTAGAGCAGCGTCCCGCCCAACGCGGCTTGGTAGATAAGGAATGAAAACGCCCCCGCTATCCCGCCTTACGCCGCAGTGCCAGCCGGCCGCAGAAGACAACTCCCCGAATCATCGCTACCAGAACGAAGAACACACATGCCAGCGCGAGCGTAATGTGCAGCGTTGTGAACAGCTCCTTCCACTCGGTCTTGAACCGGATGATCGAGTAGACGTTGACCAGAAGAGCCGCGAGCGCGCAGCACGCATAGATCTGCACTTCGCGGAGGATGCGCCGTCCTGAGATGACAATGTCGTTCATATCCTGAATCCCTCCGGCCATGCGATCTCGCGCTGCTGCTCCATTGCGGTCTGCCCCATCAGTACGCATACGCCCGACCGGCAAGCCTGCTCCATCATGCCCGCGATGGGCTCGCCCAACCGGATGGCGTTTGCGAAGGCGGCCAGCGATATACCCGTGCCGTCGTCCGTGGACTGCTCCTGCAGCAGCGGAATGCCCTTGGTGTCTCGCTTCAAATCAGGCACCCAGCTCGGCCCGCCGATGGGCACCGTATCAAAGAAGCCGTGCTCGATGCTGTTGATGAGCTGCACGATGCCCGGCGCCGGCGGCGGGGTCTCGGCGTACAGCCGGCCCGCCTCCGCCTCGATCAGTCCCTTGGGGCCCATCACCTGCACTTCCATGCCGTAGAACTTGTTGCTGATCAGCGAGTCGTAGATCACATGGGTGCCGTTGGCGTAACGGTAGACCACGTTGACGTTGTCGTAGACCTCGCGCCCGTCTTTCCAATAGTTGATGCTTCCGTATCCCACGCAGGAGACCGGATGCGCGCCGAGAAACCAGTTGGCCACCTGCATGTGGTGCGAGGCCAGCTCGGTCATCAGCCCGCAGGAGTAATCCCGGTAGAGCCGCCAGTTCAGCCGGCGGTCGAGGCTTGGGTCCGGTATCGGGTTGCGCCAGTTGCCGTTGCGATGCCAGTAGGCGCGAATTTGCGTGATCTGCCCGATGGCGCCGTTGCGCACCAGTTCCAGCGCCCGCAGAAAGGTGGGGCTGAACATGCGCTGGTGGCCGACCTGGAAAACGCGCTTGCTGCCGCGGTAGGCGTCCGCGATGGCCTGGCACTCCTCAATGGTGTACGCCAGGCTCTTCTCGCAGAAAACGTGCTTGCCGGCGGAGAACGCATCGAGACACACGCGCGCATGTTGATGCAAAGGCGTTGCAATCAACACGCCGTCCAACTCCGGCATGTCGAGCATCTGGCGGAAGTCGGAGAAGCCCTTTGCGCCTTTCACCCGCGCCAGGCCGGCCTGCAGGTGAGGCTCATAGTCGTCGCACAAGGCGGCAATCTCAACCCCCGGCGTGCGCAGCAGGTGAGAGATGTGCAGGTTGCCGCGCATGCCCACGCCCACCAGACCCAGACGCACACGATCTGACGCAGCCTCTGTAACCGGCTCAGCACGCAACGGAGACCACCAGGGCAACTCGGCAATCAGCGCGGAAGAGCCGGCCACAACCGCGAGCCGCTTGAGAAACTCACGGCGGTCCGCGCGGCCTTCCATCCCTGAAGAAGATGAAGACGAAGAATCAAAGTCCATATTTCCACTCGATTCGGGGGGCAAACTGCCCCGCATTGGAATCATATACAATCTCCACCACCGAAGCTGCGGAGAAGCCGGAGAGAAGGGCAGCCCGGTCTCGCTCTGGGGTAATCAGTAGAGCGGTTGACAACACTTCTGCTTCGATTCCGCTGGGGCTTGCCACGGACAGGGTGCGGTAGCCCTCGATGGGCCGGCCACTGCGCGGATGAATGATCTGTCCCAGGACACGCGGCCCACCCGCGGCATTGAAGGGCGCAGTGCCGGAGGTGGAGAGCGACGCATCCCGCAGCGAAAACGTGTGCACCGGCTCGTGCGGGGGAAACATGTTGCTGACGCCCACCGGCCATGCGGGGCCGTACGGATGCGCGCCGAGAACGGTCACCGAGCTCTCGCCAAAGCTCAGAAAGGCCCGCTCCACGCCCGCGGTCCGCAGCCCGGCGGCCAGCCGCTCAAGCGCATAGCCCTTGCCGAATCCGCCCAGGTCGAGGCTCATCCCCTCGCGCTCGAAGCGGACGGTCCGCGCCGTCTCATCGAAGTGGAGGCGGTGGAATCCGGTCTGTTCCAGAGCCTGCTGAAGGGCGGCTTCCGCCGGCTCTTCTCCGCGGCTCATCCGCTCGCGCCACAGGCGATTCACGCGCCACAGCGTAATGTCGAAGGCTCCGCAGGTTCGCCTCCAGTAGTCCCCGCAGATCGCCAGAATCCGCCAAAGCTCCTCCGGCGGTTCCACGGCCTCCTCCGCGGCGCGGCGATTCAGGGCAGAGACCGGGCTCTCCGCGTCAAACCGGCTCATCAGCCGCTCGCAGGCGCGCAGGTCGCGCTCCGCCGCCCGGGCCAGCGCCTCCGCCCGCTCGGCTTCCACGCCCACCAGGACCAAGGAGAACCGCGTGTTCATGGCAAAGCAGGTATGATGAAAGACCTTCGCCGGCGAAGGGGAATGCGGTGATCGAGTCTCTTCCACTTGCATCCCTCCTCAAGAGGTAATTCGGCAAACCCGGCAAGCCAGACGTGCACAGCCATTGCGCGCCCCTGCCCATTCTAGATGCCCGTCGGGCATAGCGTTTGCCAAGGCCGATTCATCGGTTTGCAGGGCGAGGTGTTGGAACTGGGGCGCGCAGGCAGTAATCGAGTGCATCAAGAAGTCGGGGGTTACGCGGCTTTCGCTCTGAACCGCGGGTACCATCGACGGAATACGTCCTCCAGTTCGTCGTTCAGGACCTTCGTCCGGGTCTGTAGCAGGAGATGGGCGCCTCGCAAGGTCCAGCAGATCTGCTGCCTCTTCACGAACCGGCGGCTGACAACCTGATTGATGGTCGATTCGATGAACGCCGAGCTGATCGTTTCCCCTTGCCGTCGTCGTTCGCCAAAGTTCGGGATGAATTCGCGATCCGCATCTCGGACACGAGTGAATGCTGGCGCCATGATGTTGAACCTGCGCTGTGACCATCTGTTTCTGCAGGCCAGCCAAAATTACCTTGCCCTCGCTTATCGTCAATCCCACGGTGGCCGGAGAGAACTTCTCTATACGCTCAATCGTGGCAACTTCGTACTCGGTGGGCTTGCCCGGAACCACCTCAGAAACCAGCTTCAATGTCCATTTCATCCCAACAGCCTACGCCACCCCACAACTTTGCATGCTCTCGTGGAGATCACGGGTGGGAGATTACACTACAGGGCCGTCTCAATCTCGCGGCAGTGGGCTAAGAGGGCCGACTTGCCATGTGTCGTCCCAGGCCGTGCAGCATGCGGGAGATCAGGCTCCGCTTCTGACCGTGCCGCCTTAACTTGAGTGCCGCTTCACTTCAACGTGTGCCAGCTTCTCATAAAACCGCACGATGGCACCATGATCGAGATTGCCCATGCCGTCAGCCTTGAGCGCCTGCAATACCTCCATCACGACCGCCGTCAGTGGCAGCGGTACGCCGATTTCGTGGCTCGTTTCAAGCACGTTTGCAATGTCCTTGAGATTCGTACTAATCCTGCCTCCGGGATCGAATTTCCGGTCCAGCATCAGCGGGGCTTTCGCATCCAGGACCGTGCTTCCGGCCAGTCCGCCACGGATTGCTTTGTACACCAGCTCCGGATCCACGCCCGCTTTGGTCGCCATCACCAACGCTTCAGAGACTGCGGCAATATTCAACTGAACAATGATCTGATTTGCGAGCTTGGTTACACTGCCGGCTCCGCTGCCGCCGGTCAGCACTGCGGAAGATCCCATCGCCTTGAAGATTGGCAGCACTTCATCAAAATTCGCCTGCGCTCCGCCGACCATGATGGAAAGGCTGCCGTCGATAGCCTTGGGCTCGCCGCCACTTACCGGCGCGTCCAACATTTTGATGCCCTTGTGAGTGAGCGCTTCAGAGATTTCCCTGCTGACGATTGGGGTGATCGAACTCATGTCTACAACAATTGAGCCCTTGTGGGCGCCCTCAATCACTCCATCCTTGCCCAGAACGGCCGCCTTCACATGGGGTGAATTGGGAAGCATGGTAATGATGACGTGCGCTCTGGCCGCCACATCCATGGGCGATAGGCCGACTTCAGCTCCTGCCTGCTTCAGTTCCTCGACTGGTGCCTTATCGATGTCATAGATAACGAGCTGATATCCCGCCTTGATCAGATTCCTGCTCATGGGCTTGCCCATGATTCCTAAACCAATAAAGCCTACCTTGCTCATCTTTGACCTGACCTTTCTGCCGCGCCGGAAACGATATGCCGCACTTTTGGGGTTGTCTACCAATGCCGCAGCTTTTCTGACTCAGTCAACTCTATGTTAGAGCTGCGATACGGCGCTTAAAAAAGTCTCAGTTGGCTCCTTCGTCAAGAAAGAGCCACCTGGGCTTAGTCACTGTGGCAATGCACTGGCGCGGATGATGCTTTAGAACTCCAGCTTCAATGCGAACTGCGCCATGCGTGGAACATAGTTATTTGTCAGGCCCGATACGGTCCCAAATTGGCTGGTACCGAGTTGCGCATTGACGCCGGTAAAGCTTGCTGTATTCGTCAAATTGAATATCTCCGCCCTAAACTCGATGTCGGCCCGTTCACGAATGGGGAACTTCTTGAACAGGGAGAAGTCAACGTGTCTAGCATGTGGTCCATAAATTGTATTTCTTCTCTCTGAACCGAGAGTGCCTTTTGCCTGCGGAGCAAAGACCGTTGTGTTAAACCAGCTCGAAATAACCGGATGAGAAACCTTCGCTGATCCGGTTTGATTGGGTCGGTCTGTGCCCGCTGAGAGGTTCGTTCCTGTTCGATTGGCTGAATTGATTACCGTGACCGGGAATCCTGTTTGCCATGCCCAAATAACATTGGTCTGCCAGCCGCGCAAAGCAGTACCCTTGAAACCCCTGAGTGTTGTTCCAAAGGGCAACGCGTAGTTTATCGAGGTGGACGTCTGGTGCCTAAGATCGACATCGCTTGCGCCATAGTCCAGATCGTGAATCTGGGAGGGAATGACTCCCCATCCCTCAGCTCCGCCATAATCCGGGGAGTCGTTCAAGCCGTGAGACCAGGTGTAGTTGGCGGTATAGGTCAACCCGTGGGCCGTCCGATGTTCCACCGAGGTCTGAAATGCGTTATAAACGCCCCGGCCTGAACTGGCCAAATACGATATGGCCGTGACATTGGGGAGGACGCTGTAGAACGGCCGCAGAGTATTCATATTTGCCGCGGTATTCGGCGGGGGCGAATTCAAATCGTAGGGCGATGTGGGTGCAATGTGCCGTCCGAGCATGCCAATATAGGATGCGGTGACAACATTCCCTCCCCAGTCCTTCTGGACCGTCAGATTGAACTGCTCCAGGTAAGTTGAGCGGAAGTTGAAAGCTTCGGCCGCGGGAATTCCGCCGCTCGGATTGAGGTAACTTGAATCTGAGCCCGTCGGCGCGGGTGCTCCTTGCGATAATTTGGTGAAACCGCCAATACACGCGCCGGGAGCGCATGGGCCGTAAGCGAACAGAAAAGGCTGATTTCTAAGGGCGGCGGAGCCGGTAATATTCTCCGGTGCGAAGCTCATACCGAAACCACCGCGCACGACCATGGTTGGCGTAACTGTATAAGCAAATCCAAAACGCGGAGCGATGTTCGAGTAGTCTGTCTTGACACCCGCTTGCGCGGAAGCTCCATTTACACCGGCTACAATAATTGCCGCCTTGACTGGATCAAAGTTCGAGATTTGATTCTTCACCGCGGTATACGGCGTAAACACGTCATACCGGACGCCGAGATTCAGGGTCAGGTTATGTCTGATATGCCAGTCATCCTGCACGTAGAAACTTGGCTCCCAGGTACGATAGTGCTGCCGCACCAGAGTATTGTTGCGCGAGAGCGCCGTGAAGTTCCCTTGCAATAGTTGTGGGAGGCTCGCGACGTTCCACTGCCCTCTTCCAGGAGAGGACTTGGTAGCCGTGGCTTGCCTGCGAACAAGGGCGCCGCCGATCTTCAGGGTATGATGCCCGCGGGTATAAGTGACGGCACCCATGTACTGGAACCAGTTTTCTATATAAACGAGTGGCAAAGGAGCACCATCGCCAAGTCCAATCATTCCTGTGACGTTTACTATTCCTAAGCCGGAGGTGAGCGAATCGATGTTGACGTTCGGCATGTTGAAGGCGGAATTCACAGCTACTCCGTCATTCAATGGTTTCGTTGCGTTGTAGAAATAGGTATACCCGGCCTTCAATTCCACCAGCAGGTGCGGAGTAAATGTGTGGATATAGTTGAGCGCAGCATTGGTTGCATTATCGGTCGAAGGCCCCGCATACAGGTTCGGATTCCCGCCCGGCTGAATCGTGACGCCATCTTCCTTTACAAGTGGAAGAAGTCCGCCGAGATTCGTGGTCACCAGGTTTAAGGTATAGCGCCCATAAAGCAAGTTAGAATCGTTGAACCTATGATCAACCCGAACGTCGGACGTTTTGGCATTCATTTGATTCACTGAGCTTGAGACGTAATTGTTTGCAAAGCCAGATTGATTGGGTAATGGGAAGAGCTTGAAGTACTGGAGACCCGCAAAGTCAAATTGGGCCGGGGAGATTACCACAGATCCGAGGCTTGGATTATCAGAGAAATTGCCAATATTATCGTGTTCAAAGGCGGTCGGGACTGTCGATGCCGTTGGATTATTGGCCTTGGCGAATTTTAGGGCCTCGTAGTCCCCAAAAAAGAAGGTTCTGTTTTTGATAATTGGCCCGCCGATACTCCCGCCATATTGGTTTTGATGCAATGCCGGCTTGGGGAGTGTAGCACCAAAAGCAAAGGGGTATGCGTTGAACGCTGTGTTCTCAACATACTCGTAGGCAGAACTTCTTCCCCACATCGACCATTACGTCTCTGTACTGGTCGTCGGGCAGAGATTTAGCCGCAGCCAGAAACCCACGGTAGAGCGCTGCAAACGTCCAATCCTGACTGAAATCGGGGCGCGCTCGTGCCAGTTCCCAGTCCCCCACCTTCCGCATTGCCTTGGCAATGGCCTTCGGCGTCAGCGCTGGAGATAGGTCAGTAGGCAGCGAATCGGCTTTGTCAGGTGTGTCTCCCTCCACAGATCGTCGCCGACGATATGCGCTCGGCACTCGGATTCCATTTACTAAGAAAAAGCTCGAACTGCCACCTGGCTATTGAGTAATGGTGCAAGGTCAAGCGTCGTGAGGCCTGGAAAAAGTGGGTGTCGCGCAAGACGAATTTGACTGACCGATGGCTCACGCGAGCAGAGCATAACGGGAAGATCAATCCGCCCAAGACTCCTCCAAAGTAGTCAAATCACCGGGAGCACCAAGACGCTGGAGTTGAACGCTAATGCGCAGTCCCCGGTCTGACCCTGGCTTTTGTGCCATCAATGAGCAGCAGATTGGTCTAGGCACCCCCTCTTCACCCTGTATCAAAAGGGGTCCAAAATGCCGTTCTGCAAGCCCAACAGAATCAACGGCCGGATCTGCAGGATCCGCCCGTTTCAAAAGGTAAGGATTCATTTACAGCGGAACGACATCTGAAACCAAAACAAGTCGATTTCTAGCTCCGTCATTGGTACAGTTTTTGGGTCTCGGGTCAATGCGGCAGTATTGACATGAAGGCGAGAGCCGCAGCCGAAACATCAGTCGACCGTTTTGCAACAAGACTCCTGCGTTAATTCAAAGAAAACTACACTCAGCTTGACTTCCGGCTAGCAGGCTATTCACAAACGGCAGAATGTTTCTGTAAGTCGTTACTCTTCCGTAGAGCGTAAGGATTATCGAGTTGCTCTATCTCCAGCGTCACTTCAGCCACCGCCATGCATTCGCTCCCACATCAGGACCAGGTAGAATGATCGGGTTTTCCTCCTGATCGGGGGCTACTGCAATGTCCCGGGTTTCACTTCCGCTCATCCTCAGGAGAGCCTGAGCGTTGCCCGAAGTTCGCGTTTCTCGAATACGGGCCCGCCGCACGTTGCGCAGTTCGATGAGCGAACTGCCAATCGCAGGGCCGCTCAGGTTCGAAACCGTGAGATCCTCTGCGTCTTCGGCAAAGAGCGCCGGCCGCAAATCAAGTTTTGCAGTGCGCAGAGCAATCCGGCTGAGCGACAGCCCACGCACGTGACGGCAATAGAGCCCGTATGCCGGCAAAGGTCCGAACATGGTGGGCTCGGGATAGGCGTCAGGCCACTCAGGAACTCCCTGGTTTACTTCGAATGGCGTGCCCACTTCCGGCAAGGTCAACTGAATATCTTCCAGCACCACATCTTCAATAGGATGGCCCGGAAGACCTGCAATAATGCAGCCGATGGGCGAGGATGCCTCCGCGACCACTCCGCGGATCATTACTCCTGAAAGCGATGCAATATCAGGATGCGGACCATTCTCAGTTACAGGCCGGGCTCTGTTACCGAGACGAAGGAAAATCGGATAGCCCGTGTTCCTCATGACGATGTTGGAGATGCTGACCCGGCTCAGAGATCCGCCATCGACAGCTTCGAGTGCGATGCCAGCCAATCGGGAATCGTAGATCACACTGTTTGAGAACAAGATATTATCGAAGCCGCCGTTTGATTCTGTGCCAAGCTTGAATGCGTAGCAGAGGCTGCTCAAGATGCAATTGGTGACAACCACATCCCGGCACGGCAATGCGGTTGTGGCCTTTATGACAATCGCGTCGTCGCCAGAGTCGATGTCGCAATTCGCGATCCGCACTCGCCGGCAGGAATCGATATCTATACCGTCGTTGTTGGCCTCTTCCCTTCGGCTCCGCACACGAATGCCGTCGATTAGGACGTCCTCGCAGTCCAGATAATGCTGCACCCACATGGCAGCGTCTCGTAGAGTGATTCCTTCGACATGAACGCATCGGCATCCCACGAAACGGATGAGAAAGGGGCGGAGCTTGTCTTTGCCGGTGAAAGCCGCACCGTTGCCGTCGATTGTTCCCGCTCCTCTAATCGCAATGTCGCTGGCCCCATCGGCTCGAATCAGACAGCGCTCTGTGTAATTACTCGTGTACGAAGGAACCGCGTCCCGCAGGACGGGGTAGTCTTCCAGACGCATGCTGCCGAGCAATACTGAACCTGCCTCGAGTGAAAGCGTCACGCGGTCCCGCAATCGCAGGGTGCCGGTAAGATAGCGCCCCGGAGGCAAAACGACCGCTCCTCCGCCAGTCGCGCCACAACGATCGATCGCAGCCTGAATTGCGTGCGTATCAAGAGTCACGCCATCTCCAGCGGCGCCCACCGGCGTCAGACAGTGTCCGCTTGCAGCGCTGAGGCCCGGAGCTACGGCCAATGCCGCATGAACAATGACCGGCGCGACACCGGCATACCTGCATGCGTTCCAAAGGGATTCAGAATCATAGGTTGGCCTCCCAGGCTGTCCATATTCGTAGAGTCAGTCGTCTTGCTCCATTGCTGGAAGTTCTGGTACGAAACAATAAGGAGTTTTCAATATTGCAAAGAAATCAATTTGATTGCCGGCCTTGAATTCCAAGGTGTTGAAAAAGTCAAATCATTGTTCGCTCCACTTCGGTCCAATACGGCTTCAATCCAGATTGAAGCCAGGCGCGCCAACGTTCCTTGTGGGATGGAACGCGATTCATATGGCAGTCTGGACACTTGCGATCTCGCATCCAAGCGTTTTGCCTTCTGCCTTCTGCCTTCGCAACAGCGTCGGCGCCCGGGCTCCATCCTTACGCGGCTCGATGGCTGGCCTGTGAACTCCCCTACCGACGCTTTGCCTTCACCCACACGGATGCTGACGCAGTGTTCGAGACCGGTGTGGTTCGCTGTTCCTTCGCCGGGTCGGACTTTCACCAACTACTCCTTGCCGGTCTCCCCGCGCACTCCAAAATACTCAGGTCACTACCTGAACACAGCCGCTTGTGTTGAAAGGTCTCGACAGGATGTACCCCAGCGTGTATTTTGCGGTTTTGCTGGCGGTGGAAGAGCGATTGGCAACTAACCAGTGGTTGCTTTGCTCGGCGCACGAACCAACAGAAACAGGCTTGCGGTTGCAACCAGGGGCATCAATCCCGCGACAAGAAATGCGGGCGCGTATGAAAAGCGATCGACCAGAATCCCCACTGCAATGGTGAACACAGCGCCCACCAGACCTGCCGCTAGTCCGCTCAGTCCTGTAACCGTGGCCACAACATCTTGTGGAAACAGGTCTGAGGGAAGAGTCAGGCCCATGGTGGACCAGCTCGCGTAGCCCCACAGGGCAAAGCAGATTAGCGCGAATGCGGCATATACGCTATGCACGCCGGCGGCGGGAATGCCTGCAAGCATCGGCAGGCAACTGACCGCGCAAATCCATGTTCGAGCGCGCACGACTGAGACGCCGCGGCGAATGCAATAGCCGGAAATCAGGCCACCTGTGAAGTTACCGAGGTCGGCAGCGATAAACGGTATCCAGGCAAAGAGAGCTATGCGCTTAAGACTGAACCCGCGGGCATCGCTGAGGTATTGGGGCAGCCAGAAGACGTAGAACCACCAGATTGGATCGGTGAGGGCACGGCCCACTACGATGCCCCAGACATTGCGCTGCCGGGCGAGTTTGAGCCACCGGCGCACTCCGCGCTCCGCGGAAATGGGAGGGACTTCCTGGCCTGCGCGAACGAACGCCAACTCGTCCTTGCTTACCCTGGGATGACGGTCCAGCGGATGGTAGACGCGCAACCAGAGCACCAGCCACACGAAGCCAAGGAGCCCTGAAACGAGGAAAGCCGACCGCCAGCCAAAAGCAACTGCAATCAGGGGAATCACCAGCGCCGCTATGGCTCCTCCGACACTCGAGCCGCTGTCGAAAATTGCAACCGCAAGGCTTCGTTCCTGGCTGGGAAACCACTCAGCCACCGTCTTGCTTGCCCCTGGCCAGTTAAATCCTTCCCCAATCCCCAGCAGAAACCGAAAGGCAGCGAAGCTGAAAACGGATGAGGCAAAGCCTGTGAGTATGTTGACGACAGACCAGAACACCACAGCCAAAGCCAGTCCGATGCGCGTCCCCACCGCGTCAAGAAAGATGCCGCCAAGAAGCCACGTTACAGCATAGGAGATCTGGAACGCACCGAGGATCTTGGCAAGGTCGGTGTGTGTCAAATGATACTGCGCTGTAATCAGCGGCGCTAGAACCGAGAAGGTCTGACGGCTGATATAGTTGATGACCGTGGAAAGGAATAACGTCCAGACAATCCACCACCGCACACGGCCTTGGCTGCCGCGCCTGGACTGTGTGTCCACTTTCTGGGGGAGATTCATCGGATTCCTTTGATCTTGCACTTCCGATTCCATTTTCGGTCGCGCACTGGCGGCGAAGCCATGTCCGCAGCCAGAAGATATAGAGTCACCGCCCAGGCACCACGGGCGTCTACCGCTTCGATTAGAACGGCCGTCGCCGGGTACTGCGGACCGTCCTCAACTAGTTCGGGCGATAGGCTGATCCACGATTTCTTCGGTCTTAGGATTCCAGTAAAGTTTCTTACCACTCCAGTAGGATTGCGCCGCCATGATGATCACGATGGCATGGGAGAAACCATGGTCCACGTTCGAATTCGGCTGCTTGCGCGCCTGCATCGCCGTGAGCCAGTTGGTCACGTGAACCACGTCGTCGTCGCCCGGACCGCGAGAGTCTGGCGGCGGCGCGCCGGGGACATGGACAATCTGTTCCTGATCGCGCGCGGGAGGCACAACGGGTAGTTTCGAATAATTCACCGAGGAAGAGAGTTCGTGCCTGCCACCCTCATTGCTGACGACAAAGAACGAAGCGCCTTCTCCGCCATAATTTGCGATGGTGCCGTCGCGCCCTTGAATTCGCGAGAAGCTGCGATAGCTATTACCGAAGGTAGTTTTGTAGGTATAGAGGAATCCCTTGGGATAGGTCACCGCAGCAACAACTGTGTCCGGATTTTGCCGGTCGTCGGGCCATGCGTAGATACCGCCGTTGGCGACCACACTCTCTGGATAGCTCTCGTCCGTCCATAGGTGGACCAGGTCGCTGCCGTGGCTCATCCATTGGTCGAAGATGCCGGAGGAGAAATCCTTGTACAGGCGAAATTCCAAGTAGACATGCGGGTCAAAGGGCTGATAAGGCTTGCCGAGCAGCCATCGCTTCCAATCTGTGTCTTCCTCGCGCAGTTTGGATTTGCGGTCGTACAGCCACTTCTTCCACTCCATATTGCGGTCCTGTTCCATCTGATCGGACTCGCCTGTGTCGTTGGGAACAAAGCGCCAACGTTCCTCGTTGACATTCCACTCCTGCTCGATATGGACGATCTTACCGATACGGCCGGAGCGGACAATATCTCGGACCGCAAGCTGATACGGCTGGCTACGGTGCTGCGATCCTACCTGAACGACTTGCTTCGAGGCCTTGACCGCGTCACGGGCTTCCTTGGCGTCTGCAAGTACGTTCGCAAACGGCTTCTCGACATAGCAATCCTTGCCGGCACGAACTACTTCCGCACACAGCTTGGCATGTTGAAAATCTCCCGTCGCAATCATCACACCGTCAATATCCTGGCGAGCCAGCATTTCTTCCGAGTACTTGAACATTTTCGGATCGAGGTTGAAGACCTTCTTCACCTGGGCAGCTCGCTGCTCCCGAGCCAGGCTCCAGATATCGCAGACCGCGACCGTTTCCACCGGCATTTGCTTCGAAGCGAGTTGCACCATGTGGACATGGCCTTCACTGCGCTGTCCGCATCCCAGCTGAGCGATGCGAATGCGATCGTTCGCGCCCATAACGCGAGCATAGGAGCGCGCATCCATTCCCGCTGCGAGCGCAACGGCTCCGGCCTGCTTTACGAACGTGCGGCGATTGGTTCCTTCCTGTAACTTGTCCGTCATGTTGACTCCCGATAGAAAGCTTTCCGTTAGCTCCGTTATCTACCTTCTGCCGCCGAGCACCTCAGAGGATTGCAAAAGATCCTGCACCTCAGCGGAGGATTCCCTATCAAGATATGCCGTTGCGTTTGGATGGGTACGAAGAAGCGTGGCCGGGCAGCCGGTCGTGACTGGTTCTTCCAACGCACGACGAACGATGGCTGCTTTCCGCGGGCCGGGGATGGAGGCGATCAATCTTGGCACGCGAAACAACGCTGGGATTGTAAGCGTCATGGCCCGTTCCGGCACTTCCTGAAAATTCTTGAACCAACCTTCCGCAGCCTGCTGCCGACGGCACACCGTGTCGAGATGCACAACCTTCATGCCCACTGGATCGTTGAAGTCAGCTACACCCGGATCGTTGAATGCCAGGTGTCCATTTTCGCCAATGCCGAGTAAACACAATTGCGGATCTGCGGAACGCAGCAACTCCGCATAGTCCTTGCATGCCTGCTCCGGATCGGGTGCAGTGCCATCGATCTCGAAGAATTCGTGCATCTGCACTTTTTGGGTCAGATTCTCGCGCAAGTAGCGCCGGAACGAGGCGGGGTGATCCTCGGCTATGCCGACGTATTCATCCATATGAAAGCCGCGAACTTGATTCCAGGGTAGATGTTCAATCCGGGTAAGCGCATCGAGAGTATCCAACTGCGAGGCTCCGGTCGCGAAGATCACCGCGACTGACTCTCTAGAGTTGGCAAGCTGAATCAGAGCGTCCGCCACAGCCTGCGCTGCCGCCGCGCCTGCAGCTTCACGGGTGGAATAGATCTCAATTTTCAATTTCTCTACCTGAAAACGCTGAACGTCGCCGTCTTGGGTCATGTCTTCCTCTCGTTTTTGGATGGCCAGTGCGAGATGCATTCCAAATCAGAGACGTTGCACCTCTACCTCATCTATTGCAATATGAACGTGTGTGCTGATCGATGTCAAGCTAAAGTTCACGGTTTATGTGAAAAATTTCCCGACAATGAAATTATTGGTAAACCGAGCCTAAAATATCTCCGCTCGTATAGTGCGCCGCAGAGATGGTCATTTATTGAGGATAGCGCGAGCATGGGTTACTTCTTCCAGGATATCTAAGGCTTTTACATTCCAGATGAAGGATTTGGGATCCAGGAATGAAAGCCCACTCCGAAGACCCAATTCAGCTCATCGTCTGATTTTCATTTCGTGATCGCGGGGAAAGCGGAAAGGACCGGCACCACTCCGTTTCATTAGAGATTCGAGGATGGCTCGCGGGGTTCTTCACTGCTCTATTTTTCCCAGTCCGCGCACCCAAGGGTGACTCCAACGCGACCATCCTGCAAGAGCGGATAAGATCGTAAATGGTTGATTATAAATCTATTATTAACGCACAGCTACTTGCAGAAAAACATCCCCGCTGATTTCCGCCAGATTTGGGCATTGAATATTGGCGCCTCTAGCTGAAAAGTTTACCATTTTTGAGAAATATCTTCACGCTTATTTCTCCGGGCATGCTAAAGTTGCAGAATCTTGACGTGCTCGCAAAGGGATAAGCGCCCTCTGCTGGTGCTGGGATTCAATCGAACGCTAGTACAGAAGGGATCTGAAGATGGATAGGCGCGAGTTCTTAAAAACAAGCCCGCTGGCAGCGGCAGCTTTCGCTACCGGACCCGCCACAAAAACCGGACAGAGCGAAAGCCCGGCCATTGCCAAATCCGCTGGCATTCGCGATTATTGGAACGATTTGCCCAATCGCATGGCCTCGAAGATGGAGACAGCGCGTGCGCAGCGGAAATCGGACTTAGCTAAGGTGACGTCATCAGCAGCCGCGGAGGATCGCATTTCTCTCATTCGGACAAAAGTGTGGGAATGTGTCGGCGGTAAACCTGACGAGACGCCTTTAATTGCCACGATAACGGGAGTGATCGATCGCGAGGAATATCGCATCGAGAAAGTCATTTTTGAAAGTCAGCCCAAGTTCTATGTTACGGCGCATTTGTATCTTCCTAAATCCGGTGTCCGACCGTATCCAGGAATCATTGCGCCCCTCGGGCATACCGCGGAAGGAAAATTATACCGGAGCTATCAGACACTTTTTCAAAACCTTGCCCGGAAAGGATTTGCTGTACTTGCATTTGATCCGCCTGGTCAAGGTGAGCGCCTGCAATACCTCGATCCCCGGGGAAACCGATCGCTATATGGGCCCACCGGCGAACATGACCGGTTTGGCTGGCCAGCACTACTCATTGGTTCAAGTACCACGCAATTTGAAGTTTGGGACGGCATTCGAGGGCTTGATTATCTTTTGAGCCGGCCAGAGATCGATCGAGAAAAGATCGGATGCTGTGGCCATTCCGGTGGCGGCACGCAAACCATGTTTCTATGCGCGCTCGAACCTCGCATCAAGGTGGCGGTGGTAGTGGAAGGGCACACGGAGAATCTGGCAGGGGCCAATTATCAGGCGCCTGGCGCATACGCGGACGCAGAGCAGAATCTCATTGGTAGCCTGAATATACCTCTCGATCGAGGCGATCTACTTGCCGCATTCGCACCAAAGCCTTTGCTAATTTGTTACTCACCCATTGATAACGGCACGACCTACTCCCCGCACTACGTGCAAGGCACCCAAGAGATCTTCGAGGAACTGGGGAGTATATATGGTGTCTACGGTGCGAAGGACCGGATCGCGCTCTTCAGTTCAACGCTTCCCCATGACTACGACTACTTCCACCGCCATGCGACCTATGAGTGGTTCAACAGGTGGTTGTTAAATGGGCACGGAGATGCGGAAGAAACTGCTTTCAAGGAAGCCCCGGAACAAACCCTGTGGTGCACGACAACCGGCCAGGTGCTTACCTCCCTCGGCGGACGCCAAGCGTTCCAGGTGAACCATGACCGCCTTCTAGCGGCGAGAGCACAATCGAAGGGCAGCCGGCTTGACAAGGAGCGGATCCAAACAGATCTACGGAAGATCCTGAATCTTCCGTCGGAACCGAGTTCGGTTCGTGCGATTTCACTCTCCAGCGAAACCTATAACAACATTACGATCGAGGAGTTCGAATACGAGTCAGAGCCCGGGATTCGTGTACCAGGATGGTTTCTGAAGCCTTCTGCCGGACCGTCGAAGTTGCCGGTCGTTCTGATGGTCGAAGACGAGGGGAAGGATGGATTGTTCAACCGATGGCCATTCATCGAGCGAGTGGCTGACGCGGGCATCGCGATCTGTTCGATCGACCTTCGGACTTGCGGGGCAACTAGCCCACGTTTCCCCTCGTCCGGTCTCTTTTATGAGAATGGAGTGGAGCTCGCTTATGCGCTGGTGAACCTGAGCCTAGGATTGCCGATTGTCGCACAGCAGACGTTGGACCTGCTTTGTGGCGTTGATTTTCTTATCGCACGAAATGACGTGGACGCGGCACGCATAGGAGTTTTCGGAACTGGAATCAGCGGCATAGCGTGCATGGCGGGAGCCGCGCTGGATCAGCGTCTCTGCTCCCTCCTGTTGAACCGAACGTTGGCCGACTTTGAGTCCGTAGTCGCGTCGAAAGATTACGACCTACCGCTTTCCGCAGTCGCCTTCGGGATTCTACGCAAAATGGATTTACCGGAGCTTTGTGCTAGCTTGGCACCGCGGCCCGTTTGGCTCGTGAACACAGTTGGACCGACTAGGAATCCCCTTACGCAAAGTGACATTAGTGAATCGTATGAAGTTGCGATTCGAGCTTACGCTCACGACAAGCAGGGGGAAAGACTTTGCTTGCGCGTAGAACCGGATCCGACAGATGAGGTTGCTCTAGCGTGGATGCGAAAGGTCCTCGTGTGAGACCTACTGCTCCTGCTTATTTAGTGGATGAAGGGAAGGACTGCGGAATGGAGAAGAAAGGCGGAAGTGTAATGAGACAGGCGGGGATTATTGCCGGTTTTGCCCTTTGCTGCACACTAACCGTGAAAGCGCAGGCAACGAAACGCGCGGAAGCGCCGCTGTTTGATAAGAGTTTACAGAGCCCTTTGTTGGTTGCAGACGAGCTGCAGCACTTCATGCTGACTCATGTGCCGAAGTTGCCGGCGGCGAAGAATGCAGACGATTGGAAGAGGGAAGCGGAGGGGCTGCGAGCGCACGAGCTGGAAGTCCTCTTTCATGGCTGGCCTCGGGAGTGGGTGGACGCGAAGCCCAAGTTTGAGCAAGTTGGCGTGATCGAGCGGCCGGGCTATCGAGTTGTGAAGCTGCGCTACGAAATTGTCCCTGGATTTGAATCGACGGCGCTGTTGTATGAGCCGGAGCACCTGACGGGAAAGATGCCGGCGATTCTGGACGTGAATGGGCACGGCCCGGGCGGCAAGGCGGTGGAGCACCTGCAGAAGCGCTGCATCAACCAGGCGCGGCGGGGAATCTTTGCGCTGAGCCTGGAATGGATTTTCTTTGGAGAGTTGAGCGGGCCCGAGAATGCTCATAATACGATCGGGCTGCTGGACCTGGCAGGTGCAAACGGGGTGGGATTGTTTTATCTTGCGATGCGTCGAGGGCTTGACTATCTGTATGATGACCCGCGGGTGGATCGGACGCGGATTGGGATGACAGGGTTGTCGGGCGGCGGGTGGCAGACAATGCTGCTGAGCTCGCTGGACAAGCGGGTTGGTCCCGCAGTGCCGGTCGCGGGATTTACGTCGCTGACCACGGCGATTGAGCATCCGGAGTATGCGGGCGATGCGGAGCAGAACGGCGCGGACATGCGTTCGGTTGCCGATTACGCGCAACTAATGGCCTTGCGTGCGCCGCGTCCTACACTGCTGATCTATAACGCGATGGACGATTGCTGTTATCGGGCAGAGTTGGTGAAGCAGGGAGTTTATTCGGATATACAACCTTACTTTCGCTTGATGGGCAGCCCTGGAGACCTCGAATGGTATGTGAATGAGGTCCCGGGCACGCATAACTACCAGATAGACAGCCGCCAGCGGGCCTATAAGTTCTTCGACTCGGCTTTCGGGCTGAACGTATCTGACAAAGAAGATGCGGATACAGATATGCAAGTGCTCTCCGAGGAGGCGCTAGATGCCGGCCTACCGAAAGACAACCTGACAATTCTGGGTTTAGCACGGGAGATGGCCAAGTCGATTCATCACCAACTTCCGGCGCGCACAGATACCGCCTGGGTGGACGAGGAGCGGAAAAAGCTGCGGGAGGTGGTGCGGTACTCCGCGGTGACGGTGACCCATGCATGGCCGGTGAATGCCACGCATGAAAACAACCTGGATAGCCGGGAGTACCGGTTTGAGTTCAGCAACGGACTGTGCGCAACAGGAGTGCTGTTGCAGTCTTCAGTGCGGCCGCAGAATGGGGGCTTGACGGTTCTGATTGCCGACGGAGGACGCGCGCAGATGATGGATGAAGCAGGCAACGATGTGGATCGCGGACAGCGTGTGCTGGTGCTGGAGCCTTTGTTTTTCGGCGAGAACATTCCAGGGACGGCTCAGGATCCGGGCTTGGCGACGTACGGGCAGATGATGAATACGGTGGGCGAGAGGCCGGTAGGGCTGGAGGCAGCACAGACTGCGGCGGTGGTGCGCTGGCTGCAAGGGGATACGATTGACGGTACGTCGACGCCGGGAGCGAGCAGGGCTGAGTCGGGTAGTGCAACGCCAGTGCGGGTGGTGACGAGCGGACCGCGCGCAGAAACCGTGGCCATGGTTACGGCGGCGTTGGCTCCGGAGCTGTTTTCGGGGGTTGAGGCACGCCATGGGCTCGCGAGTTTTGGCGATGTGTTTGAGCATCCACCGAGTTATGAAGCGGCGCCGGAACTTATGTGCTTGGACCTCTACAAGGAGTTTGATTTCAATGTGCTGAGTGCGATTGCAGCGCCGGTGAAGATCGAACTTCAGGGGAAGGATGCGGAGGTGATCTTCTGGGATTAGTACGTCTCGAGGGAGATTCTGCACAAGACAGGCAGAATCTCCCTCGAGACGTACTAAGCCCGGATTCATGTGCTCACCACGCGTCCTCGACGCCTTCCCGGCGACTTGCTTGTTGGAATGCAGATAACTCAGGAGCCTGAATCGCCATGAAACCGCTCTCGCTTGTCCTCCTCTCCAGCGTCCTCGCAGCCGCTCATCTCGGCTACGCGCAGCAATCCGCTCAGCAAGCGCCACGTTCAGCGAAGATCAGGATTACGCTCATTGGCGACTCAACGCAGACCAGGAACGCCGGCTATGGGCTTGGTTTCTGCGCCAATCTCACCGATGACGTTGCCTGCATCAACGACGCCAAGGGCGGAGCCAGCACAAAAACCTACTACCAAGAGGGCTACTGGGAGAAAGCTCTGGCCGACAAGCCTGATTACGTGCTCATACAATTCGGTCACAACGATGAAGAGGCGAAGGAGCACCTGCCCCGCCAAACCAATCTCCAGACCGAGTACCCCGCCAATCTCAAGCGTTTCGTCGATCAGGCGCGCGCGCATGGAATCGTTTCTGTGCTCGTCCCGCCTCTGACCCGCCGCTATTACGAAGCAGATGGCAGAATTCATTCCGATCTGCTCGCCCACTCTGAGGCCATGAAGAAAGTGGCTGCGGAAGAACATCCCCCGTTGATTGACCTGCAAGCAGATAGTATCGCCTATCTCGACACCCACACTGAAGCGCAAGGCCACGCCCTTGGCATCACCAAAAAAAATGACCGGGGCAATACCATCCCCGACAAAACGCACCTCAACTATGAGGGCTCCTTCGTCTTTGGCCCCATGGTTGCCGTAGATATGGGCAAGGCCGTGCCCATATTGGCCGCGTACGTGAAGCCAACACCCGCGCCCTTGCCTCCGGAGGGCGTTCGGAGCGTGGCCATCCTGCATGGTGCTCCCGTGCGCATCGTGCTGGTGGGCGACTCAACTGTAAATAACGACGGAGGATGGGGACCCGGATTCTGCGCCCTGATGACACCCAACGTGGAATGCATTAACGAAGCAGCCAACGGCCGCAGTTCAAAGAGTTACTACGACGAAGGGCTGTGGCAGAAAGCACTGGCTCAACACGGCGATTACATGCTCATTCAATTCGGCCATAACGACCAGCCCGGCAAAGGCCCCGCGCGTGAAACCGACCCCGACACCACCTATGCCGCCAACATGCGCCGTTATATCGAACAGGCGCGCGCCGCAGGTGCAAAGCCGGTCATCGTGACGTCCCTCTCGCGGCGCAACTATAAGGATGGAAAACTGGTCCAGGATCTGACGGCCTATGCCAATGCGGCCAAGCGAGTGGCCATTGAAGAAGACGTCCCCATGATCGACTTGAATGCCTCAAGCACGAAGTTGCTGGAAACAATGACTCAGGAACAAGCCGACCAATTCGACGCGGCCACACATCCTGATGCCACCGGCAGCGACCTCGATCGCACCCACCTGAATCCTACTGGCTCGGCGATGTTTGGCCGCATGGTAGCCGATGATCTGGCAAGAATCTGCGTGGAACTCGGCCCCGACATCAAAGGTACGCTGGTGCCCAAACCCGTTCCGATTCCACAGCCGAAATCTTAGCGCGGAACCTGCTGCAGCAGCCAGCGAACCAGTTCCACGCCACCCGTGGCCATCGGTTGGAAGAATTGGGTGCACCTTGGAAGCAAGGAAACTGGGCCCAAGGTCGCGGCGGTCTTCTCCATCGTCGAAAGCTGGCGCAGACTCGGTCTGCCCATCCGCCAATACTTGGCCGTGGTCCTGCCGGAATCGCCAACCGCTCTATCCAAAGCCTGGATCAACTGACCCCGGCAGCATGCGCCGCCAACAAGGCAAAGCAACCTACCCGCCCACTCCACACCCCGTCAACCGTGCACTTGGCCGGACGGATACAATCCAGCTGCGCTAGATTCTAGCGGAGCACGACCGTCACCAAAATCTCAAAATACTCGGTAGTGCCCTGATTTGTCCTCGCCTTGAACCAAAAGCCTGATACATCGACCGCTAACACGATCCAGCCCCCGACGCACACGTGCAGCCTGGCCCGAGAGTGTTGTGGGCGTAGGTTGGAGGCGGAGATATGAAAGGGGACCATATATCATAAATCTGGGCATTCTGGACACCCGAACCGGCACAGTAGTTCCGCGTAACGACATTGGTCGCGTAATGCGGGTATTTAAAACCAGAGAAGTCGTCCACATATCCACCGCCGGTGAAGCCGATGTCATAGTTGCAACCTTGATTTCCGAGTGCCTCACAGCCTCCATACTGATAGATCTCCATATTTTGATCGATGAGGATGTGGCCGTCCATAGCTTCCCCGGCGTTGGCCTCAACGCCTGTTTCCGAGTCAAATACTAGATTGTTTTGGATGGTGTCATAGCCCCCGGAGGTAAGCGCGACGCCGTACAAGGGACTTGCCGTAAATGTGTTGAAGCGGATGATAGTGTAGGTAGCTCCCGGACCAGTTGTGCCAGTGGAGAGCTCGACCGCGGAATCCGCCCAGGTCTTCCCGAACGTATTGCCTTCAACCTAAACGTGGGAGGAATCGACGACCTGAACTAGAAAGTTCCCATAACCGCCGCCAAGGTTGAGCGGTGGAGGCCCGCTGTTGACGCCGATCATGTTGCATCCCTGGACGCCTCCGCCATTCGTCTTCTCAAATGTCAGCATCGCTGAGTCAAGCTGGTCCAGGTCAGGATTGTATAGGGTTACGTTGGCCTGGCATTGGATGTCGATGCGAGTGCTAATCACGACGGGGTGCGCCCCGATGCGTCGCTGATTTTGTACGTACAGGGCCTCATGCCCGTCGGGCAGGTGACGGTAAGATCATGTCCGGAATTCACAGCCTCCTGGAACGCGGGCCCACTGTTGGTGGCACCGGTAGGATCGGCGCCATAGCTGAGCGGATTTACAGGATCTTTCAGCACGGGATATTCCGAGCGCTGCAAACATGCGGCGCCCACCGGAGTGTCGGTCCCCGGAATCTTCTCGCAGGTCGCGGCACGCAGGTCCGATTGCTGGGCGGCGGCGGGAATCAGGAAGAAAAAAGAAGATGCCATAATAACCACCGCACTGGCCGGGAGCGTTCGCACAACAACTTCTTTCATCTGGAATCTTCTTTTTGATCTCAAAAATAGAACTGGTCGTATGAAAGAAATCAATGCTTGTGACAATTGATTCCAGCCAATACCCTGCCAGCAAAGGCCGAGAAAAACGCAAGGTGGAAAAGTCAAAAAGTGACTTCCCCCCTTTGCAAATCCCGCAAACGGCGCGGGATTTGCACTTTAACGCCGCCAATAAGGCGACTGGGGGATTTATCGAACCGGACATCTGCACTTGCTAAGAACACTTTGCCTTCTTCGGTCTAAAAATTAAGCTTCAGCGCTAATTGCAAAATCCGAGGATCGCTCGCGGACGTAATCTGGCCGGTCGACGATGACCCGAGGAAGTTCTGCGGCTGATTAAAATTCACATTGTTAAACACGTTGAAGAACTCCGCCCGGAACTGAAGGGACGTTGATTCTGAAATTGAAAAGTTCTTCAACAAGCCCATATCGGTATCGAAACTGCGCGGACCCCGGAGGATGTTTTTTCCGGAATTACCAAAGGTGCCAATTGCGTTCGTGGAGAAGGCAGAGACATTGAAATACTCTTGTACCAATTGACTATGGGGCCGGCCGGTATCCAGACTGGAGTTCCCGCCCAAATAATCAGCGCGATCAGAGCCGACTCCGCTGAATGAATTATCCACGTTGCTAAAGACGGAGTAAGTAAATCCGGATCTCCAATTGATTAACCCGGTCACCCCCCAGCCGTTTAGCAGTTTGGCCGAGAGTCCGTGTAATGGCGCCGCCGGAATCACCTCAGTCCCGGAAAAGTTGAAGACGTTTGGCACGTCATCATTAGAACGCCCGAAGTCTAACCTCCGGTTGGATGGATCGGTTTGACCATTAGCGCCGTTGGGGCTGAAATCATCGTTCATCCGCGAGTGAGTATAGTTCGCCAGAGCGGAGAGACCATGGCTGAGACGCTTTTCCACATTCAGTCGGAGAGCATTGTAATGTGAGTTGTTGTATGACGAGTAGAGACCTACGGTGCCAAACTGCGGATTGAGGCGGCGTTGCTGAGTATTCGCCGTCGTGGAAGCGCCTGCAATATAAATGGCAGGATTCTGTTCATTGAATCCTAAAGTTCCGGCAGCCAAGTAGGTACCCTTGTTGCCTGCATAAGAGAACCTGGCAATCCACGACATCCCGAATTGGCGCTCCAGATTGAGATTCCAGGTCGCAAGTTCAGGCATGTGCCAATCGGGCTGGAACGATCCGTAGATGGAGACCGGCAGCGTGAACTGCGCGCTCGAAGTAGGAGAGACAGTTGCATACTGGGCGGGGAAGGGATTGGGAATACCGATGCTCGCAAAGGGGTTCGCGAAGTTTACAAGGCCCGCGTAACTGAATAGAGGGCTGAAAGGAGCGGTATCTACCATACCGTTCGATTCGTGATTTTCGGGAGGAGTAAAGTAAAGGCCTGCGCCACCTCGCACAACTGTTTTTGAGTCGATTTTATACGAAAACCCAAGGCGTGGGGCGATATTGAGAGCGTTATTCGCCGACCCGCCTTTTGGACAACCAGGATCGCCGCCAAAGAGCATACTCAAAGGAGCATTTGGAAAACGAACCGATTTCGTATGCGATCCAGGAACGTAACAAACTATTCGACCTCTTTGTTCGGTGTAAGGAAAGTAAGGATCCCAGCGGAGTCCGACTTCCACCTTAAGGTTCGGACTCACACGGATATTGTCCTGTGCATACAAGCTCCATAAAATTCCGTTCAGATTCTTGTATTCGCCACCACCCTGTTGGAAGTTCGATGCAGCCCCTAATATGAAATCTGATATGTTACTGCCTGACAACGTGCCTCCAAAGGTGAAGTTGCCCGACATGTTGTAGGTGTTCACTAAGTTGTTTGAAACATGGAGCGCTCCGCCCCCGAGATGAATATCGTGATGCCCCCGTTCCAGAGTGACATCTTCGTGGATCGAATAATCGCCTCGGTCAAAGGTGCCCAGATGATTCGTCCCAACCGAGAAGAATCCCGGCACTTGCATGGAAATCTCGGGAGGAGTCGGCGCGGCGATCTGAATTCCCGCTGCGGGGAAGCCGAAAGGCGCGCCGGAAAGCGAGCCGCCGGTCTGAGATGTCCAGCTATACCAAGTGTTGAATAGTATTCTTGGGGAGAGTGAATACGTGTCGTTGAGCGCGAGGTTTTTTATCGTGACTTGGTTTCCGTTGCCATCGGCGGCGATGATATTTTCTGCGCCTACGGCAACGTCTGGCGGCTCGTAAAACCGGGTCCAAAACCAACTACCGCTCACGGTGTTTTTCGCTTGGTTCCAGTTGATTTTGATGAGGTACTGATCGTCATTCTGTATGACGCTTGCGCCCTGAAACGTCAATTGCCCGTTAGGTCCATTGGGCAATGGAATATGGCTGAGGAAGTACTTCGCCGGTGCACTCAACAGGCTCGCCGGAATGATATTGTTGAGATAGGGGACACCGGTGGAAGGGTCGGACACCGTGATACCCGAACCTGAAAAGTCCCCGGTGCGCTCAGCAGCCGTCGGAACAAAAGCGACGTTGCCCAGGGCGGAGCTTCGGGTTTTTGTACCCTGGTAGGTACCGAAGTAAAACAGTTTGTTCTTTAGAACCGGCCCCCCGACCGCACCACCGTACTGGTTCCTCTTAAGCGTATCGTGGGCTGGAGCGAAGTAGTTTCTGGCGTTGAGATCGCCATTGCGGACAAACTCAAATAGACTGCCGTGAGTCCTGTTCGTACCAGATTTTGTAACAATGTTCACCACACCTCCAGCTCCGATTCCATATTGGGCTGACAGGTTATCCGTTTGGGCATTGAATTCCTGAATGGCGTCCGGATTGGGAAAGGGTAGGTTGGTATTGAGGTAGGTGTCGTTGTGGCTGCCGCCATCCATTAGGTAGTTGACCGCGCGCGATCCCGCCCCGCCTACACTCGCATCCTGCTCGCCTGGATAAACTCCGCCCTGGCAGTTCACCAGACAGTAGTTGCCGGTTTCATTTACCGTTCCTGCCGCCAAAAACAGCAAAGTCTGCGGTTCCCGACCATTCAGCGGAAGATCCACAATACTCTTGTTACTGGTCAATTGCCCGACGGTTCCAGATTCCGTGTCGAGCATCGGTGAATCCGCGTTCACCGTGACCTGCTCGCTCACAGACCCGACCTTTAGTATTACGGGGATATTTACCGTCTGATTGACAGTCAGGGTAATGCCCGTCTGGGTATATGTCGAGAAGCCTACCTTCTCGACAGACAGTACATAGTTCCCTATTGGCAGCTGGCTGAAGATAAACGATCCGTTGCTTCCGGAAGTCGAAGTTTTTTCCGAACCCGTATCAAGACTGCGAACCCTGATTGTTACGTCTGGGATTGCAGCCCCGGAGATATCCACTATGCTGACTCCAAGGGTGGACGTTGTGTACTGCGCAAGCAGGGACCCGCTAAAACCAAAAGCCAAAAGCGAGATGGTTGCACCAACAATGGAACGTAGGAATTTACGCGTCATGGTGAATCTCCTTTCAATTGAGAAGCTCAAAGGTAAGCAAGAAACCTGTTAGAAACCCTCATGTATCAGCATCGAACTGGGTGAACCGAATTCGCCACCAAATCAATGCTGGGTTTACTCATGCTAGACATGCTCCGGCACTACAAACGGTGCCCGGTATCCGCGATCGCCCTCGCGCAGGAGAAGATTGGCCTCTTCATCATTCTTGACCAGTTGTGTATCGGGATCGAAATTCAGTGTTCGCCCGAGCCGATAGGAAGCATTCGCCAAGTGTGCCAGGCCAGCTGACAAATGTCCTTCCTCGATAGGGGCTCTGAGGTCTTCCTTTTTGCGGCTGATCACGCAGGCGATGAAGTTTGCAAAATGGTCTTCCTTGCCCGGCGGCATGGATGGGCCTGGTTGCTGATCTCGTCCGAAATAGGTCCCGTAACCTGCTTCGTTGTCGATGGCCAGATACCCCTTGGGTCCGTAGAAAATGTTACCGATCGAGTTGTAACTCCCCTCCATTGGGCCCAGCCCGCCCTCGGCCTTCTCCCCTGAGGCCGCAGAAGCCTTTCGCCCGGCTCCAATCTCCGCTTCGTGGTTGGTGATCCAGTGGCGGACTTCAAACTCCAGAATGACGGGCTTTTGATTCGGACGTTCGTATTCGAAAGCGCAATTCAGTACGTTGGGGGTCTGCTGGTCATCATCGAACATTACGTGCCCGCCGATTGCCGAGATCTTGTTGGGGAAACCGAAGCCGGAACCCAATCCCCACCGGGCAATGTCGAGCTGATGAATGCCCTGATTGCCCAAGTCACCATTTCCGTAATCCCAGAACCAATGCCAGTTATAGTGGAAATGATTCTTGGTAAAGGCCTGCAACGGAGCCGGACCCGTCCACAAGTCGTAATGAACTCCCGGAGGAACCGGCGAAACGGGCGTATGGCCGATCGTGTCTCTCCACTTGAAGCACAGGCCGCGAGACAAATAGATATCTCCCAGAATCGCTTCCTGTTGCATTTTCTCGACCGCATTGATCACAGAAGGCAAAGATCGCGATTGAGTCCCGTGCTGGACGATCCTGTTGTACTTCGCCGTCGCAAGTATCAATTGCTTGCCTTCCCATAAGTTATGGGAGCAAGGCTTCTCAACATACACATCTTTACCGGCCTGCATCGCCCAGATAGCGATGAGCGCATGCCAGTGGTGGGGTGTCGCTATGGAAACAGCGTCGATCGACTTATCGTCGAGTAACTTGCGTACATCGGTATAAGTCTTTGGCTGAAAGCCCATCTTGCGTACCTGCGCCAGCCGCTGACTCATCACGCTGTCATCTATATCGCAAAGCGCCGCGATTTCCACGTTCGGCAGCGCTCCATAACCGCGGATGTGGTCTTCGCCCCGGCCGCGCAAGCCGACGATCCCCACGCGCGCGCGGTCGTTCGCGCCGGCCACACCTTGTTGCGCACTCAATGCACGGAGACTCCGGGGAACCGCGGCCAATGTAGCTGCCATGGATCCGCTCTTTAGAAAATCTCGTCTACTGTTACCCATTGTTGTTCCCGCTCCATGCTGTTTCAATTGTGGTCAGTTTGTCCGCTGCTTACTATGGGTGGGCTGCGTACTCACTGTACTTCTCTGCAACGTGTGCATCTTTGTAGGATCCTTCGTGGATGAGCACTCGATAGCGAAATCGAATCGATTTGCCGGCCGGAAGCGTATAACTTCCATCCCGCTTGGGGTCCGCATAAAAGTAACTCAGGCCAAAGGGATTGGCCGCCAGAAGTCCGTAGCCGCGAGCGTGCCAATAAGTGGGATGACGAAAGCTGTCCGGACTATCTAAGACAGCGACGCCTAACTTGTCGCCATCGACCACTCCATCGACATCGACCCAATTGGCGCGCTTGCCCCACACCTGCGATTCGCCTTCGCTACTCTCCGAATTGACCATGGTTCCCATCGGAGCATCCAGCTGCGGAGAAAGACGAATCGCGAAAGTGCCCTCTTTCGTGTCCCCGAATTTCACCGCATTCTTACCGGCTTCGATCACAAACTCGCAATCGATCACTCGCGAGTCCACGTCGCCGCTGAATTTGTATTTCTGGGTTTCCTGGGCGAATGGCTTGCCATCGGGCCCCGCCAGATCGAACACGGCTCGAATGACTCCTGAGGACGGACCGCTCTTCATCTCGTCGATCTTACGGAAGACCATTCGCCCATACTTCGGGGGAGCTGAGTCCGTGTAATATTTATTGAACGCTTCCTCGGTCCAGAAAGAGTAGCCGTCGATATCTCCGTGCCCGAAGTACATGGCACGCTGGTGAGGTTCAAATCCCTCGTCGTGCTCGTGTCCCGGCGGAATCTCGTTTCCAACGGCCAATGTACGCGTAACAATGGTGCCGTTCGCATCGCGCAAAGGTTCCAGAAACGCCTTGGATATCTTCGGATCGAAGGTATAGGTGGTAAATGGCTTGCCACCAATTCCAACCTCAATGGTATCTCCATGCCGGGTTAAACTCACTGGCTCCGCGTGTGCGAGGCTGGAGAGAACCAAGAGCGCAGGAGCCAGTAATACGAAAGGCAGATAGAGTCTTTTACTTTGCACTGCTTTACCCTCTCTAAAAATCATCGATCTCCTTGCGAATCGCTCGGCCCCATTCTCGCGGCAATGAAATGGATTACGCTCCAAATTCGAGTTGAACGCGGTAAGTGCCTGGGGACCCTCTCCTCGGACGCAGGAGCGAACCAACTCAACGTAGTATAGAGAATTGCTCACTGTCAAGCAAAAAATTTCTCATGGTGGAGAAAAATATCCCACAAACTCTCTCTGTACTGAAATAGACAGGGGGCGGCTACTTTAGAACGACAGCTAACATACCTAAATTGAAAAGGTTATGCTAAAGATACCGGTTGATGGTGGGGACTGGCTGGTGGAAAAATGGCGGGGCCACTACAACACGGTGCGGCCTCATTCTTCGTCGGGCTTTCGACCTCCGGCGCCTGAAGCGTGGCAGGCTGAAAGCAAAGTGGGGCATGGAAAAGTGGAAAGCAAAAAGCGCTTCCAACTTTTCCATACCCCCGACTACGACGGCGGCCCCATCAACTAAACGCCCGCTCCTGCATCACATTGTTGATCTTCCGCCGGGCAAGAAGTGCTGTGCGTTCCTAACACATGGGTCAATCAGGGTGACCAGACAGTGTGGCACCGACAGGAATTTCCTCGGAAGGACGAATGGCGCGGCAAGAGTCTCGCTTGATGAGTTCGGTCGGAATAGTGACTTGCTGGGGATCACCGCCGGGATTGGCGATCCGGTTCAGTAAGAGTTCCACCATCTGCTTGCCCAACAGCTCTGGGAACTCGCGTATAGTCGTCAAGGCCGGGTATAACCACGAGCTAACGGCGTCGTCGCAGCCCACAACGCTGATATCATCCGGAATACTCAGACCACTTTCTCGCAATCCCTTATAAACTCCGTGTCCGGTCGCGTCATTGCCCGCAAAGATGGCAGTCACCGGCTCCCCTCTTGCCAGGAGAGACTTTGTGCCAAGATATCCGATGTCCGTTTCGTTTTCAGAGTCAACGCTGCTGCAGCGGGGCACCAGCCGAGCTTCCTCCATGGCGCGACAGTAACCTTCGTAGCATCGCGCAAACCAGGGAAGACGAACGTTGCCCACGAACCAGATATGGTGATGACCTAGGCTAATTAGATAACGGGTTGCATCCTGGCCGCCCTGAATGTCGTCAGAAAACACCATATCGTAGTTAGGCTGCACCGCTTCGCCCATCACATTATTGCCCAGCACTACGAAGGGAACTCTTTTTTCAGTGAGCAGGTCGAGAAGATTAGGTGAGTTAGTACCCGCCAGAATCACACCTCGGATTATATCGCGGCGTTGCACAACATTTGGCGGGTGGATCTCACTGCTGGCAATCTGTGGCGGATAGCTCGACGACTGGACGATCAGTTCCCAGCCACGGGAGGCGCAGTACGCCTCTGCACCCATTAGAACGCAGGCGTGAAAAGCGTGCTGCTTGGCCCGGTTACTGAGAAGAAAGGCCAGTGCCTTGGTCTTGTTTCGTTGAGAAAAATCGATATCGAGATCCGCAGCCGCAGCCAACACATTCTTTCGCATGGTCGGATCCACTCGATTGTTTCCATTAAGGACTCTCGAGACAGTAGCTATACTAACTTGCGCGGCGGAGGCAATCTCCCGCAGGCCTAACTTGCTCTTCTTAGATGCCTTATCAATCATGCGAACCTGTGCCTCAGCCGTGCTCCCATTCCAGTCGAACCCATCATCGTAGCTCTTGCAGACGTAAAGACAAAACCAGCCAACAAGAGTCGAGGCCGATGTCTGTCTGTACCGAGGAACAACCCATAATACAGAAAAATTTCGCGGCTTGCAAAGGGTACAGTTTCGCCCGTGGAAAAAGCCGAATCCCTCTGTGCCAAGTTGAGTGAGACAGGTAGGCCCTGGACAATTACTGAAGGGCGGGGAAAGAAATCTCACTTTGATCAGCACAAGCAAGACAAGCACTTCTTCCGCTGCCAACGCCGCGGGCGCCCCGGTGCTAGGGAGAGTGTTTAAAGTTGTGGGGTGGTCCGTCTCCCACGCTCTTGTTCATGATCTGAATGCCACCCTCGAAGGCGCATTCCGCCATTGGTACCATGCCTTTGGTGTTGGCAATCAAATGAATGATGGTTCGATAGCTGACCAACGGTCTTGCCCGCCAGTTTTGTGTAATGAAGGAGAACGTGCGGTGTTCGATCTTATTTCCACTTGCTGGTTCCCGGCGGAAAATGCGATATCTGCAGGTGCAGGCCGCTGAGATTTGCCAGATGCTGTAGCCCTACCTTCCACAGCCGCGACCGGCTGGCGTTGCTGCCCCCCCGCATCCGCCATGATCAGTAGCTTCGTCGCCTTGGGATAGCTTGGGCCACCAGAGATAACCCCGCCGCGGAGCAGAGAGCTTGCCTCCGCGGCTGCCCACACGCGCCGTCCACGTTCGTCCAGAAGGTCACGGAGCACCGGGCACTTTTTCCGCACAACGGCCAACTCTTTTCCCATGGGAAAGGAGTTGGCCGTTCTTCTCATTTGTTCAAGTTAATTATGCGCAGTCCCGGAGATATTTTTCCTGATACTTAGTTTTATTACTTTACTTTAAGAAAGTATTCGCACTACTATGTGAATGTTCTTTGCTCCTACGCCCAAGGAGAAGCTCCCCGGGCAGTCACCTCGCTCTGCGAGGATTTTAGAGTGCAATCAATCTTGGCCACCAGAAGAGTGTGGTGGAACAGTTTTGAAGGAGGATCGATGAATCAGTTTTCCAATTGGACAGCCATAGTGGCTTTGCTTTCGGGATCGCTAGCCGTCGCAGCCCAGACGGTTCCACCCAAGCTCATCGACGTGCACGAGCATTTCAACGGGGAGCCCGGGGTGCTCGATAATCTGCTTGCGAAGTTGAATGCTGCCGATGGAATGGGTTTCTTATTGGTCACTCCAAAGGGCTTTCCGGAGGCCAACAAGTTCATTCACGAACACCCGGATCGCTTCATAGGCTTCGGGGATATCAAGCTGGACGATCCGGACGTGCTCAATGAGATCGACCGCTTTCATCGGGCGGGATTTCGTGGGCTGGGCGAGATCAGCTCGTCGCAGAAAAACTATGACGACCGATCCTACTGGCCCATCTACGATCGTGCGGAAAAGTACCACATGATCCTTCTTTTCCATACCGGCGCGGTGGCTCGACAGAACCCAAATCAACCGACGGATGTTAGCTTTGACCGGATGCGTGCTACCCGTCTGGACTTGATTGCCCGGCACTGGCCGCAAACGATCATTATCGGCGCCCATATGGGAAACCCGGATTACGCAGAGGCGGCTGAAATTGCACGCTGGAATCCCAATCTTTATTTCGACCTCTCCGGCTCAAGTCTGATCAAGAAGCGAGACGATTATGGATTTTTCCGTTCGATCTTCTGGTGGAGCGGAGTGATCAGTCCTCACACTCCAGCCGGTGGACCGGATGCGTTTGAGAAGCTCGTCTTTGGTTCCGATGTGTTTAGCGGAGAACTCGGCGAGTTCGATGACGGCCAGGCGCGCTACCACGCCATGCTGGATGCCTGCCGCGTGTCGCCGGACGTGCAGGCCATGATCTTTTCCGGAACCATGTGGCGCATCCTTCAGGAGCAGCAAAAAGAAA
>OBLW0100000523.1_pt1 | contig 32641 bp, 25 predicted proteins | sample 1520161 | NCBI WGS metagenome assembly OBLW01 (sample SAMEA3539309, study PRJEB22396) | soil metagenome | biome: tundra; feature: field; material: soil | place: USA | collected 2010-05 | depth 0.15 m
AGATGCCTAAGTGACTGGAGTTCAGACGTGTGCTCTTCCGATCTCAGGTGACCGCGGCAGACCTGCTCACGGTTCCCGAGGGGGGCGTGACTGAGGCGGGACTTCGGCAGAACGTTGCGGTGAGCCTTGGATACCTGGAATCGTGGTTGCGCGGGATCGGTTGTGTCCCCCTTTTCAACTTGATGGAGGATGCGGCCACGGCGGAAATTAGCCGGTCGCAGCTATGGCAGTGGGTGCATCACGCCACGCACTTGAGCGATGGTCGTCTTATCGATTTTGCCCTGGTGGCCAAGACGATTGACGAAGAGTTGGCCAAGTTCCGGACCTCGATTGGCGAAGCACAGTTTGACGCTGGACGATACCAGCAAGCCGCAAAAATACTTTTGGATTTAATCCGACCGCAGCACTTCGTTGAATTCCTGACCCTGCCCGCATACGGAGAACTGAAGACTGTCGATGTGGTCCCGGCAGACTCTCATTAGGAATCTCATATTCCGTTGGACGGAGAAGAGGAGAAAGGGCGGGCAGCGGCGGAGACCAATTCTTAGGCGACGGTGACGACACCGTTGCTAGCGCATCGACCTCAGCCGTTCATGCCAAGACGACGATGATCCACTCTGGACGTCACTTTCTTCAGATTCCGGGCCCCACCAACGTTCCGGACCGAATACTTCGCGCCATGGATCGCGCAGTGATTGATCACCGTAGCCCGGAGTTCGCAAAATTGGGACACGAAGTACTCGAGGGGCTGAAAAGTGTTTTTCGTACCACCAGCCCGGTGCTTATTTTTCCAGCTTCGGGAACCGGGGCCTGGGAAGCGGCGATCGTTAATACGCTTTCGCCCGGCGACCGCGTATTGCTTTTCGAGACCGGGCACTTTTCACAGCTCTGGCGGCAAGTTGCCGAACGCTTCGGGGTCCAAGTGGAATATGTGCCTGGAAATTGGAGGTCAGGTGCCTCTCCCTCCGAACTGGAGGCGCGGCTAACTGCGGACCCCCAGCATGCGTTGAAAGCTGTCATGGTTGTTCACAATGAAACTTCCACCGGCGTGACCAGCCGGGTCGCCGAAATTCGGGAGGCCATGAATCGTGCACGCCATCCTGCTCTTCTGCTGGTCGATACAATTTCTTCCTTGGGCTCCATGGACTATCGCCACGACGAGTGGGAGGTGGATGTTACCGTCGCCGGTTCGCAAAAAGGCCTGATGCTGCCGCCGGGGCTCAGCTTCAATGCCATATCTCAGAAAGCACTATCCGCCAATCGTCACGCCAGATTGCCGCGGTCCTACTGGGACTGGAACGAAATGTTGGTTCCGAATCGAGCGGGTTTTTTCCCGTTCACCCCCGCAACGAATCTCCTTTTCGGGTTGCGAGAAGCGCTTTCGATGCTGCTGGAAGAAGGGTTGCCGAACGTGTTTCGCAGGCACGCTCGTCATGCAGCCGCTACTCGCGCAGCGGTGCGGGCATGGGGTTTGAAAATTGTCTGCGAAGACCCTCGGGAATACTCAAGTTCATTGACCGCCGTTTTCATGCCCGATGGATATGATGCAGACCAATTACGAAAGATCATCCTGGAAAAGTTTGACATGTCTCTCGGTGCAGGCCTGTCGCAGCTTGCCCACAAGATATTTCGCATCGGACACCTGGGTAGCTTCAACGATTTGATGCTGGCTGGAGCACTCAGCGGTGTCGAAATGGGTCTTCGGTTCGCTGGCGTTCCGCACCACGGCGGTGGTGTTACCGCAGCCCTCAACACTCTTGCGACAGATAAAAGTGAGCCAGTCGAGATCGATCGCTCTGACCGAGACTGGCCGCAGGATCGGAGATGATCCGTGGGACTTGAATCTGTGGACGCCCGCATACGCCCGAGAGCGTTTTCGGCGACGACGGTCGTGCTCATTCTCATCTGCCTGATGTATGGGATCACCTATATAGATCGCGTCAATGTCAGTACGGCTGCTTCCGTCTTTCAAAAGGATCTTCATCTTTCAAACACTCAAGTCGGATTGATCTTCTCTGCGTTCGCATATCCTTACGTGATTTTCACGATCTTCGGCGGTTGGCTCAGCGACCGATTCGGCGCGCGCCGCGTGCTGACCGCTTCTGCAATCATCTGGGGAGCGGCAACTCTGTTCACCGGCATGGTCAGCAGCCTGGCCGCAATCCTGGGCGCCCGCGTGATGCTGGGGCTAGGAGAAGCCGCTACATTTCCTATCGCAACGCGTGCGATGTGTGACTGGATGCCCGAGCGAAAACGCGGATTTGCTCAGGGTCTCACGCATTCATGCTCGCGGCTGGGCGCTGCGTTGACGCCGCCGCTTGTGGCTTGGCTGATCGCAATCACCACATGGCGAGGATCGTTCATCGTGCTGGGAATTGTGAGCCTCGGGTGGGCTGTCGCATGGGGATATTATTTTCAAGATGACCCCAGAAATCACCGCGGCGTCAGTTCTGAAGATTTAAGATCGCTGCCCGCTTACACTGCGCGAGCGACGCGAAACACTGAGTCGGTACCCTGGCGGCCGCTGGCGTTTCGCATGCTTCCGGTGACCGGCGTCTATTTCTGTTACGGCTGGACGCTGTGGCTGTATCTAGCATGGATTCCTTCATTTTTTTTCCATCGCTACAGTCTGGACTTGAAGAGTTCGGCGCTGTTCTCCGCAGGAGTCTTCTTTGCCGGGGTTTTAGGCGACACCCTGGGCGGAATAGTGAGTGATCGTATCCTGGTCAGGACCGGCGACCGGAACAAGGCTCGCCGCAATTTGGTGGTTGCCGGTTTCCTCGGTTCTTTGGCGGCCATGATTCCAATTCTGTTCCTGCGCGATCTCACCTGGGTCGCAATCTGTCTCAGCGCAGCATTTTTCTGCTCAGAATTCACCATCGGTCCGATGTGGGCGATACCCATGGATATTGCTCCGCAGTACTCCGGCTCGGCAAGCGGTCTAATGAATGTCGGATCTCCGTTGGCTGCAATCATTTCCCCTTTGATCTTCGGGTATGTGATCGACAAAACAGGAAACTGGGACCTGCCATTTCTCGGAAGCATCGGCCTTTTGCTAGTAGGTTCGATCTTGGCGTTTCGGATGAGGCCGGATCGACCCCTGTTGCCGCCCTCAACGAATGCTGACGTCCCGATAGAGCGTGAACTCCAAAGCTCTCGACCCCTGTGAGGGCGCCACTAGCAAGTAAAGTTCGCAGCAGGAAAAAACCACCGCTAGCTCTGCGATGCCACCAGCCCCGACTCACTGAAATATGAGTGAAACGGCGGGCATTAAGCCATCTAACCAACAATATGCGGTTATCGCGGGTTTTCTTGGCTGGACCTTTGACGCTTTCGATTTCTTTGTTCTCACTTTTGTTATCGGTGATGTAGCGAAGACCTTCGGCAAAAGCGTGCCCGAAGTGGCGCTGACGATTACGCTGGCTCTGTGTTTGCGGCCGCTCGGCGCCCTCATCTTCGGAGTTATGGCCGACCGTATCGGCAGGCGCGTACCGCTAATGCTGAATGTCCTTTTGTACGCGGTTATTTCGGTCTTGTCGGGGTGGGCGCCAAATTATCGAACCTTCCTTATACTGCGAATGCTATTCGGCGTCGCCATGGGTGGCCAATGGGGTGTAGGAGCGTCACTCGCCCTGGAGTCAGTTTCACCAAAGTGGCGAGGCCTTCTGTCTGGCCTCCTTCAGGAAGGATACACTCTCGGGAACCTGCTCGCTGCTGTGGCTTTCCGCTTCGTATATCCAGCATACGGTTGGCGCATGCTCTTTTATCTCGGTGGACTCCCCGCATTGTTATCTCTCTTTATTTTTTCCAAGGTCAAGGAATCACCTGTATGGCACGAGCATCGGTCGGACTGGAAGACCTATCGATCATCAGCCTTGCACCACTGGCGCCGATTCCTGTACCTAGCACTGCTGATGGGCATGGTTGCGTTCATGGCTCACGGAACACAGGACATGTATCCCACTTTTTTGCGGCGCGATCGCTCGTATTCGGCACGCCTGACCGCCGATATCATCATCGTCTCAATGATAGGAGCGATGTTCGGCGGTCTTGTGTTCGGTTTTCTGTCCGATAAGTTCGGGCGCAAGCGTGCGATGGTCACGGCGGCTCTCTGCGGGCTCGTGGTAGTCCCACTGTGGATAGCCGCACCCAGTGTGACGTTGTGCGTGGTTGGTGTGTCTCTGATGCAATTCTTCGTGCAAGGTGCCGCCGGCATCATCCCGGCTCAAATGAATGAGTTGACTCCCGGCAATTTGCGGGGAGTCTTGCCCGGCCTCGCATATCAGGTTGGCGTAGTCTTGGCCTCAAGCATCACCTTTTTCGAGGCCGTGCTAGGCGAGCATTTGACTTATGCCCAAGCAATGGGAACTCTTGCTGCAATCGTTCTAGTGGCGAGTTCGGTGGTTTTCGCTTTGGGGCCTGAAAACAAGGGTATCTCGTTCGGCAAGGACCCAGCCTAAAGCATCAAGATGAGTTGCGTCCAAAACATCTTTATCTTGTGCTAGACCACTTCTTCCGGGTCTGTTCAATTGGCAGGTGAATTGGCCGTCTTTTTTGGTGGCTTCTGCCGTACGCGCGGATGGGTTCAAATTCAACTACGGGAGTTTCCGATTAAAATTACTTATTCTTCGCTGCTGCTCGCGGTTGTCGGACTCTGTAGCCAGGCTCTGCCTTTAATGGCTCAAGATCGTATGCCGGAGATTCCGACGGAGAAAATGACGGAGGCCCAGAAAAAGGCGGTGGATGAATTTGTCGCCGGGCGAGGAACCCCTCCCTCGGGTCCCTTCATCCCGCTTCTTCGCAGCCCGGAGGTAATGTTGCGAGCGAAGGCCATGGGAGACTATTTGCGCTTCAAGAGTGTGCTGCCGCCGCGACTCAGCGAGTTTGCCATTCTGATCACCGCGCGCGAGTGGACGCAGCAATTTGAATGGAGCGTCCATAGCGCGATTGCCCTCAAAGCTGGGGTGAGCCCCGAAACCGTCAAGGCGCTTGCTGAGGGACGACGCCCCGCCGGTTTGTCGGACGAAGAAACGGCCATCTACGATTTCTGCGTCGAATTGCACCATAACAAGTCGGTTAGCGACCCGACGTATGCCAAAGTATTGGCAAAATTTGGCGACCAAGGCATCATTGACCTGGTTGGGATCAACGGGTACTACACGCTGCTTTCGATGGTGATGAATGTATCCCGCACGCCGCCTCAAAAGGGGGCCGAATCGACCCTGGTAGCTTTTCCGCACTGACAACACCTCAAAACGCCGCCAAGGTTGCGGCGGATCGGCGCGGCTTGGTCCTTTCCCCCGGCCTCGTGAATGTTGACGTCCTGCGAACGCCAAACCTTTGCGAGGCTTGATGGTAAGTGAAGAAAAAAACATCTCAGGATCAAGTCAGGGGTTGGCGAACGGTTTTTCTCGGCTCGCCATTCGGATGGCAGACTGGGCGGAACGCTGGTTCCCCGATGCCTTTGTGTTTGCTCTGGGCGCGATTGTAATCGTCTTTCTGGGGGCGCTACTTGCTGGGGAGACGCCCAGTAACGTTACCAGGTATTTCGGCGACGGCTTCTGGCAGCTGATTCCATTTACCCTGCAGATGGCCATGGTCATCATCGGCGGGTACGTCGTTGCGAGTTCGCCCCCGGTTGGCCGAGTTATCCGGGGTCTAGCAAGAATACCGAGTACGCCTCGAAGTGCTGTGGCTTTAGTCGCTTTTCTGGCAACCTCCAGCTCCCTCCTGAGCTGGGGATTCAGTCTCATTTTTAGCTCACTGCTGGTCCGCCAGATTGTGAAGAATGTCCGGGGAGTCGACTACCGGGCCGCAAGCGCCGCCGCATATCTCGGTGTGTGCACCGTCTGGGCCTTGGGTCTTTCGTCATCTGCTTCTCTCATGATGGCCACGCAAGCATCCATTCCGCCGGCAATTTTAACAATCAGCGGGCGCATTCCACTGACTCACACCATTTTTACCTGGCAAAGCTTAACCACAGCGGGACTGCTCATCATCTCCTCGGTGGTGGTCGCTTATCTTTCGACGCCGGCAACATCCGAAGCAAAGACCGCAAAAACTGTCGGAGCGGAACCCGCTTTGCCCGCACCGGAAGTCGATAAGGCCAGCATGCCCGGGGAATGGCTGGAAAACAATGGACTCCTTACGATCTTAGTCTGCACTTTGGGTTTCGCCTATCTCGCCAGGCTTTTTTTCATTCAAGGGCCGCTGGTTGCACTCGATCTCAATACTTATAATTTCTTATTCATTATGTTGGGCATGCTTTTGCACTGGAAGCCTCGTGCCTTTGTCCGAGCGGTTAGCGCCGCGGTCCCAGCCACTGCGGGCGTGCTCATTCAGTTCCCGTTCTACTCCGGAATCTTCGGCATAATGACAAAATCAGCGCTATCCAGTCGGATGGCGGAATTCTTTGTCGGAATCTCCAGCCACGGAAGCTACCCCGTGCTCCTTACCATCTATTCTGCAATCCTGGGACTTTTTGTGCCTTCGGGAGGGAGCAAGTGGATCATCGAAGCTCCTTATGTTCTCGCAGCGGCGAAACAGCTTCACGTCAACCTCGGATGGGTGGTCCAGATCTATAACACCGCTGAAGCACTGCCCAACTTGATCAATCCTTTCTGGATGCTGCCGCTCTTGGGAATTCTAAACATCCGCGCGAGAGAAGTTATTGGCTATTCCTCGCTCTACTTGATCGTGAACTTTCCGCTGGTCTTATTTTTGATGTGGTTCTTTGCGCGCACCATGCCCTATACGCCGCCCGGCGTATTCTAGCAAGCCTACCCAACGATGCTGCCTCCGGGGCTCACGAGCTCTTGGCAGGTTCAAATAATTTGCCGTCGCGAATGGCAGCGGTGCCGAAGACCGCTTGGCGTCCGGTACGCTTGCTCCCGAGAGAATCCACAAACTCAAAGGAGCCCTCTCGTAATTCCAATATCGAAATATCCGCAACGCCACCGATCTTCAACGTTCCAAGCTCCAGGCCAAAACTGAGTGCGTGTGCGGGCTTGCTGGTTACCCTCTCAAGAGCCTGCTCGAGGGTCAGGCCGAGCAGCAGGAACTTCGAAATGGTAGTGGTTAGATCGAACGTGGGTCCGTTGACACTCCGCCCGGCGAGATCGGTACTGATGGAGTCCGGGAGAAACCCTTGCTGCAGACATTTCTCCGCCAAATCAAATCCGAAGTGAAAGGCGCCATGGGCAACATCGAAGAGAACGCCTCGCTGGCGGGCTTCGAGCACCTCCGGAAGTATTTTTCCGTTTTGGTCGACAATCCCGTTGGGCCGGGGAGTGTAACAGTGCGTGATGATGTCTCCCGGTCGCACCAACCGCAGAATGGCAGGCAGCGGCGAGTTGGTGTCTCCGATGTGCAACATCATGGGCAGCTGGGAAGCTTCCGCGGCTTCACGCGCTCTCTTAAGCCCTTCCATATCTTCGGTGCCCGCGATGTCTTTCGACAGGCGCACTTTAATTCCGATTACGGCGGGCTTATTGGCAATCGCGGCCTTTGCGGTCAGCTGAGGATCGACCCACTCCAGATTTTTCATGGCATCTTTTATGCTGACAACCGTGCCGAGAGCCCCGATGTCCAGCAACGCGTATAGTCGGGTGGCCGAAGTGTCTATGACATATTTTCGAAGGCCAGCGATTGACGGGAACCCAGCGGAGCCGGCGTCCACCGCGGTGGTCACTCCGTGAGCAATACAGTACCGATCAGCGTTGACGCCGGCTTCGGTCACGCCGTCAAAGACGTGCACATGCAGATCGATAAGTCCGGGCGTTACGAGTTTTCCCGGAACAGAAAGGACTTTGCGTGAAGTACCGGGTGCAATGTTTGGAGAGAGTCGTACAACCTTACCGTCCCTGATACCCACATCGAGCGCTGCGCGGAGGCTCGCTCCAGGATCAATGACCGTACCACCCTGAATCAAGAGATCGTAAGTTTCGTGAGCGCTAGGGTCTTCTGAGGAAAACAAGTTCGCCCGCGGCCGAAGCCCATCTGCGGCGACAGCGCTCGCTGCCCCGGCGAACAGAAACTTGGTGAATTGACGTCGCGTTTGCATGGTTAGAGTGCTTTGATTCGTGCCGGAGTGAGGGATCCAAAGGTCATTAGCAACAAAGTGGTTTCCCACGGGCAAGCTCAAGAATCGAAGACGTTCCTGTTGCAATCACCTGATCGAGACACGCCCCAATTATGGCGTGACTAGCCGGAACATCTGCACGCGCCTTCCTCCGCCCGTCTCTCCTGCAATGATATTCCCCTTCGAGTCGACTGCCAGGCTGTGCAGATTTTCGAATTCCCCCGCTTGATGACCCGGGCGGCCAAACACGCTGAGCGTACGGCCCGTAGCATGATCAAGAACGCGGATTTCCTCATCGCCGCAATCCGCGACGTACATGTACTTTTGCGACTCGTCCGGTGAAAACCCTAGCCAGCACGAGGAGCCGATGCCGGTTTGCGGGGCAGTCTTACTCTCGATCAAAATATTTCTCTTGAAATTGCCCATTTTGTCGAAAACTTCAATGCGGCCGCCCAGCCGATCGCACACATACACCAGGCCGTCCTTACCGATAACCACGCAGTGGACCACCTTCAGGAACACCGAGGGAACTCCCTCATCTGTCTGCGCTTGTGTCCCTTGTTGCCCCCATTGCCGAAGAAATTTCCCCTCGCGGTCGAAGACCACAACACGACGATTGCCGTAGCCGTCGGTAATATATACCTCACCGTTTGTGGGATCGACGGCGATATCCGATGGCAGATTCAGCAAAGTATGACTTGAGTTCATCGGCGCGCCTGCCATGGTGCCGTCCGATGTATCGAACTTGCCTTTGGTCCCGATTTGTAACAGCAATTTGCTGCCGTCGTGCGTATACTTCTGCACGATCGCGTCCTCGTTGCCCGCAACCCACACATTCCCTTCATAATCTACAAAGCAACCGTGGGGTCTGCCCGGGAAGGTCTCGTAGGTTCCCCAGCTACTGACCATATTCCCCGCTTGGTCAAACTCGATAATGGGAGTCGATGGAGTAGCGTTTTTCTTTTCCTTTGGGGATAGATCCCCTCGACTGACGATGAACACATGGTCTTGAGCATCAACGCAAGTGCCTCCAACGGACGCGGTTATCCAGCGATCGGGAAGCGGCTTGGGCCAAAACGGGTCAACCTGAAACTTTGGGGCTCCGCGATCCTGTTGAGCATTCGCGCGACCAGCCGTGACCGACAAATTCGTCAGCAGCAAGACACTCCCTGCTAGGACCGAAAGAACATACTTCCAGCCGGTAATTGTCATCGGGCCTCATTCCTGTGGGAAGATTCAAATTTCCTCTGCGTGCCCTGCCTCGCGCTCACCAGATGAACTTAAGCGCGAACTGGATTTCCCTTGCCGGAGTCTGCGTTGCGTCGATCAATCCCGCGCCAGGAACAGGATTACCGAATTGGTCGAAGGCCGTCAGATTGTCAAGAGGCGGGGCAAAATTAACTCTGTTGAACGCATTAAAGAATTCCGCTCTGAACTGTACTCGAAAACTTTCCGAGACGCGTCTCACGGCAAAGTTCTTCACCAGCGAAAGGTCGGTATTTAATAGACCAGGGCCAATGATGGTGTTGCGACCGAGATTCCCACGAATGTTCACGGGATTGGGGAAGGCTAGGCACTGAAGTTTTACATAATCGTTCGGATTTCCAGGATTCGAAAGAGAACTGCACCCGGCCCCGCCTAGCCGGTTCGGAACATCAAATGGGTCGGAGTTGTTTTGACCCAGAGGATCTCCCCCAAGATTCATGAAGAACGGGACACCGCTGCTTGCTTCGAACACCCCTCCGAACTGCCAACCATCCACTACCCACGATGCGACGCTGGAAGAGAACCTTGGAGCAGGTATCTGCCAAGTGAAATTTATTACCAGGTTCTGCCCGACATTGAAGTCCGCCAAGCCACGGTTGAGGCTGTTGTCCCAGAAGGGGAGAGCAGGAAATGAATTATTAAATTGATCTTCGGTCCGGCTTGCGGACGACGTATCAATCGTCTTGCTCCACGTGTACGACCCTTGCACCTGCAAACCATGGCTCATTTTTTGCGTGATCTGCAACTCCATGCCATTGTACGAAGAGCTGCTTTTCCAGAGATAAGTCCGTATTTGGCCGACGCTCGGATTGGTGACCGTTCCACTGCCGATTGGCAACGGCCAAGCATACCCTTGAGGCGTCAAAGTAGGAGGCACGATATTGATGTCGTCATTTAGGAAAGGATTGTGCACCGCATGGGAACCAATATATCCAAGCATGACTGCTAAATTGCTGGTGACTTGTCGCTGCACGTTCAGATTCCATTGTAAGACGTAATTGCGCTTTGGATGAGGCTCTATGTATTCCTGACCGAAGGTTGCCGGATTGCCGGCGATAAACGAAAACATCTGTGACGGGAACGTGCCTGCCGGGAGATTGGTCGCCGTGCCGCTGTCGGTAAAGGGTGCGGCGGCATAAGTTGGCTCCCAATACTGATAGGTAAGGGGAAGAACATCGAATTGTCCAAATCCGCCCCGGACCGAAGTCTTTCCGCTATGAAACGGATCCCAGGCAAAACCCACCCGCGGTTCGAAATTGCGAAGAGTTGGGTTTGAAAAAAACGGCGAACCCAGGAAGGGAGTTGTATCCGTAACATTAAGTAACCGCGAGAGCCGGTTCATCGTTTCGGTCGGTACGGTGGCCATCTCGTACCGCATGCCGATATTTAGAGTCAAATTCGGCCGAAACCGCCAATCATCTTGAAAGTAGGTACCGAAGATGGACTGTCGCAAGTCGCGCGGAGTTACGGGCACCGTGGGCAGAATTGCGACGAAACTCTGGGCTTGACCCGTCAAAAACGAAGCTAGCGAACCAAAATTTACCTGTGCATTGGGATAAAGACGCGTAAGCATATTGTTCTGGTCTCTCTCAAACGCGAACCCAAATTTTAGAGAGTGATTCCCTTTGGTAAGGAATGCGTCGTCATATATTTGATACGCATTCATGTTGAACTTCTGGTTCGAAGTCGCGTCGACTCCTCCCGTAAATTGTGTGAGGCCAGGCACAAATACCTGGGCTGCAGGCTGACCTGGTACGGTGCCGAATGTTGGGTCGGTCGCGGCTGGATTCGTACTAGGCTGGGTCAGCCCCCCCCACGCTATACTTCGGCTAAAGCCACCCCGGAGACTGTTGGCAAGTTTCGCGCTGAAGACATGCGTTTCCTCGAGTGCAGTGCTCTGGCGACCCGACTTGAACTCATCGATTTTATTATTGAATTCATCTGGTTGCGTCAGAGTGGAGTGGTCGAAAAGGTATGTCGCGAAGAATGAGTCTTTATCGGAAAACCGGTGGTCTAGCCTAACCGTTGCGTAGTTTTGCGGCACGACTTGGTTTCTTTCCAGAGTATAGATACCGGTGTCTCCCAACGATGGACCATTGGGCAGAGGATAGAATGCAGCGATGAACCGTTGAACCGCCGGGCTTACCACCACCGTGCCGGTTGAGAGGTCCCCTTCGCGGGCCGCTGCAGAAGGAACAGTGGACACGGTGGTGCTTGTTAGGGATTGCCGAAGACCTTCATAGTCGCCGAATAGGAAGGTCTTATCTTTTCGGATTGGACCGCCAGCAGATGCGCCAAATTGATTCCGCTTGAAGGGTGGCGTAGGACCGACATCGAAGAAATTGCGAGCGTCAAAGGCGTTGTTTCGCAAGAATTCGTAGGCTGTGCCATGAAAGTCGTTGCTACCTGACTTGGTGATCGCATTCATGACCCCACCCGAAGTCTTGCCGTACTCTGCAGAATAGTTGCTGGTTAGAACGGAAAATTCCTGGATAGCGTCAACGCCTAAATTTTGACCGAGTACGCTGCCCGGAGCCGAGTTCGAGTAATCGTTCACGCTTATTCCGTCGAGTCGGTAATTATTTTGGTTGGGCCGGTTACCCGATATGGTCAGCGTCATTCCCAGGCCACGGGCCGTGCCATTGTTCAGAAGAGTTACCGGAGTCCGGACCGACTCGATTCCCGGTTGAAGGGTCGCGAGTTGGCTCCAGTCGCGGCCGTTCAAGGGCAACTCGCGCATGGTTGTTTCACTTACATTGTCGCTGATTGTGGATGAGGCCAGCTCGACGGATGGAGCCTCGCTGGTTACATGAATTCTTTCGCTCAACTGGCCAACTTGCAGAGTGAAATTGAGAACCTGTTGGGCTCCCACTGTTAGCGTGATCCCGGTTCTCTCGAGAGTCGCGAACCCCTGTGCGGAAATAACAATCTGATAGTCTCCGGGCAGCAGGTTGGGCGCCGAGTACAACCCGTCCGCGTTCGCAGAAACGCTGGCGCTCGTGCCTTTTGCAAGATTCTTAATCAAGATTTCAGCGTTTGGTATAACCGTGCCCTGAACGTCGGTAACTGTCCCGGACAACGTTGCCCCAGCTACTTGCGCGTTCGCTCGGCTGGCCGGAAGCAACAATAGGCCGGTCAGTGCCAGCAGTTGCAAGAATGAGGAAAAGCTTTTCGGGCGGTTCTGGCAAATCATCGTTCACCTCGTTTCAACTCGTGCAAACATGGCAATCGAGTTGATCTCCAAACCATTTCGACATTGCCTTGCTTAGAAAACCGCAGGTAGAACCATCTGAGCAATTGTTATCCGCAGATTACCCCGTGACTCTGCGAAGACTCTAGAACCAGATCGCATGTCGAGACTTTCATGGTGACAAGATCTCGGTGCTGCGATGATCGAAACAAAGCCGGTCTTTACAGCCATTAAGCGCACACTCTGGCATAACGTCTAGCACAAAATTAAGGTAGTTGGACGTTACAAAGTTAAGTTGCGAAAGCGTGTGTCCCGTCTGGTCATCTTAAAAATATTTGCGAAATGTATGTTAAATAATGAAACGGCATGTGATCTTAGTGCGTCTGAGTATTCCAAGTGTGACCGTATCGGTCTGTGGTTTCGATCGTCCCCATCTTCACGATTTGTGTAAGGGGCTCGACAAGGAGATCTCATGGCGATCTATTTAAAGAAAGCGGCTGGAATCACAGAGAATGATATGGCGGACGTAAAGGTTCGAGAAACCGTCGAACGAATAATCGCCGACGTCAAGGATCGTGGCGATGTAGCTGTTCGGGAGCTTTCTGAAAAATTGGACGGGTGGTCGCCCGCGGTTTTCCGGCTATCGCAAGCAGAGATCGAGAGGCTGATGAGCACGGTCGCAAGCGAGACCATCGACGACATTAAGTTCGCGCAGCGTCAGGTTGCGCGATTTGCGGAATCGCAAAAGACCACACTCCGGAACATTGAGATCGAAACGATTCCCGGCGTGCTTCTCGGCCACCGGAATATTCCGGTTGGCAGCGTCGCATGTTACGTCCCGGGCGGACGATATCCGATGGTCGCTTCCGCCCACATGAGTGTCCTTACCGCCAAAATTGCGGGCGTGCAACGCGTGATCGCCTGTACTCCCCCGATTGGCGGCAAGCCTTACGCCGAAACCATTGCAGCCATGGCGTTAGCCGGGGCGGATGAAATCTACGTCATCGGCGGAGTTCAAGCGATCGCGGCGTTCGCGCTCGGAACAGAAACGATCGATCCCGTGGACATGATTGTTGGGCCCGGGAACGCCTACGTTGCCGAAGCGAAACGTCAACTCTATGGCCGCGTTGGAATCGACCTCGTCGCTGGTCCAACCGAAATTCTAATCATCGCCGACGAATCCGCTGACGTCGAGATGGTCGGGATAGATTTGCTTGGGCAGGCGGAACATGGGCCAACCTCGCCGGCCGCTTTGATTACCACTTCAGAATCGTTGGCTCGATCCCTGCCTGCAGAAATTGAGCGGCAACTCGGAATTTTACCGACGGCAGATATCGCCCGTTCCGCATGGCGAGATTACGGTCAGATTATCTTGGTGAGTGATCTGGATGAGGCGGTGCGAGAAGCGGACCACCTCGCTTATGAGCACGTCGAGGTCTTGACCAAGCAGCCTCGTTATTTTCTTGAGCGCCTGCGAAACTACGGTGCTCTTTTCCTGGGCCCAGAAACAAACGTCGCCTACGGCGACAAGACCATTGGAACCAATCACATTCTTCCCACCAGGCGGGCCGCTCGCTATACCGGCGGCCTCTGGGTTGGAAAGTTCATGAAGACCGTGACCTATCAAGAGTGCACACCGGAAGCCAGCGTTGTCGTCGGCGAATATTGCTCTCGCTTGTGTGCGATAGAGCATTTCTGGGGACACAAAGAGCAGGCCGACCTCCGACTTCGTCGCTATGGCGGCCGCCTGGTGGGACTTGGCGTCGAGAAGTGAAGGGAGTCATAGACACGGATTCCATGGATCACTCGGCTTTGTCGAAACACCGGCTGGACGATTTGGTCGCGCTCGTAACCGGCGCCGGCCGCGGACTTGGCGCAGAAACCGCTGTCGCCCTTAGTGAGGCGGGAGCCGAGGTGGTGTTGTTGAGCCGAACGCTCGAAGACCTCGAGCGGGTCGCGAATCGCATCCACTCGCGCGGTGGGGTCGCGAAAATTCTTGTCTGTGATGTCACCGATGCCGAGGCCGTACGTTCGCAGCTTATGGCTCTGAAGCGGCTCGATGTGTTCGTGAACAATACCGGGATCAATATTCCCGAACCATTTCTCGACGTTTCCTTAGCACATCTGGACCTACAAATCGCACTCAACGTGCGCGCCGCGTTCGTGGTAGCACAGACCGCCGTGCGTAAAATGCTCGAGGCCTCAGATCGGCGTGAATGTGGCGGAGCGATAATAAATATCACTTCGCAAATGGGCCATGTGGGTGCGCCACAACGCGCCGTGTATTGCATGACCAAGCACGCGTTCGAAGGCCTCACCAAGGCGATGGCAGTCGAACTTGCACCGCTCAATATTCGCGTGAATGCTGTTGCGCCCACGTTTATCGACACGCCGATGACAGCTCCATTTCTAGCCAAACCAGAATTCCGTGATTGGGTTACGACCAGAATCCCGTTGGGACGCCTGGGGACCCCGGCGGAGGTGGCGGCTGCGGTGGTCTTTCTCGCTTCGCCGGCCTCGTCCCTAATCACAGGTGCCAGCTTGCTGGTCGATGGTGGATGGACTGCACAGTAAAAAGTCCGACGGGAAGCGCTGTCAACGTCGGAAGAGAAAGGTGCGACCGTGGACGAGACTTTCATCACCTCTATTCAGTTGTCCGCTGACGAAAGAGCCGAGAAACAACCGTTCGCAGTTCCACTTGATCAGTCCCCGCAACAAATGCATCGTCGTCAATTCCTGGTCATCTCGGCAGCGGTTGCAGGCGGGGTTCTTTTTTGCGGCCTGGATGGAAGCACTCAGAGAGTTTCCCCGGAGGATCGCGTCCTTCACATTCCGCTGCATTTTTTTGAAGCTGCGGAAGCAGCCGTCGTAATGGCGACAGTTGCGCGAATCTTTCCTGCTGACGAATCGGGCCCTGGTGCGAAGGAAGGGGGAGTCGTTATTTATATCGATCGGCTTCTCTATGGACCGTACGGCTCCGATCGCCATCGCTATACTCAACCTCCGTTCGAAACCGGCGTGCCGGAGGTTGGATACCAGGGCAAAGCAACACCGGCTGAGATTTATCGTGAAGGCCTTAAGGGTCTTGCAGGCTTTGACAGCTTATCGCCGGCAGAGCAGGACCAAGCGCTCACGCAAATTGAGTCGTCTGTTTTCTTCTCGCTCCTGCGACAACACACGATCGAAGGCATGTTTTGCGATCCTATTCACGGCGGGAACGTCGACATGCTGGGCTGGCAGCTGCTCGGTTTCCCAGGGCCGCGAATGAGCAATTATGAGGATGTCGATAGGCACTTTGGCGTGGCATTTCGTCCTGATCCTGTAGGTTTGGGTGGCCACCCTCGCGAGAAGGAAGAATGAAAACTTTGCCCCGTGCAGACGTTGTAGTTATCGGCGGGGGGTGGACCGGCCTTCTTATGGCCAAGGAACTTGGTTCCCGGACCGCCGCTTCTGTGGTCGTGCTCGAACGTGGAGCTCCGCGAAAGACCACCGACTACTTTAGTCGCATGGATGAGCTTGAAAACTATGTTCGCCTTCGAATGATGCAGGATTTTTCCTCGGAGACGGTCACATTTCGTCACAACGATCGACAAAAGGCTCTTCCGTTGCGGCAAGCAGGGCCCTTCCTCCCGGGAGTAGGCACCGGTGGGGCCGGAGAACATTGGGGTGCGGTGTGCGATCGTATGTCGCCGGACAGTTTTGAGGTGCTCTCAAAGACGGTAGAGAAGTATGGCTCGAAGAAATTGCCAGAAGATCACGCAATTCAGGATTGGGGGATCACTTACGACGAAATCGAACCCTTTTACTCGCGCGTCGAAAAGTTAATTGGCGCTTCTGGCCAAGCGGGAAACATCAATGGAAAGAAGATCGACGGCGGCAACGTTTTCGAGGGTTGGCGCAGCTCGGAATATCCTCTGCCTCCCACGAAAATCCCGTACTTCTCTGCACTTTTTGATGACGCGACGAAAAGGCTCGGATACCATCCTTATCCTTCTCCCGCTGCTACCCTTAGCGCGCCCTACGTAAATCCGGACGGCGTTGCGCGTCCCGGCTGCACCTACTGTGGATTTTGTGAGCGCTATGGCTGCATGATCGGCGCAAAAGCCCAGCCCACGAATACGCTCATGCCGGTAATCGAGAAACACAAGAATGTTTCGATCCGCAATGGAGCATGGGTGCGCCGGATTGTGTTCGACAAAACTGGCCGAAATGCAAGATCGACGGGTGTCACCTACATCGACTCGGGTCAGGAGTTCTTCCAACCCGCCGATGTCGTAGTGCTCGCGTCCTGGACGCTTAACAATACGAGACTGCTGCTACTGTCAGGCGTGGGAGAACCGTACAATCCGTCGACCGGCGCGGGGACCGTGGGACGCAATCTTACGCATCAGGTGAGTTTTTCACCGGTGCTGGCCTTTTTTGAAAAGCCGCTGAACAGGTTCATGGGATCAGGAGCGGCCGGCGTTCTTATCGGCGACTTCAGCGGTCACGTCCTTGATCACACTGAACTTCCTTTTGTCCGCGGTGGCACGTTGCAGGCCCCGAGTCACGGCTATGGTCCACTCGGCAATTTCGGCGCCGTCCCGAAATCGGTTGAGAAAAAGTGGGGTTCGGCGTGGAAAAAAGCGGCAATCCACAACTATGACCGCGCGGGACGACTCGCCTTTCAAGGTGAGCACCTCGCTTATAAGGGCAACTTCATGGACCTGGACCCGACGTACACAGATCGGAATGGAGATCCACTTCTTCGTATGACGCTCGACTGGCGTGACAACGAGCTCCGCATGGCCGATTTTGCCATTGCCAAATCAATCGAAATTGTTCGAGCAATGGGCGCGACCGACTTCACCCCATCTCGCGCTTGGGGATCCTACGACGCCCGGGTTTACCAATCCAGTCATCTGCAGGGGGGCACCATCATGGGGAAATCTCCCGAAACCTCAGTGGTCAATCCTTACTTGCAGCATTGGCAGCTGTCGAATCTTTTCATTTTGGGCGGCTCGACGTTTCCGCAAAGTTCTTCCGCGCGGCCGACATTAGCAATGCTCGCTCTTACCTGCCGTACCGCTGATGCAATCGTCGACCGATATCTGAAGGCGCCAGGGCCGCTGGCAGGGTCCTGAGCCGAGGAACGATTCGAATAGGAGGATTCGTGAAGGGATCTAAGCTAAACAGTCTCATTGCGCTGTTTTCTCTAGTTCTGCTCGGCGCTTGTGTACTCGCCGGGCCCCCGCCCAGCGGTTATCGCCTGCTCAAGAAGATATCCATCAGTGCTGCGCCGGGCGGCGGCGAGTATTTCGATTACATCACCGTCGATGCCGCCGCGCGGCGAGTCTACGTGTCGCATGGAACCGTGGTCGATGTCTTGGATGCGGATAGCGGAGCGGAGATCGGAACTGTCGCGGGCCTGCAGCGCTGCCATGGCATAGCTGTGGTCGATGAGCTTGGCGAAGGGTTTGTGACCGATGGTGGTTCAGGCAAAGTCGTTGTTTTTGATACGAAGACGTTCCGGATTACCGGTGAAATCAAAGCCGAGCCCGATGCGGATTTCATTCTCTACGATTCCGCATCGAAGCGAATCTTTACCTTCAACGGCCATAGCAAGAACGCGACCGTCATCGACGCGGCGAAAAAGACCGCCGTGGCCACAATCGCCATGGGCGGGATCCCGGAGCAAGCGGTTTCAGATGGCAACGGGACGGTTTACGACAACATCGAGGATACCAACGAAGTTGTAGCCATTGATGCTCGCACTGCACAGATAAAGACTCGCTGGCCGCTGGCGCCCGCTGGACAACTGGTGTCCATTGCGATGGACCGGGAGCAGCGACGACTGTTTATCGGTGGTCGTAATCCAAAAACTCTAGTCGTCGTGAACTCCGCCAACGGAAAGGTACTCCAGTCATTCCCCATCGGCGACCGCGTTGACGCCACCGTCTTTGACCCTGAAAGTAAGCTGGTGGCGGCTTCCACGCGTGAGGGAACGATCCACGTATTCCATGAAGACTCGCCGGACAACTTCAGTTCGATGCAAACCATTAAGACGGAATTCGGAGCCAAAACGATGGCCCTCGATCCGCAAACGCACCGCTTTTACACAGATACCGCGGAATTTAATGCTCCTTCGGCCACGCCACAGCAACCGAATCCGCAGCCAACCCCGGTTCCGGGCTCACTTCACCTGATGATTTACACCCCATAACGCGAAGTCGCCTACCTCTCGGTCGGTCCTATAGACGAGGATCAAGGTCGCGTTGAGTTTCCTGAAGGCCAAGCAATTTCATAAAGGTCGAAATACGTCGCCGATGGTGCCCGACACAATATAAAAGGGTCACACAAACCGGCTGCTTCGTTATTTGACTTTTGGAACCGAATGTTTGATGGTGCTCCCTGCTAGCTTGAGCGACTTCAGCGAATGCAGTGCCCAGAATCCCTCCACGGCGTGCGCAACGCTCCGCCTACGGCGTCGCAGACCTTCGTTGAACTTTTGGAACTCCTGTAGTTTGAAGATTTCCGAAGCCGATTCACGGTGATGGAGTCCACTCTTGGGCGTCGTATTGGAGGACCACATCTTTATATTTCTTGACAGTTCATTGTCCGCACATGAAGTTCGATGCTGGCTTTTCTCCACAGTGTTTGGTTGAAGCGCTGGCTCCTAGACTGGTTTCGGTGGAGGCTGCTTGGACAACCGGTGCGATTCGCAATTATCCTCTGGAAGGAATCCAATGGGCTTCGGACAGGGAGGGAGAATGGATGATCTCCAACTTAACGCCCATTTTTCGTTTGGCGAGAATTGGTCGCAGTACGCCGAAAAGATCAACGAGGCAAGAATTGAGGAAGCCGTGAGATCGCTGATCCGGTTGGTGGGGCGCGAAGCGATTGAGGGACGAACGTTCCTCGACATCGGGTGCGGATCGGGGCTGTTTTCCCTTGCGGCCGCGCGGCTCGGGTGCCGGCAGCTTTTGGCGATCGACCTTGACCCGCAGAGCGTGCAGACGGCGCGGCGGGTGCTGTCCGCTCACGTTCCCGGCGCAAATTGGGACTGCCGGAACATCAGCGTATTTGATCTCGATCCAGCCACCCTGGGCACCTTCGACGTGGTGTACTCCTGGGGTGTGCTTCATCATACCGGGGCGATGTACAAAGCAATTGCGAAAGCATCGAAGATGGTTGCGCCGGGTGGGATGTTAACCTTGGCGTTGTATAGCAAAACGCCGTTTTGCGGCCTGTGGCGCGTGGAGAAACGGATTTACTCGCGCTCTCCAAAATGGGCGCAGAAACTGATCGAGATCGTCTACATCGAAGTGGTGCGCTTGCGCTTAGCGCTGAAGGGAGAAAGCCTCAAGAAAAGACGGGAGGAGTATTGGAAAAAGCGCGGCATGGACATGTACCACGACACGCGTGATTGGCTGGGCGGCTATCCCTACGAATCTATTTCGCCGACAGAAGCGATGAGTTACATGAAGGAATTGGGATTCAAGCCAGTGCGCCCCTTTGAATACTATCCTCCCTCCATCGGACTGTTGGGCACAGGTTGCGACGAATATTCGTTTGTAAGAGATGGATGAAAAACTTATAGGTATCACACCGATACTGGTTTGCAGGTTGTCCAACGGAGCAGCGCTTGTTCGGTTCTGTCGGCGAGATGCGCAACGGTGAAATTGTCCAGGATGCGTTGTCGGGCCGGCAGATTGAGGCTAGCGCCGACATCGAGTGCCCGTCGCAATCCGGCCGCGAGCGCCTCGACGTCGTTCGATGGCACCACAACACCAGTGTCGTCCACAACGCTGCGACAATCCCCAACATCGGTCACAACGCAACGGCGGCCGCAGGCCATCGCTTCTCCGATCACGTTGGGAAACCCCTCGGTAAGCGAGGATGAGCAGAATACATCGAAGGCGTTGTACATGGCGGTAACGTCAGGGTTTGCTTGGACCCACCGCACCCTGCCTTCGATACCTAAGCTCCGAGACAACTCCTGCAATTCCTTCAGATAAGACGGATCACCGTGGCCGCAACAGACAAAGCGCGTTTCGGGACGCTCGGCAGCAATAGCCGCCCCCGCCTTCAGAAATAATTGGTGGTTTTTAAGTGGCGTAAAGCGCGCGACATAGCCAATGACCTTTTCGGAATCGTTGATGCTCCACTCGGCGCGAACGCGCTGGCCCAGCGTGGCGTCCGGATAGAACAAGGTGGTGTCGATTCCGTTGGGAATGTACACCATCTTTGCGCGAGGTATACCTTTCGAGGCGGCATATTCCAGTCCCGCGACGGAATTCACCACGATGCAATCGGGAAAGCGAGACAACCGCGTTCGAAGCCATTCTTCTACCGTTGCAACGAAAGTAAGCGGAAAAAGCCTGGCACTCCGCACCGACCAAAAAAGCTTGACGTTTCGATTGACCATCCAGGCGAACGTGGCAAACACATTCTGTGTGTGCATCCAGCCGTGGAGAACGACAGGTCGCTCTTGCCGGACGACACGTACCAGCGCCAGGTAAAAGTGAAGCAAATCCCAGCGGGAACGTTTGCCCAAAGAGATTAAACGAACGCGCTGGGAATCGAGCTTGTTCGAGAGAGCACCGCCCGGATAGTACGACACAATGACCACGTCGTGTCCGCGATCGGCCAGCTCATTCGCCAACGTTACAAGCTGACGCTCCGCTCCGCCGATATTCAGTTGTCGAGCAAGGAACAGAATCTTCACCGACGATCCTCTAGTATTCGTACCTCGATTCTACTTGGGAGCTAGGGGAAGTAAACCATCATTGGGTGTGCCTTCAAGAAATGATGAGCGAGCGCCTTATTCTTTCATACCGGAGTCCGCAACAAAATCAGGCCCGCCGGGTTGTCGCGAAAAGCGAGCGAGGCTGGACAGAGGGGATTAACTCTTGTATGTTTCTATACGTTCTAAGGAGTTATTGTCCCCGTAACTTTCGGCCCTGCCTTTGGTTCGTTCAATCCGCGGTGTTAGGGAACCAGGAACGGAATATCGATGAATGAGAGTCGCGTACCGGTGCGTCCCTCATAAGGCCCCATATTGCCGGAACACAAATGGCGATCAGCCTCATTCGAGATGCAGCAGCCCAAGATTTGCTGGGCGATCCGCACTTCCTGGCTCAATGGGTGCAGTTGTATAGGGCCTGTCCGTGGGCCAGCGCTTGCCAGAGCCCCGGTTTCGTGACCGCCTGGCACGGGGCCTATAAGGATCGCTACAGCCCATTTATCGTTAGCGAGCATTCCCCCGCTGGAGATTTGGTCGGGCTCCTTTCTCTGGCAAGGGACAAAGCTTCCGGGCAGTTGATCGTCGCTGGCGCTCGCCAAGCCGAATACAAGACCTGGCTGGCTTTGCCGTCGAATGGCAGCTCCTTTATTGAAGGAGCGTTAACCGAGCTCGCCTGCAAAACGGATGTCAGCGCCCTGTCCTTGCGGTATCTTCCCCCGGGAACTCCAACGGATTGGATCGCTCGATTCGCCAAAAGATCTGCGAGATGCCAACTGCAGCGGCATCCCCGCCCCATCATACCCGTAGGTGATACCGCCACCGTGACGGAATACTTGCAGAAGAAAAGGAGCGGCAAGAGTGTAAGGAACAGCTTTAACCGACTCAAGCGAATCGGAGATCTATCTTTGGACGAGATTCGCGATGCGGATCAACTGCAACCTATCTTCGATCAGCTAATCACTTTTTATGATATCCGACAGGGGGGAGCGCACGGCAAATTCGCATTCCAACAGGATTTGGCGAAGAAGCCCTTCCATCTGGCTCTTTTGCAGACACCCGGCTTATTACACCTCACCGTGCTGAGGGCCGGTCCAGAAATCCTGTCGGCGCAGTTCGGAATAAGCGATGGCAAGGTCTTTTCAGGAACGATGCCGATCCTCTCTCCGTTCCATGCGGCTCATTCGCCCATGCAAGTACATTTACTAATGCTGGTGGAAAAACTCCACCAGGACGGTTATTCCATTTTTGATCTCACCGCATCTATGGATCCATTCAAAGAAAGATTCGTGGGCAGCTATGATTCTGTTTGCTCGCTTTCGGTTTATTTTAGGCATCGCATCCGACACCAGGTCTTTCAAGCGAGCCAGGCACTCGCCAGACGCTCCCTGCGCTCGCTCCGGATCGAGCCACACGCTGCACTCGAACAATTGCAGAATCTCGCTCGCGTGCCCATCAAAACATGGCCTTCTGTTCTCGCTAGAAATTCCTTCGCGCTATTGAAGAAACCTTTGTCCGAAACGAAATTCAAAATCTACGAGATTCTGCCAAAGCAGGTGCCTCCAGTCGAAGGCGTGCTTAAGATGTCTCGAGATCATCTGGCTGATCTGTTAGCCTTCCAGCCGACCGAAGCTTGGCTCACGCGACACCGCTTCCTCGCCGCCGCCCTGAAAAGGATCGAGGCTGGAGACCACTTCTACACTCACGTCGAAAATGGCCGGTTATTGCATATCAGTTGGCTCATTGAAGATCAAAGATCGAATATCTTCCCGGAAATAGGCCGAAAGTTTCCATTCCCTCCCGGAGCGGCAGTTCTGTTTGGTTCGTACACCGATCCGGAGTGGCGACGGCACCGTTTATGGTGGTCTGCTTTGCAACAGATGCTGCATGATTTGGTGCAAAATCCAAGAGTCAGCCATATCTTCACCGCAGTGCCAGCAGCCAACCAACCGGCTCGTCACGTGATCGAGAAGGCTGGGTTTGTTAATGTGTCGTAGCGTCCGTCGTCGTGAGCCACCAGCTCCTCTGCGTTCTGGATATTTGTAGGGGCGGACTTGCTCAGCCGCAGGACGCATCCGGCTTCAAACCTGGCAAACCGCTTCCGTTAACAAGACTATCGCTGTGATCGCGAGCTCCGGTCGCCGTTATAGAATATCTATAATGTCGACTCGCGAGCTCCGGTCGCCGTTATAGAATATCTATAATGTTTCTAAGTGCTGTTCGGCAGAGGAGATGCGCATCATTTATGGCCAGACGACCACTGATTGTCCGCGTCATTCAGCCGACGTGGACCCTGCTCAATGAGTTGGCCCTCAACATACGCACGACGCCGCCGGAACAATCCTCCCCAGCAGAATCGGCGGCACAACCCGCCGACACTCCGTCCGATCCGCGTCCTCGACACAACGACAGCGCCCGGTATGAGGTTCCAGACTATTTCTACATGCGTAGAGTCCTGCAAGTTCTCAGCCCAGCCCCGGAGGACGTGGTCTTCGATTTGGGTTGCGGACTGGGCCGATTCCTATGTTTGGCGGCAAGAAGAAAAATTCGCAAGTGCGTTGGCATCGAACTTCGATCGCAGCTCTGCAAAGCCGCGCAGGAAAATGCCTGCCATCTTCGCGGACGACGCGCGCCGATTGAAGTAAGGTGCGGCGACGCAGCAACGGCAGACATGTCCGGCGGCACCATCTACTATATGTATAATCCCTTCGGTCCCACGACGATGCGAGATGTCCTCGCAAACATCCACGCTTCGCTTTCCACAAATCCGCGAACGATTAAGATCGCCTATTACAACTCCATTCACGACGAACTTTTCCAGGCCAGCCGATGGCTGGAAAAATACCAGTCATTCCGGGTTAAGTCTGGCATGCCGGTGACCTTCTGGAGAAGTCGGCCAGGGATTCGAGCGTAGTGCTCCCCGCTGAAACTAGACTGCCGAATTTGGTATGATTCAGGGCCTCCAAACAGGAAAGAATGGGGCCGTGTGGAAGAGTGGAGGACAGCAATCAAAGTTTCGTTAGTGCTTCCGGCAGCCGCTCGACCAGCGCGCACGAAATTATTAAAAAGGCACGCATCACACGACTCTCGAGTCTAATGCTTCCACCTTCTTGCTTCAGTCGATTTGTCGATGTTATCGTCAATGGAATTTGGGTTTGACTTGGGGGATGGAATGACCTCTTTTGTGCTTAACGGGAAATCAGTCCAGGTGGATGTAGACCCTACGACACCTCTGCTCTGGGTCCTACGTGAGAATCTTGGTCTCACTGGCACGAAATACGGTTGTGGTATGGCGCTTTGTGGTGCGTGCACGGTGCATCTCGATGGCGAAGCGATTCGCTCTTGCGTTGCCCCGCTGGCCCGGGTAGAAGGCAAGCATGTTAAAACCATAGAAGGCTTGTCGAACGACCTCAGCCATCCCCTGCAAAGAGCCTGGATCGAAATCGATGTGCCCCAGTGTGGCTATTGCCAGTCGGGGCAGATTATGAGCGCCGCCGTCCTCCTGGCCAAAATCCCGAAACCCACCGACACGGACATTGACGAAGCGATGTCCGGGAATATTTGCCGTTGTGGCACCTATCCTCGTATCCGGCGCGCAATTCATCGCGCCGCACAGCTGGCGGCTGGCAAAGCAGCGGCCGTGAACGAGCCCATCAACGAACTCACGACGACGGAGTCGGCGCGATGAGCGCGCCGGCGATGTTGGACCGCCGGTCCTTCTTGAAAACCAGCGCTGCGGCGGGCGGAGGTTTGGTCATCGCGTTCTATGTTCCCGCACTTTCCGCGCAGGAGCAGAAGCCTAAGCCCGAACCCCTCGCCCCGTTCGCATACATCAAAATCGCTTCCGATGAAGTCGTAACCATCGTCGCCAACCACTCGGAGATGGGTCAAGGTGTCTATACCAGCTTACCTATGCTGCTGAACGAAGAATTAGAGGCGGATTGGTCGAAAATCCGTGTGGAGTCGGCCCCGGTGGATGCGGTTTATAACCATCCAATTTTCGGCATGCAAATGACCGGAGGTAGCACCACGACCGCCGCCGAATGGGACCATTATCGAAAGCTGGGAGCCGCGGGTCGAACGGTTTTGGTCGAAGCCGCGGCGCAGAAATGGAACGTGCCCGCAAGCAGTTGCCGCGTTGAAAAGGGCTTCGTAATTCACACCGCGACATCGAAGAAAGCCAGCTATGGTTCGCTGGTCGACGCAGCGTCCAAGCTTTCGATACCAGCCGACATTCTCCTTAAAGAGCCAAAGAACTTCACCCTGATCGGGAAACCAACGCGACGGTTGGACACGCCGCCGAAGACCAATGGAACCGCCCAGTTCGGTCTCGACGTCGTGGTTCCGGGAATGATGACCGCAGTAATCGCCCGGTCTCCCGTTTTCGGTGGAAAAGTCAGCAGCTTCGATGCGACCGAAGCCCAACGGGTCCCGGGCGTCAGAGCCGTATTCCAAGTTCCGACAGGCGTTGCCGTGATTGCCGAACGTTTTTGGCCGGCGAAAGTTGGCCGCGATAAATTGAAGATCCAGTGGGACGAAGGCGACAATTCGGGTCTGTCTACGACAAAAATGCTCTCAGACTTCTCCGCCCAGTCGGCTTCTCCTGGATCGCTTGCCAAGAAGGTGGGTGATCCGCAATCGGCGATGGCATCCGCCAGTAAAAAGATCACCGCGGAATACGACGTCCCGTATCTCGCCCACGCCATGATGGAACCGTTGAATTGCGTCGTCGACCTTAGAGAAGACAGCTGTGAGATATGGACCGGCACGCAGTTCGAGACCGTTGACCGCGCGAATGCAGCGAAAGCCGCCGGGCTTTCGCCGGAAAAGGTGAAAATCCATACCACATTGCTGGGTGGGGGATTCGGTCGGCGTGCCAATCCCGCCTCGGACTTCGTTGTCGAGGCCGTGCAAGTCGCGAAGCTGGCCAAAGTGCCGGTAAAAATCGTGTGGACGCGAGAGGACGACACGCAAGGTGGTTGGTATCGCCCTATGTGGCACGATCGGTTTGCGGCAGGTCTTGACGCGACGGGAAGTCCAATTGCCTGGACGCACACAATTGTCGGCCAGTCGATTATGGCTGGAACCCCATTCGAAGCTTTCACCATCAAGGACGGGGTTGACTCAGCGTCTGTCGAGGGTGCTGCTGACCTTCTCTATGGCATTCCAAATCTTCAAGTCGATCTGCACTCCCCCAAAATCGGCGTGCCGGTCCAATGGTGGCGTTCGGTCGGTCATTCCCATACCGGATTTTCGGTCGAGGCATTCTTCGACGAAGTCGCTCATGCCGGTGGCCAAGATCCCTATCGCCTTCGCCAAGCTCTGCTGGTCAAGCAGCCGCGTATGCTCGCTGTTTTGAACTTGGCTGCGCAGAAAGCAGGGTGGGGTAAGCCTCTGCCCCAAGGAGTCGGGCGCGGGATAGCCACACACTTCTCCTTCGACAGTTACGTAGCTCAGGTAATCGAGGCTTCGGTAGCGAAGGACGGAACTGTGCGCGTCCATCGGGTCGTATGTGCAGTGGACTGCGGTCGTGTAGTGAATCCCGACACCGTGAAGGCTCAGATGGAAGGCGGCATCAATTTCGGTCTGACGGCCGCTTTAAAAACCGAAATCACTCTCGAAAAAGGCCGAGTCCAACAGAGTAATTTCAATGACTACCCCATGCTGCGGATGTTTGAAACTCCGGCCATCGAAGTATTTATCGTGCCCAGCGAGGAAAACCCGACCGGAGTCGGAGAGCCCAGCGTTCCTCCCGTAGCCCCCGCGCTCTCGAACGCAATTTTCGCCGCGACCGGAAAACGCGTCCGGCGCCTGCCGATTCGAGCCAGTGACCTTATCGAAAAGGGAGAAGCCAACTCGTGAGCAGCTCCACCAGATTTCGCGCTCTTGCGATTGCACTCGGCGCCGTGGTCGCATCCTTGCTGCTTATGGAAAGCTTTTCAATCGCAAGTAGCAACGCGCGATCAAAACCTGACGCCAATGCCTCGCAAGCGGCATTCCTGCAAGTCTACAAAGTGCTTATTTCTCCGCGCTGCCAAAATTGTCATCCGGCGGGCGATGCTCCGCTGCAAGGTGACGATAGCCACGTTCACATCCAGAACGTGAAGCGGGGTGTTGACGGCCACGGCGTGACGGCAATGCGCTGCGATGCTTGCCATCAAGATCGCAACTTGCCCGGGGCACACATGCCGCCAGGAAATCCCAAATGGAGTTTGCCGGCACCCGAGCACAAGATGGTTTTTGTCGGACGCTCGGCGGGAGCCCTATGCCGCCAGCTAAAAGATCCCAAGCAAAACGGGGGACGTTCTCTCGAACAGCTCTTTGATCACGTCGCCCACGACGATCTGGTCGGTTGGGGGTGGAATCCCGGCGATGGCAGATCGCTTCCGCCTTTGTCCCGAGACGAAACCGCGAACGCAATGCGCACCTGGTTAGACGGCGGGGCGTCTTGCCCGAGTGAATGACGCCGCTCCACGCCTACAATCGCCGATACGATGGTTTTTCCCGCAATCATTATTCAAGACGGATTTCTACCGTCTCCGTTGAGGTTTCGTGATGAAGAGACAGCGTTTCGGCCGCGACGGAGACGCGGGAGTTGCCTGGTCCGATAGCTATTTAGGCCTCACCGCCATCAGAACGGTTGTGCGTTGCGATTGTGGGCCGCTGTTGCATCGCGAGCAATCCTAGGATACCGTGCGTGACCTCGCGCACCAGCTCCATCCGGCCCCGTACGTGGAACTTTGAAAGTAACGACGAAACGTGGAACTTCACAGTGCGAACACGCACATTCAGGGAAGCAGCGATATCCTTATTTGCGAGGGCGCGCACGAGACCCGCGAGTACCTGTTGTTCGCGGTGGGTCAGCTCGACCGAACGCTCGAGAGAGAGACTGGCTTGTAATAGCTTTTCAGTGCTCTCAAAGAGCCCTTTCAAATCATTCTCATCGGCCTGCGCCATCACCACGTAATCTTCGGGCAACCGACCGCGCCCCATGCACTGCATCGCCAACAAAGACGATGCTTCCCCCAGAGGAAACGTTCCGTCCAGGTCGGACTTAACCTGACAGTGTGAGGCGCCGGTGCGCCTTTCACAGAGGAAATAAAGGCGGCGACAACCCCCTAGGGGATGAAGCTCATGTTTAAATTCCACGCTGTCTTTGGAGATCAACTTCATTGATAGTCTTTGCCTGCAGCAACCTGGCCAAAATAGCAACAGGGAACGCCCAATTCAGAGCATCTGGACGCAAAGAAAATGAAGGCGCAGAGATGCGTTCCCTGGCTTCCGGTTGCGCAGTGATGTTCTCGGTTCCGCAGATTCATCTCCTTGGCGTTACGGACGTCCATCAGCTTCAACAATCTCCTGCACACACTTCTCCATCGACCCTTCGTTCAGCGGAAGAGAGTTAGCTGCCCGTCAGAAAGGGGGCTTTAACCAAAACGAGACAAAAGAGCAATCATTGCGGTAAATCGTGCCAAATAGGGACCCAGGGTCCGGACAGACCGTCAGGTGCTAAATGCCGGTCCCAGGATGAGCGAAAAGGGGATTTCGATGATGAAATGATGTTCGTTTTGCAGCCAACAGCTGGAGCGCTCCTGCGCTCCAGGAGTCAAACGCGGCACCTACAGAGGAAGTGAACCGCCACGCCGGGGGATGCTTGATCCCAATGTGACTCGCGCAGCCTACCAGCCCCTGAAATGATTCGGTCGAACAGCGCACCTTCGTTAAAGTTTTCCTATGTTTGCAGATTATTCGCTACTGGACATACGGTCTGGCGCTCAATCTGCTGCGATATGGTACGTGACGGGGTCCATCTGGCCGGAATAAACGATGCCCTCGCCGCCGCGACCGTGGCTTAGACCAGGCGAGGTATAACGAGCCCGGCTCGAGGGCGCAAACCTCGCATTGTCGGAAACTCGATTGCGATTTCGGTCCCACAGGGTCGCACAGAGAGGAGACCGTTCTCACTGGGGTCGAGGTTCCGTGGGTTGGATCGAGGTTTGGGCTGCAGTTCTGAAGCCGTGGAGGATATCGAACAAGGGAAAGATCGCGCAGCGGCACACCCGGTGAAATGTCGGCCTTTTGTCGCCGACCCGAACTATCTCGATTAGCTCATCTATCGAACCCGGACATCGCCGTCTCTTCTTCCAGTATTACAGAAGACCTCCCACTGCCGAACGCCTTAATTTCATCCTGCGATGCGCTGTGTAGGCCAAGGTATTGGGAAGCCATTCGGACATATATGCCTAAAGAATTCACGCATAAATTAGATTCTAGAATAGTAAGACATCGAATCTTTCAGTACATGCTGCTGGCCGGTGCGGTGCTCCTGGGTTCCTATCCTGCGCATCGAGCGGTTTGGCGCGGCAATGCTGAGCTGCATACCTTATTGGAGGCTATTTCTTCCCTCCTATCGCTCACCGCAGGCGCAATGGCTCTGGTGCGCTACTACGCAAAGAAGAGTAGCTCATTCTTGCTGCTAGGCAGCTGCTTTCTGGGGGCAGGCCTGCTCGACGCTTACCATGGATCGATCACTTCATCTTTTCTTGCGGGGTTCACGCCGTCGGCTCTTTCGGCACTCACGCCGTGGAGCGGTGTGGTTGCACGAGTGTTCATGTCGCTTTTGATGTGCGCGAATTTGATGGTGTCGAACAGAGAGGCCAGGCGCCCAGCAGCCGGCAGAATCAACGAGAGTCTGGTCTATGTCTTGGTAGGAATTTGGGCGCTCACCAGTTTCCTGTTTTTCGCCTTGGTAAAACTGCCGCCGGCATACTACCCGGACTTGATGATTCACCGACCCGCAGAACTCGTACCGGCTTTGTTTTTTGGGCTCGCGCTGGCGGGCTACTTACGGAGAGGAGCGTGGAGAACAAATGATTTTGAACACTGGCTAGTGTTCTCCCTGATCGCAGCGGTAGGGGGGGAGTTCGCATACGTGACATTTTACGGCAAGCTGTACGACGCACAATTCTTCGTGGGCCACGCGCTGAAAATTCTCGTGTACCTATTCGTTCTGGTCGGATTGCTCAGCAACACATTTTCTATCTTCAAACGAGAAGCGGAAAATGCCGCAGAGTTGGAAGTGCGAGTTAAGGAGCGCACGCGGGAGCTTTCTAATGCCAACCTGAAGTTGGCGGAAGAAATCGTGGAACGTAAGGATATACAAGCAAAGCTTCAACAAGCCACTGCCGTGGCAGAAGCCGCCAACGAGTCGAAGAGTGAGTTTCTGGCTAACATGAGCCATGAAATCCGAACGCCCCTGAATGGTGTGATGGGTATGACCGATCTGGCGCTGGGTACCGACCTGAGCCAAGAGCAGAGGGAATACTTAGAGACTGTAAAAATGTCAGCCGATTCGTTGCTCACGGTGATCAATGACATTCTTGACTTTTCCAAGATGGAAGCAGGGAAAATTGAGTTGGACGCGATCGATTTCAATCTGTACGAATTGCTGGAAATAACCCTCAAAACGCTGGCGCTACGAGCACACCAAAAGGGCTTGGAGCTTCTGTGCGAAGTGGGCCCCGAAGTACCGGAAACCGTTAGGGGAGACCCGAACCGCCTGCGCCAAGTTGTGGTCAACCTGGTTGGAAATGCCATCAAATTTACAAACGCAGGCGAGGTGGGCCTCAGCGTAATAGCCCTGGAGGTCGAAGGTAAAGCGCAGTTGTTGCAGTTTACGATATCGGATACGGGAATCGGCATCCCGCCCCAGAAACAAGAGTTGATTTTTGAAGCGTTCACCCAGGCCGACGCTTCCACAACTCGAAAGTACGGCGGAACGGGTTTGGGATTAACGATTTCGGCTCGTTTGGTGGAGATGATGGGAGGCAACATCTGGGTCGAGAGTGAGGCTGGTCGCGGAACGCAGTTCCACTTCACGGCAAGGTTGATCGTTGCCGACCCGCAAGCGATGAGAATCGGAACGGCTGCGCCCCCTGAGGCGTTGCGCGGCGTGAAGGTTCTGTTGGTGGACGATAATCGGACAAGCCGGCGGATACTGGAAGAAATGCTCGGGCGTTGGGAGATGAAGACAACCTCGCTCGAGGACGGGGAACAAGCCTTGGACGAATTGTCGGCGGCGCGACGTACAGGAGAGCCATACGGGCTCATTTTGCTGGACATGCACATGCCGAAAATGGATGGATTCACGCTGATCGAGCGTATCCGGCACCAACCGGAACTAGCCACCGCTACGATCATGATGCTTACCTCGGCCGGTCATCGAGGTGATGTGGCGCGGTGTCGAGAGTTGGGAGTGGCGGCGTACATGTTGAAGCCCATCCGACAAATGGAATTGCGTGAGGCCATCGCCCGGGTGCTGGGAGCGCGCGGGCACGAGGGTGCGGTTCCGCTGATCCCACGATCTTCGCTGCACGACGAGCCCCATCCATCGGCGTCTCTGCGGGTGCTGCTGGCGGAAGACAACGCCGTGAACCAGCGCCTGATGGTAAGACTATTAGAGAACCGAGGCCACAGTGTTACGGTGGCGGGCAACGGCCAAGAGGCTCTGAAGGCGCTGGAAAGAGAAAAGTTTGATCTGATCTTCATGGATCTGCAGATGCCGGAGATGGGTGGGCTCGAAGCCACAGCCGTAATTCGCGAAAGGGAACAACTTAGCGGCGATCACCATGCAGTCATCGCGCTGACGGCGCATGCCATGAAAGGTGATCAGGAGCGCTGCCTGGCGGCGGGCATGGATGGCTATCTCACTAAACCGATCCATCCTCAAGAGCTCGACGCCGTTCTGGCAACCTACGTGGCGCGCAGAAGCGGAGGAAAACAAAGTGAGGATCTCCGGCGATTGACGCCGAGTGAGTAGACTCAGAGTTACGCTTCAAATTTTCGCAGCAACGCAAAGCAAGAACAAGCGCGTGCCCTTCTTTCAAACAGGAGGTCCATCCATAGGATGAAGGAGTATCCTAGTTAATGAAAGACCGCGACAGCAATCGACAGGACCTTAAAAACAATCGCTGCTTGGCTATCTCATTCCTCAGAAGCGCTAAACCTGGCAAGCTTCGCCGACCGTAGCGATTCTAGGCATAGGGAGTTGGTTCTTTCTTCAGGCGCCCTTGCCCTTCGCGGGTTGGTCCCCTTCGTCTTCGCAGATCAGATGAAACCGACCATAAAGAAATTCCATTTGGCAAAACGGGCACGTCAGACTCTTTTCCGAAATGTTTGGCTTGGCGTCAGCTCCGTAGGAATGGCGGTAGGCTTCCTCAACAGCCTTGTCATCAATCTTGGTGTGAACGAATTTGTGATTGCAGTGGGGGCAAACTAGCAACCATTTAGCCATTAGAATACCCGCTGGTGCTGTCGCTTACGTAAGCTCGCAAATAAGCAAGGCTTCGATGTCTGGTGTTTATAGAATGTCTTAAGCTCCTAA
>OBLW0100000524.1_pt1 | contig 32640 bp, 27 predicted proteins | sample 1520161 | NCBI WGS metagenome assembly OBLW01 (sample SAMEA3539309, study PRJEB22396) | soil metagenome | biome: tundra; feature: field; material: soil | place: USA | collected 2010-05 | depth 0.15 m
CCGAGATCTACACTCTTTCCCTACACGACGCTCTTCCGATCTATGTTTCCGGCGCGCTGGGCGGTTCGGCGCTGGGGCTGGCCACGGGCCGCGGCAAAGCCTGGCGCCGCCACGTCCACCCCGAGCCGCGCCTCGCCCTGGGACGTTTTCTCCGCCGCCTCGGCGCTACCGCCGCCATGGACCTGAGCGACGGCCTCTCGCTCGACCTGCGCCGGTTGTGCCTGGCCTCCAAGCTCGGCGCGGAGATATCCCCGCCACCCGTTTTCCCCGGCGCCACCCTGGAACAAGCTCTTCACGGCGGCGAGGACTACGAGTTGCTGTTCACCGCGGCGCCCGCCGCCCGCGTACCGCCCCGCTTCGAAGCCCTGCCCCTCACCCGCATCGGCGAGATGCGCCAAGCCCGCCCCGGCAGCGTCACGTTAAGCGGCGCTCCGCTGCCCCCCCTAGGCTGGGACCATCTGCGCTAAGTGGCGCAGCCCTTCCAGGCGGCGATGCCCGCATTCCTGCGGGCATTTTCTTGCTCCTTGTTAGAATAGTCTCTTGATCGTTACACTGACCGTCAATCCGGCCATCGATCACATCGTCAATGTAGATCGTCTGGCCTTTGAGGACCGCTCTTACGTCAATTCCAGCGGCGAATCCGCAGGTGGGCGTGGCATCAACTCTTCTTGCGTCATCCACGCCTTCGGCGGCCAGACCCTGGCCGTACTGGTCTCCGGCGGCGATTCCGGCAAGCGGCTGGAGCGCCACTTGGCCGCCTGGGGCTTTCCCATTCGCGTGGTCCCCATTCGGAATGAGATCCGCACCAATCTCACCATCACGGACAAGCATGGCCTCACCGTGAACCTGAACGAAGCCGGGCCGGAGTTGTCGCCGGCGGAAGTGGGTTGCGTGGAGAGCGCCGTGCGCGAGTCGTTGGACGGGGCATCCTGGCTGCTCCTATGTGGCAGCCTTCCGCCCGGCGTCCCGGCGTCGTTCTACGGAAAGTTGGTGACCCTGGCGCGGCGTAAGAAGGTCAAGACCCTGCTGCGCGCCAATGGAGACGCCTTGCGCGAGGGCATCGAAGCGCGGCCCACGGTAGCCGCTCCCAATCAGCAGGAAGCCGAGCGCCTGCTGGGTCGCACGCTGTTGACCCGCACGCACTTTCTGGAAGCGGCCACCCAGATCCGCGCCATGGGGCCGGAGTCGGTAGTCCTTTCGCTCGGCAGCCGCGGCGCCGTGGGCGCCTTCGCGAATGGCTTGATCGAAGCGCTGCCGCCGCGCGTGGACGCCGTCTGCCCCATCGGCGCCGGCGACGCCCTGACGGCCGCGTACGCCTGGTCCATGCGCCGCGAGGCGAACCCTGGCGAAGCAATGCGCTGGGGCGTGGCCGCGGGCACCGCCTCCTCCCGTCTTCCGGGAATGAGCTTCGCTTCCCTGGCGCAGACCGAAGAAATCTACCGCAACGTGGAACTGCGCCGCGTCGAGTAAATGACCCGCTACGACGTCATCGTGATCGGCGGCGGCCACAACGGCCTGGTCGCGGCCGCCTACATGGCGCGCGCCGGACGCAAGACCCTGGTCCTGGAGCGCCGCGAGATGGTCGGCGGCTGCGCGGTCACCGAGGAGCTCTGGCCGGGTTACCGCGTCTCCACCGCCGCCTACCTGAACAGCCTGCTGCAGGAACGCATCGTTCGCGAGCTGTCGCTCGACCGCTTCGGCTACCAGGTGGATGCCAAGGACCCGGCGTTCTTTTCCGCCTTTCCGGACGGCCGCCATTTTTTCATGTGGCAGGACCGCGCCCGCACCCTCGCGGAGATCGCACGCTTCTCGCCGCACGACGCGCACGTTTATCCCGCCTACGAAGACCGTCTGGAGCGCCTCTCCCAGGTGGTGGAGGGCTTGCTCCTGACCACGCCGCCGCGCTTTCCTCCGCGCGGCCCGCTCGACTTGCTCGACTATCTGAAATTCGCCGGCCGTCTGCGCGGCCTCAACCCCAAGGAGATGGCCTCGCTCGCCAAGATTTTCACCCAAAGCGCCGCCGAATTCCTGGACGAGTGGTTCGAATCCGAGCAGGTGAAAGTGACCCTCGCCACCGATGGCGTCATCGGCGCCAACGGCGGGCCGCGTTCCCCGGGCACGGCGTACATTCTGCTGCACCATTGCATGGGCGCGGTCGCCGGGCATCGCGGGTTATGGGGTTTCGTCCGCGGTGGGATGGGCGCCGTTTCAGAAGCCATTGCCGCCTCCGCGCGCGCCGCCGGCGCCACCATCCGCACCGGCGCCGCCGTGGCCAAAGTGCTCGTGCGCGGCGGCCGTGCGTACGGCGTAGCGCTCGAAAGCGGCGAACAGATTGAGGCGTCCGCCGTGGCCTCCAATGCCGATCCCAAGGTCACCTTCCTGCGCCTGCTGGACGAGTGCGATCTGCCGCCCGATTTCCTCGACGCCATCCGCCACTTCCGCATCGAAGGCACAAGCTGCAAGATCAACCTCGCGCTCGGCGGCCTGCCACAGTTCACCGCCTGCCCCGGCGCGCCCGGCCCGCAGCACCGCGCCACCATGCACATTTGTCCCGATATCGACTACGTGGAACGCGCCTGGGACGACGCCAAATACGGCCGCCCCTCCCAGCGCCCGCTGCTCGAACTGACCATCCCGACCATGTACGACGCATCCCTCGCCCCGCCCGGCAAGCACATCATGGGCATTTTCCTGCAATACGCGCCCTACACGCTGCGCGAGGGATCGTGGGACGACCTGCGCGAGCCGTTCGGCGAGCGTGTGATCGCGCTGATCGAGGAATACGCGCCCGGTTTTGGGGCGCTGGTCGAGCGCCGCCAGGTGCTGACGCCCCTCGATCTGGAGCGCCAGTTCGGAATCACCGGCGGCAACATCTTTCACGGCGAAATGAGCCTGGACCAGATGTTCGTCATGCGCCCCGTAGCAGGATGGGCGCGCTACCGTACGCCCATCCGGGGCCTCTACCTATGCGGCTCCGGCGCCCACCCCGGCGGCGGCGTCATGGGCGCCCCCGGCTATAACTGCGCCCGCGAGATGCTGAAGCAAGCCTAGCCCCTGCCTGCGAAGCCCTTCTTCGTCTTCACGGCGCCAGCACGATGCGTTCCTCCGTCGCCGCCTCCACGGCTTTGCGGGAGAATGGCATCGGGTGATACTTCCCGGCGGCCCAGTCCGCCAGCAGGTCGCTGTAGTGTTTGCTGGCCGGATCGCCCGATTCTCCGGGGACGTTCGTCATGACGGATCGGTCCCAGTCGCCGACGTCCAGAATCTCGCGCCAGGAGGCGCCGTTGGTCTGCCGGAAGTTCGTGCCGCTGGTGGCGTTGACCGTGTTCGAATCTCCCGGCCGTGGCACGGGCCCGAGTTGGTATTCCGCCTTCCCCAGCGGATGCGCCAGCGCCAATTGGTGCAGCTTTCCCCACTGCCAGGCCGTTTCGTCGCGGCCGAGGCGCTGTGCGATTTGTTCCAGCGCGGCATCCAGGGACTTTTCGAGCGCCTCCGGGTTTGGCTCTGTTTCGAGCGTGTGCAGCACGCTCTCGATGTCCGCGCCGGACTGGCTTCCCATGGCCGCCGGCAGGCGCGTCATCCAGACTTCGTAGATGAGCGCGGCGCGTGAATCGGCCGCGATTACGCCATCCCACCGCCGCATTTCGTCCGCGATCTGGGCCGCGCGGGTTCCCGGCTGCGGACGCCAGTTTTCCAGAATCCGCACAAAGCGGCGGGCCAGAGAGGACGTGACGTCCTGTTGCATGCGCTCGAAATCGTCGATATCGAATCGCTTGCCGGGCGCCAGCATTTCGCGAATGCGATTCACGCGGAACGGTTGCGCCCAGCCGTCGTAGCCCAGTGGGATGGCGTAACCCGGCGGCAGGATGTTGTTGTTGGCAGTGGCGATGTAGTGGCGCGGCGGATTGAATTCGAATGGCAGCTCGTCGGAGTTGCGGTATCCCTTCCATTCGTAGCGGCCTTCGTCTCCGGGCACGGGCAGCAGGCCCGCCCACCCGTCGCGTATGGGTGTGAGTCCGCCTACCTGCCAGCCGATGTTTCCCTTGGTGTCCGCGTACACCAGGTTTTCGGAGGGAACTTTGTAGCGCGCCATCGCGGCGCGGAATTCCTTCCAGTCGTGCGCGCGGGCCAGCGCCAGGCCGGCCATGTACCCGGCCGTTCCCGGTTCGCTGCCCACCCAGCGCAGCGCGTAAGCCTTGTGGCGCGGGGAGCTCTCGTAGATGACGGGACCGTGCACGGTGTAACGCAGCATGACGTCGTTTTCGCCGCGGCCTTTCACCGTGAGCTTCTCATGCACGGTCTCGAATGGCTTCCACGCGCCGCGATACCGGTACTCGGCGGGGTTCGCGGGGTTGACCGTCTCCACGTAAAGATCCTGCTGGTCGATGCCCACAATCGTAAAACCGAACGCCACGTCTTCGTTGTGCCCGAGCGCGATGCCGGGCAGGGCCGGTTCGCCCGCGCCAATGGCATCCCAACCGGGGCCCACCAGATGCACGGTCTTGCGCAGCGATGGCAACTGCACCGGGCGGTGTGGGTCGTTGCACAGCATCGGACGGCCGGTGGCGGTCATGGTTCCGTCCACCACCCAGTTGTTGCTGCCTTGTTCGGTCGTGAGCCGCACGGGCCCGACCAACTCGTTGTACGTGCGCGTGATATCGCCGCTGATGTCGGTGAGGTCGAGGCCTTTGGGAATTTCGAGCGGGATGGCGGGCTCCAGCCGCAGCGCCTTCGCGGCGCCCTCCACGCCGAGGCGCGCGACATCGGCGGCGTGCGCGATCTCGCGAGTGAGGTTTCCGGTCATGAGCAAGCCCGCGACGCGGCTGAGGCAGTCTTCGGGCTGCCACAGGCCCGGAGCGTAACCGGCCATCTGGAATTCGGCAGGCAGCCTGCCCTTGAGCCCACGTATGTAGGCGTTGATGCCGTCGGTGAAAGCCGTGACGATGGCCTTAACGTCGGAGCCGTAGGCCGCCCACTCGGCGTTCCAATCGCCGTGGAAGTTGACGCCGCGCGCCAGCGTATCGCGCGCCACCGCCGATGGCCCGAGGACCTCGGCAAGCTTGCCCGTTCCGACACGGCGCCACAGATCGATCTGGAAGAGACGGTCCTCCGCCGTAATGTATCCCTGTGCGAAGAACAGATCGTGCACCGTGGCCGCGTAGATGTGCGGAACGCCCCAATGGTCGCGGAGGATCTCGACCTGCTTTTGTAGCCCGGCGACGTGGACCGGCTCCGCACCCAGCGCCCCACACAGCGCCAAAGCAACCGCAAGCGCGCGTTTCATGTTAGTGTCGTGCGTCATGCGGAATGCCCCTCCGCGAAGCCAAGCACTCGAACCGAGCCGCGAACGTAAGAGAGCGGTTGCCGGGCACAATCATACCCGTCGTAATAATAGACACGATATCACAACATGGCATGCCGTCCGTGAGCTTGCTCGCGCAACGCACGAAGCGTGCGAACCAGTACGCTTCTAATACTGCATAATGAAGCCATGCGCCTCTTCACCGGCTTCCTTCTCACCACCGTAATGGTGCTGTCCGCGCAGACTACCGGCGAAAAGGAGGCCATCGCCGTTGTGCAGCGGACTCTCGACGGAATTGCGGCGCACGACGGCGCCATGATCCGCTCCACCATGCTGCCGGACGCCCGAATCTACGTCGCTCGCGATGCCGCCGTCCCCACTCACACCGAGCTCGCGGACATGATCGCCCAGATCGCCGCCGACAAGAGCGTTCTCCTGGAGCGTTTCACCAGTCCGCCGCGCGTCCTGATTCGCGGGCGCATGGCGCAGGTCTGGGGCGAATACGAGTTTTTGCGCGACGGCAAGTTCAGCCATTGCGGCGTCGATTCCGCCAGCCTTTTTAAGACCGCGGACGGCTGGAGAATCGCGTCACTCTCTTACACCACGGAAAAGACGGGCTGCAAGGGGCAATAACTTACAATCGGTACATGGACCCCATCGAGCGGATGCGCGAAGACTGGGATCGCTGGGCGCGGGAGGACGCCTACTACTATGCGGGCTTTGGCCGGCGCAATCAGGACCAGCGGGAATTCTTCTCGAGCGCCGCGGAAGTCCTACACACCCTGACTCGGGAACTCGTCCGCTTGCCGGAGGCGCAGTCGCGGCGGGCGCTCGAAATCGGCTGCGGCCCGGGGCGGCTGATGCTGCCCATGAGCGCGCATTTCGGCGAGATCCACGGCGTGGATATCTCCGGGGAGATGGCCGCCAGGGCGCGCGAGAACCTGCGCGGCGTTCCACATGCGCACGTCCACGTCACGCCCGGCGACGGCCTGGGGATGTTCGCCGGCGAGTATTTCGATTTCATCTACTCCTACATCGTCTTCCAGCACATCCCCGACCCCATGATCGTGCTGAACTACCTGCGCGAGGCGCGGCGCACGCTCAAGACCGGCGGCGTCCTGTGCTGCCAGTTGCGCGGAGCTCCGCCGCTTCACACCGAGATCGAGCGGCACGAGTCCACCTGGACCGGTTGCTTTTTCACCGGCGAACGGATGGCCGCGTTCGCCCGCGAGCACGATTTTCATCTGGTGGCGCTTTCCGGATTGAACACCCAGTACATGTGGACCACGTGGCTCAAGCCCGCTCCATCCGGCGCGCCGGATTTCTCGCGAACCGTACTCAAAGCCGTGACGGCCGCCAGCCGCGTGGGTCCCCGCGTGACTCCCGAGACCGCCGGCTCATGGAGGGATTTCTTCAGCCTGTGGATCGACGGGCTTCCGCAAAGCTGCCACTTGGGCAATCTGGAGGTTGCGTTCAATCAGGCTCACACGCGCGGCTGCTACCTTTCGCCGATAACGAAATCGGGCGCTTGTCAACTGAATGTACGCCTTCCCGATGGCGTGCGGCCGGGCCCGGCGGCGGTCATGCTCTACTGCGACGGCCGCGCACTGGGCGAGCCGGTGAGCATCGAAGTCCCGCCGCCGCCGCCGCGTTCCCCTAAAGTGATCTCGGTCTCCGACGGCGTCGATATCGAGTCGAAGTACCGCGTGGTCATGGGCGGGGTCAAGGTGACCATCGAGGATATCGACCGGCCCGAAGAAGTTTCATTCACCGTGGACGGGCGGCCCGTCGAGTGCGGCCAATTCGAATGCAAGGACCCGGTCACTTCCACCTACGAGTTTGCGTTTCTCCTGTCCAGGAAGACCAGGCTCGGAACCCGCTTGCTGGTGGTTCGCGCGTCAGGACGGAAGTTTCCGCCGATCCCCATCGAGATCGCCGGCCTGGTGCGGCAGGCGCTTTCGCCCGCCAACAGCCAGGACCGGGACCAACAGCATGGCCGCGGCGCTGAGGAAACAAGTGACGCGCCACTCCCATCCGCCATCGTAGGTAAGCGCAATCTCGCACGGGCCCTGGCAGGTTGGTTTCAACACCAGAAGCCCCAGTCCATCCTGGGATACTTGCGCCGCCGGCGCGCGCCAACCGGGAGTGTACGTGACCTGCGTTGAGATCACCTGGCCCGGCGCCAGCGCGGCGTCGATCACGGCGCTGTGCCGGGAAGTCCAGCGCCACCGGGCCTCCGGGTAGGCGGGCGCATCGAGCGCCGCCACGTACTTCTCCAATTGGGCTGTGTCCAGGCCGCTGATGGGCGGGTCGCGCACCAGGTCTCCGGCGGCCATCACGTGGGCCAGGGAATCCGAGCGAGCCGGCACGCCGTAGACGGTGTCGTCCCCTTCCCGCCAGAGAACCGGCAGCAGGCCTTCGAACTTGCGCGGGTTGGCGAACGGCTTGTAGACCTCCTCGCTGTGGGGACCGGGAACAGAAACGGCGTGCGCCCCCAGCGCCTTGAGCCAGAGCGCGGCGACCTCCCCGTCGCGCGCGCCCGCATTCATGCCGCTATAAATGGTGAAGGTCGCGATGCGCAGCATGAAGTCCGGCAGCATGGGGTCCTGCCCGCCGTGCAACTGCGGCGTGTCCGAGAAATCGTTGAAGTAGAACGAATACGACCCGCCCACCATCACGCGCGCCCCGCGCAGGTTGGCATCCATCCAGCGCGTCAGCTTGTACATGGCGGATTTGGTGACATCCGTCGAGCGGACCTGACCACGCCCGTAGCGAATGGCATGGCGCGCCTGGACCGTCAACGCCAGGGCGATGACCACGGCGGCCGTGGTCAAGGCCCGCGGCGATATGCGCCGCACGATCTCCGCGCCTCCGAAAACCGCCAGCAGGCACAGCGACATATCCATGGCGATCTGGTAGCGGTGCGGCTGCGGCAGCACGTAGATGCGAGCCAGCGTGCCCAGCGTCACGGTTCCCGTCATCAGCCAGGCGAACAGCAGGAAGAACCGCACATGCGCCGGCGCGCGCTGAGTCAGCGACAAGGCCAGCGCGAACCCGCAGGCCAGCATCGCGACGCCCACGGCCGATTGGACCGTAAAGCGGTAGTCGCCGTCCACCGTGGGCGCGTTCATGCGGATGGCCGCAATCACCGAGGGAGGGACGAAGGGCGAGATCCAGCAATAGGCCAACGCGCCGATGATGGCCGCCAGCAGCAGGTTGCGCCAGAATCGCTCCGTGCGCACGCTGGCCAGAAGGGCCGCCACGGCAGCCGCGAGGATCGTCGCGCCGAACGCGTTCGCCAGCACCGCCGCCCCCAGGAAGACGCCCGCCAGGACCTTGTCCCTCAGCTTGCCGTGCGTGAGGGCCAGATATAGAAAGAGGATGGCCATCGGAATCAAGGCCATGCACGCGGTGTGGGGCCCCTCTCCGTAAAACGCCAGAATCTGGAGCCGCCGCAGGTTCCAAAGCCCGCCCAAGTCCAGACGGAACGCCGGAAGCAGCGCGCAGGGAGAGAACGATGAATACGCCGCCGCCGCCAGGAAACTGGTCCAGGGCATGCGCGTCATGACGCAGGCCATCAGGTAAAGGAAAGCCGGACCGAGGCAGAAGAACGCCGCCGAGACCTGGTGAAAGGAGAGCGCCGGCGAGTGCCCGGTTATGCGGCTGAAGATCCCTACTACGGCTTCGAGCAGCGGCAGGTAGGTGTTCTGAAAGGGAAGGCCGAGGCTCCACTCGGGCCACCAGCGCAGGTCGCCCCAGTGCTTCGCGACGCCGCGCGCGATGGCGATGAACTCGCCTTCGTTGGACCCCAAATTGGCTGAGTATTCCAGGTGAAAGAGGCGGACCGCAATCCAAATATTGAGAAGCAGCAGCAGCAAGGGGGCGATCCACCAGGTTGCCAGGTACTGAATGCGTTGCTTGCTCATACACTCACGCGAAAAACGCGCGCCAGGCCACGACCGTCAGCGCGTGAACCACCACCGCGGCGCGGATTCCGCCGGCCTGGTTGCGCGCATGGCCGCAGAACCATCCCATGACGCCCGCCACCAGCAGCCAGCGCCAGTTCGGAAAACCTCGGAACCACAAGTGCACCAGCCCGAAAATCAGCGACGTGAGCGCGAGCCCGGCCGTGCGGTTCCGCACCACCTTTTCGAGCATCGGCTGCATGACGCCCCAAAACAGGAAATCCTCCGCCAGCGCCACCACCCAGAGATAAGCCAGCAGGTACCCCGCGATCATCCATAGCGGGGCCGGCTTCGCGAACCGCACCGCGTGAATCGCGAGCGCCAGCGGCAGTCCCAGCGGTACGAAGCACAGAAAATGCAGCGCGCCGATGCGCCACTCCCGCGCCGTGGGCAGGAAACCGTAGCCCGTCTCAGGCACGCGCCGCGCCAGCATGAGCACGAGCACCGCGGACTGAAACACCGCCAGCTTCCCGAGAACGGAAATCTCCACGTGCGGATACGGCGTGGGATAGACCGGGGCTAGGAACTTGCCGAGCAGGACCCACGCCACCAGCGCTCCGAATCCGATGTCGGATACCGCGGACCGAGGCAGCAGCAGGTACCACATCCCCATCGCGAGCGCTACAACCGCCAGCCGCGCCAGTGCAATCCAGTGAAACGGCGCCGCCCCGAAGCAACACGCCAGGTAAGGCAGTACAGCCCCAGCCACCAGAAATGGGGGCAATCGCCAGCCCGCCAACCGTTCCCGCACGGTGGGGAACGCCGGGACCAGATAGAATGCGTACTCCACCAGGAAAGCGGCCAGCGCCGGCGCGGCGGCCCAAATTGGAACGCCTCTGGTCCGCGCGTACAGCGCGCCGGCCGCGCCCAACGCCATCCAGCCGATCGCGAGAGTCGCCCGGAAGCCGTGGAGCGATTTGGCCATCGGCCTCATTCTAGCGTGCCAACGTGCATTTCCGGCGAACGGCTGCTATATTTCTCATATAGATGTTCAGGTCCTCTCTCGCTTGGATGGGCAGTATCGCCTTGGCTGTTGCGTGCGCACTTCCCGCTTCCGCCGCCACTGAGTTTAAGGATGTGGGGATGCGCTGCGCCGCCAGCGCCAAGGACCCCAGGGTGATCCCGTACGCCGCGGGGCTGATTCTGGACGACGCCGGACGCGCGTTCACCATTCGAATGGAAAGGCCGGAACGCCGGACGGTGACCGTCGCCTACGGCGATATTCTCAAGGTTGTGGTGGAATCGGCTTCCGCGCAGGCCGCGCCGGGAAGCACGGAGGCCGAGAAGCGCTACTGGTTTTACTTCGAGCGGAAGCCCGGCGCTTTCCCCGATCGATTCGTGCTCACAATGGGCCGGGAAGGCGCCGATTTGCTGGCCAAGACGCGCCCGTTCCTCGGCGACCGTCTGCAGGAATTGAACTTCCCCATGGCCCAGGAAATGACAGACCTCAGCTCGCTCACCGATCGCAGCTCGAATTACTCGGTTCACGTCCGTCGTCCAGGCCCGCCGTTGCCGGCGGCGATTCCGAAGGACAGGGTCCTGATCGTGGTGGTCTGTCCGGCGGTGGACGGCGCGAAGAGGTTGCCGATCGGGCTCGACGCCAATGGCCGGGTGGTAGCCGTGAACGAACCGGGGACTTACTCATTTTCATACCTGGATCCCGGCGAGTACACAATTGCGTCGCAAGCCGAGAATGCGCGCTGGCTGCGGGTAAAATTGGAGGCCGGCAAGTCCTACTACTTCTTCCAGGACGGGCTCGATGCAGGGGAGAGGACCGGACTGTCGATGCACTCGAAGGAAATGGCGCTGTTCGAGATTTCCGGCGCAGCGTATTCCGATTGGCGGCGGGAGAAATACTAACCGATGCCGAAGGCCCATGCGGCGGCGAAGGCCAGGACCGTCCCGATGGTGGCGCCGGCGAGCACGTCGCTCAGAAAATGCATGCCGAGCAGAATGCGGGATATGGCTACGCTTACGGCGCAGAATAGCAGGCCCGCGGCCATTTCCGGGTAAGCCAGGCTCAGTGAAAGCGCGACCGCGAACGCGGTAATGGTGTGGCCCGAGGGAAACGAGAACTGGTCCGGCGGCAGGAGCGTGGACCAGCAATGCGGCTCAAAGACGCACGGGCGGCGGCGGCCGGCGGCTTTCTTCAATTGCAGAAACAGCGCGATGCCGGTTGCGGCCGCCAGCGCGGCAGCTCCCACGGCCCGGAACCGGAGGGCGCCTCCGAAGAGCAGCACGATCAACCCCATGGCGTACCACAGCCATCCATCGCCACCCCGCGTGGCGCACAACATCCACACGCGAATCCAGCGCGGCGCGTGCCAGCGATGGACGCGATGCATGAGGCCGTGGTCCCGGCGCGCGATGTAGCGCAGCATACCGTGGCCGAAAGCGGCGCTGCGATCTACAGCGTGCATACCTGTTTATAACGGGCCAGGGGTTACAGAGAGGTGAAGTCCGGGACAAACATTGGTTAATTAAACTGTTTTTGCGCGCGGACGGGGAAACGGCGTGCCACAATCGGACTGGTGAAGAAGCTCGATCTCATTTTTTTCGACGCGGGCGGCGGCCATCGGGCGGCGGCGAATGCGCTTCGCAAAGTGATGGAGAGCCAAGGCCGGCCGTTCGAAATCCGCATGGTAAACCTGCAGGAAACGCTGGATTCGCTGGACGTTTTCCGCAAGCTGACCGGGCTGCGGATGGAGGATATTTACAATCTGATGTTGAAGAAGGGGTGGACGCTGGGCGCGGGGCAGCTCACGACCGGGATGCACATGGTGATTGGCCTGTTCCACGGCCGGCAGGTGCGAGCGCTGGAGGCATTCTGGAAGCAGAGCCGGCCGGACATGGTGGTCTCTCTGGTCCCCAATTTCAACCGGGCGCTGGGCGAAAGCCTGCGGCACGCGCTGCCGGGAGCGCCGTTCGCCACCATCCTGACCGACATTGCGGACTATCCTCCGCATTTCTGGATCGAGCGGCAGGAGCAGTATCTCATTTGCGGATCGGAGAAAGCGGTGGAGCAGGCGCTGGCCATGGGCTACGCGGAACGGATGGTTTTCCAGGTCTCGGGGATGATCCTGAGCCCGCGGTTCTACGAGGAGGCGCGGCTTTCCCCGGAACGGCGCGCGGAGGCGCGGGCGGCGATGGGATTCGATGCGGACTCGCAGGTGGGGCTGTTGATGTTCGGCGGGCAGGGCGCGGCGGTGATGGCCGACATCGCAGGACGCTTGCCGAACCGGCAGATTCTGGCGATCTGCGGCCACAACGAAAGACTCGCAGCGAAGCTGAGGGCGATGCCACGGGCCGCGGCGATGTTCGTCGAAGGCTTCACGAAGGACGTGCCGCGCTACATGCAACTGGCGGATTATTTTATCGGCAAACCGGGACCGGGCAGCCTCAGCGAAGCGGTTTTCATGGGCCTGCCGGCGATTGTGGAGCGCAACGCCTGGACACTGCCGCAGGAACGTTACAACGCCGAATGGCTTCGCGAGCACGGCGCCGGGATCGTGCTGCCCAATTTCCGGATGATCGCGCGCGCGGTGGACGAATTGCTGGAGCCGGCAGCCTATGAACGGTTCCGGGCGGCGACGCGGCGGATGAGCAACCGCGCGGTGTATGAGATTCCGGATATTTTGGAGCGGATTTCGGGAGGGTAGGCGATTTGACGAAACGAACCCAAATCCTGGGAATGAGTCTTCGATCATGCGTTATCGTAAGGTTGTCCTATGCGAAAACTGCCCGTTGCCGTCCTCAGTTTCCTGACGTGCCTGCCGGCCGTGGCGGCCATCCACCAGCCCGTGAAGGTCAGCGGCGGGCGGGTTTCCGGCGTGCCCGGCAAAGACACGTCCATCGTGGCGTTCAAAGGCATTCCCTTCGCGGCCGCGCCGGTAGGGGATTTGCGCTGGCGCGCTCCCCAGCCGGTAGTTCCCTGGCAGGGCGTCCGCAAGGCGGATCGTTTCTCGCCAAGCTGCATGCAGAAACTCGACCAACCGCCCAGCCAGTGGACTTATGAATTCCAGACCCACACCGAGGTCAGCGAAGATTGCCTCTACGTGAACGTATGGGCTCCCGCCAAGTCCGCCAGCGCCAAACTGCCGGTGTTCGTCTACATTTACGGCGGCGGCTTCAATGTAGGATCGGGGGCCGTGCCGGTTTACGATGGCGAAGGACTGGCCAAAAAGGGCGTGGTGACCGTCACCTTTAATTACCGCGTAGGCGTGTTCGGTTATCTGGCGCATCCCGACCTCACCAAGGAATCGGGCTACCACGCGTCGGGCAACTATGGAGAACTCGACCAGGTGGCCGCGCTCGAATGGGTGCATGCCAACATCGCGGCATTCGGCGGCGACCCCGCCCGTGTCGCCATCGGGGGACAGTCCGCCGGCGCCATGTCCATTCACGACCTGATCGCTTCGCCGCTTGCGAAAGGCCTCTTCCACGGCGGCGTCATGGAAAGCGGGAACAACGGGATTGGCGGCGCCGCCGGCGGCCCCGTGATCGCTCTCCACACCTTGGCGGAGGCGGAAGCGGCCGGCATGAGGTTTGCCGAATCGAGGGGCGCGCACTCCCTCGCCGAATTACGCGCGCTCAGTTGGCAGCAACTCACCGCCCCGGCCGCGCCCTCGGTCACGACGCCGCCTACGGGAGGCCGCGGCGGCGCATCTTTCATCGCCACGCCGATCATCGACGGCTACTTCCTGCCGCTTGAGGAAATGGAGGCTGTGGCCCAGCGCAAGCACAACGACGTTGCCGTGCTGGCGGGTTGCAACCTCGCCGAACTCGGCCCTGGCGGAGGAATGGGCGGCGGCGGCCGGCAAGGCCCTGCCGCGACGCTCGAAACCTATCAAGCGCAGGCCCGCCAGCAATACGGCGACCTGGTGGGAGAGTTCCTCAAGCTCTACCCTGCCGCTTCCGACCAGGAGGTGGCCGCCGTCCGCGCCCAAGTCTTACGCGACCGCGGCCTCTCCGGCATGTATCTCTGGGCGAAGCAGCGCAACAAGACCTCGCGCGGCAAGGCGTTTCTGTACCTCTGGGACCACACGCTGCCCGGCCCCAACTCCGAGCGACTCGGCGCCTTTCACACCGCCGAGGTTCCCTACGTGTTGAACACGCTCGACATGTCCGACCGCCCGTTCACCGATGCCGACCGCAAGGCGGCCGCCATGATGTCGTCCTATTGGGCCAATTTCACGAAGAATGGCGACCCGAACGGACCGGGTCTGCCCGTGTGGGCTCCCGTAGGCGACAAGCCCGAAATCATGGAAGTGGGCGATAATAACGGGCCGGTCCCGGCAGCCGGCAGTGCGGCGCGGTCGGCGTTCTGGGAGAGGGTACTGACGCGGTAACCCTCCTTACCCATTGCGACACGCGCCGAAGCGGGCTCGCGAATTGAAACGAGGTAGACGGCCATTGCCAGTCCAAGCACTGCCAATATCACCGCGACCGCTACCGCCAGAGAGGAGGGGCGATGGACCGAGGGTCCCCCTCGATTCAACTCTTGAACCAGATGAATGTGGTTCCGTGCGCACACAATGCAGACGAATACTCCAAGCACAATGAGCGCCGTGCCAAACCAGAACGACACCCCGGACGGCTGCACCTGGTGATTCGAGCCGATCTGCAACGCCTGCAAGAACAGACCGAAGCGCGCCACGACGAAACCGAAGCCCATAAGCGCCAAACCTGTTCGAATCCACGCGAGAAAGGTTCTTTCCGCCGCAAGATAGTCGCCGGGGCCGCTCATGGGTCGGTCTGCCATAAGGTTATTCCTTCAGTATGCCAAGCCGGCGGGCCGCCGGGCTTGCCGCCAGCGGCCCCGAAGGCGCATACTACCAGTCGAGATCTCAAAATAGAGTTTTGAGAGGAGAAGCTATGGTATTCCTATTCGTGTCGCTGGTCTGTTTGGCCCTGTTTGCGGCCATATTTGCGACTACTTTCGCAATCGACCATTTCGCTTCGGCTTGGGAAGATGCGGAAGCCGGGAGCAGGCGGGGCCGTTTTAGCGCCTGGGCGACAGACAACAGGACGATCATCGAGGTGAAGGGGTGGTCGGGAATCGCGTCAGCGGCCTCCTGTTTGGCGTTTCTGGTGGCGATATTCCTGGCTTTGACGTTCGTAGGCGTGGGCGGCGACAGGCGTTTCGCGGTGTACGTCACGGGCGGACCCGGCGCGGGCACCGGCGCAACTCCGCGCGAATTTTATGCCACCAAGGGCGACCTGAGCCGCATGCCGATGTTTGAATATGTGGACAGCCACCGCATCGTAAAGGGACGCGTTTCGAGCGTTTTGCCGATTGGCGGCGGACTGACGCATGTCTGCGTTGCGAATGGCGATATCTGCGGATTGGCCGATTCGTCGCTGGGGCTGAAGACTGGCGACACAGCCTATATTCGCATCGGCAGGCCTCCTACGGGCCAGAGACGGCCGCCCGGATGGACCATCACGGCCGCCGAGGCGAGGTCCCTGGAGACGACCGCCAAGTTTACGATTGAAAATCGGTGATGGCCCGGCGTGGCTCCACGCGGACTATCGTGGGGTATTCCCCGGGGGGCCTTCCCGACGGAACGTCTACGACACGCGCAACTCGGCTGCCGCGTTCACCACCGGCTGCTGAAAGCCGTGCAGGCCCTGGGTGCGGAACTCGTAACGCTCGATGGCCACGGCCGCGCCCTTTTCAGTGCTGCGCACCACGCAACCGTAAACCATCAGCTTCATGGGGCAGACGTCGTTCAGCAGCACCGGCCAGTTCATCGAGATCTCAATCGGCATGCCGGCGCCGAGGGGGCTCACAGTGCTAAACCATAAGCCACTGCTGCTGATGTTGGCCGTCGTTCCCGTGCCGGTTTCCGCGAGGCGCTGCCCGAACAGCATCTTGTAGCGCACCTCCTGTTCGAGCCGGAACCGTCGCTTTGTCCGCCTTTCCGGCCCGCCGTGGCCGTTGGCGCCTCTCTGTTGGATGTTTCCGATCAATACGCACCGCCTTCTTACGCCAACGTTACAATCGGAAAGCCCTCTAGCTCAATACCCACTTTAGTTATTTGGACGCTAATAACCGATCTTGGCGCCCGCAAATGAGGGGTGAGACCTGCTAATTTGCGGGTGGCGGCACAAATTGATGGACAAAAAGGCCTTTAACTGATACTGTCATATTAATAATACAACAGCATCCTTGGCGGCGAGTCCCCTCCTGCCGCCAACCCTCTGAGTGCAGGCCCCGAGATACCCAGCTCGGGGCCTTTAATTTTTCCGGCGCAAATCACCGCGTCGGAGCCTCCCCGCGGCTTGTGAGGCCGGCCTCCAAAAAAGTTCAAAAATAATACTAGACAAAGGGGCCTTAAACTGTTAGTATGAATTCAACACAGACAGCATCCCTGGCGGCGAGTCCCCTCCCGCCGCCAACTCTCTGAGTGCAGGCCCCGAGATACCCAGCTCGGGGCCTTTCTATTTTCTGCGGGAAACCGCTCTCTTACGTTCGCGGCTCGGTTCCCCCCGGTGGGCCAGGTTATTCGTACCGCAAAACTTCGGCTGGCGCGATTCGGGTGGCGCTGCGGGCCGGGTAAATGGTCGCCAGGAAACTCACCAGCACGGCCGCCGCCGCGATCCAGATGCCATCGTACGGGCGCGGCTCGAAGGGTACGAAGCTGAGCGAGTAGACGGTCTGGTCAAGCGGCACCCACCGGTACTTATTGGCGAAATAGCATAGCCCGTATCCCGCCACCAGGCCGATGGCGCTGCCGGCCATCCCAATCAGCACGCCTTGCAGCATGAAGATTCGGCGGATCTGGGCCTGCCGCGCGCCCATCGACATCAGTACGGCTATATCGCGGTACTTCTCCATGACCATCATTACCAGAGTGATCAGGATATTGAGTGCGGCCACCAACTCGATCAGCCCGATGGTGATGACCGTCACCCGGCGCTCCATCTTCAGCGCATCGAGCAACTGGCGGTTGCGCTCCATCCAGGTAGTGGTCGTGTACTTCGGCCCGGCCACCTTTTCGACCTGGGCGGCGATTTCCGGAGCCTGGTCGAGATCGTCCACCTTCAATTCGATCTGGTTGACCACGTCTCCCAGTGCGAGCGCGTTCTGCACGGCGGCGATAGGGGCGTAGGCCCAGTTGTCGTCGATTTCGAAAAAACCCGAATCGAAGACGCCGCTCACCCGAAACGGACGAGTGGCCGTGGTGGGGCCGAAGGGTGTCAGCTCCCCGCTTTGGAATACCGCCTTGATCCGGGAGTTCAACCGCATGGCGGTGTCTTCCACGATTCCCGAGCCCAGTACGATGCCGGGCGGGCTGGCACTCGGATCGCGCAGGCGGTCGAGCGATCCGGACTTGAGATGGCGCAGCGAATCGCTGATGGCCGTCTCGGTCGCCACGTCCACGCCCTTGAGCACGACGTACTTCGGCTGCAAGCCGCCGACGAGCAGCGCGGGCGTGTAGATGGCGGGCGCCACATCGGTTACGTGCGGGAGCTTGCGCAGCCGGGCGGCCATGTCGCGCCAGTTCTCGATTCCGTAGAGCGGCTCCTTCTCCATGACGTTGATGTGCGCCATGGCCCCCAGCAAGTTACGCTCCAGGGTGTTCTTGAAGCCGTTATTGACCGCCAGCGCGATGACCAGCGCCATGACTCCGGCCGCCACGCCGAGCACCGAGATGGCGGTGATCACCGGAATGACCGCTTCCTTGCGGCGCGCGCGCAGGTAACGGCCCGCGACAAACAACTCGAAGCGCGATTTCACTGCCGGTCCATCTCGCGCATCTGCGCCACCAGGCCGATGGGACCTTCGGGCCGCAGCAAGGGAAACAGGATGACGTCGCGGATGGAGCGCGAGCCGGTCAGAAGCATAGTCAGGCGGTCGATGCCGATGCCCTCCCCACCCGTGGGAGGCATGCCGTAAGCCAGCGCGCGCACGTAGTCTTCGTCCATCTGATGGGCCTCCAGGTCGCCGCGCTCGCGCATGCCGAGCTGCATTTCGAAGCGGCGTCGCTGTTCCTGCGGGTCGTTCAGCTCGGTGTAGGCGTTGCCGATTTCCATGCCCGCCGCATAGATCTCGAAGCGCTCGACGAACGCCGGATCCTCGGGCTTGTTCTTGGAGAGCGGCGACGTCTCCACCGGGTAATCGTAAACGATGGTGGGCTGGATGAGCTGGTGTTCCACGGTGCGCTCGAAAATATCGGTCAGCGCTTCGCCCGCCGTGGCCTTGCCGGAGTGGCGCGAGAGCCAGGTGGGGTCGCACACGTCCGCCAGCGCCGGCCGGTCCTCGCCCTCCCAAAAATGGACCACGGCCTCTCGCATGCTGTAACGTTCCAGGCGGCCGAAATCCAGCTTTTGCCCGTCGAATTCCACGGTGGCCGATCCGGTGGCGTCGAGCACCGTCTGGGCCAACAGCTCCGCGGAGAAATCCATCAGGCCGCGGTAATCGGTGTAAGCCTGATAGAACTCCAGCATGGTGAACTCCGGGTTGTGGTGCGTGGAAAGGCCCTCGTTGCGGAAATTGCGGTTGATTTCGTAGACGCGCTCCAATCCGCCGACCACCAGGCGCTTCAAGTACAACTCCGGCGCGATGCGCAGGTACAGGTCGATATCGAGCGTGTTGTGGTGCGTGACGAAGGGGCGCGCCGCGGCTCCGCCATAGAGGGGCTGCATCATGGGCGTCTCCACTTCGATGAAGCCGCGCGCCTCCAGTTGCCGGCGCAACGACGAGATAATGCGCGCCCGCGTAACGAAAACCTTGCGGACCTCCGGGTTGGCGATGAGGTCCAGATAGCGCTGGCGGTAGCGCGTTTCCACGTCCTCCAGCCCGTGCCACTTTTCCGGCATGGAGAGCAGCGTCTTGGAAAGGAACTCCAGTTTTTCCGCATGCACGCTGAGCTCGCCGGTGCGCGTGCGGAACAAATAGCCTTCCACGCCCACGATATCGCCGATGTCGAGCATCTTAAAGAGCTGGAAATCGCGCTCGCCCACCGCGTCCTTCTTGACGTAGATCTGCAAGCGTTCCCCGTTCTGCTGCAAGTGGGCGAAGCCGGCCTTGCCCATGTGGCGCAGTTGCATCACGCGGCCGGCGATGCCAACGCGCATATCCGGCGTCAGCTCCTCGGCAGTCTTGGGGCCGTAGGCCGCGAGGATATCGGGAATCGCGTGGGTGAATTCGTAGCGCCGGCCGTACGGCCGGTACCCCAGCGCCTCGATCTCGCGAATGCGGTCCAGGCGCTGCTTTAAAAGCTCGTCTTCCAGGGACAAATGGGTCTCCTATTTTGGGGAGGAATAAGCTATTATAAATCTTCGTTTTGCGGCGATCCATCTCCATTATCGTTCCCGCCTTCAACGAAGAGAGCCGCCTGCCCGCCACTTTGGACAAAGTGCGCGGGTACCTGGACCGTTCCGCGTGGGACTTCGCGGAGATCGTGGTGGTGGACGACGGCTCGCGCGACGGCAGTGCCCAGGCCGCCCGCGCCGCCGGCGCGCGGGTCCTCGAGAACCCCGGCAACCGCGGCAAGGGTTACTCCGTGCGCCACGGAATGCTGGAGGCCAAAGGCGAGTGGGCCCTGTTCACGGATGCCGACCTCTCGGCGCCGATCGAAGATCTGGAAAAGCTGTGGGCCGCGGCCGAGCACCGGTCCGTGAGGGTGGCCATCGGGTCGCGGGCGATAGACCGTTCGCTGGTGGGAGTCCATCAGCCGGCGTTTCGCGAGGCCATGGGGCGGGTCTTCAACCTGGCGATGCGCGCCATTACCGGCCTGCCGTATCGCGACACGCAGTGCGGCTTCAAGCTGTTCGAGGCCAGCGCCGCCCGGGAGATTTTTTCCCGCCAGCGCCTGGACGGCTTCGGGTTCGACGTGGAAGTACTGTTCATCGCGCGCCTCCTGGGCTACGCCGCCGCAGAAGTGCCCGTGCGCTGGAATAACGCGGCCGGGAGCACCGTCAGCCTGTGGCGCGGCGTGATGGCGTTCCTCGACCCGTTGAAAGTCCGCTGGAACGGCTGGATGGGAAGGTACCGGTAAGCAAGCCACAAGGTGGGCCCAGGTCCCAATAGGCGCTAACTTGAGCGCACACGGGCAAGGGGCGAATATGGCGATTACCGGGCACAAGCCGGCTTCCGGGAGTAATCCGCGCCCGCGGTCGGAGCACGTTTCCCAGATCGCCGTATCGGGACCACTGCGCGGCAGAAGTCCGAGTCGGCGACTGCACGCTCATGTGGCGGGCTGAAGGCGTCCACCTCCGCGCGGCAGGGTCAAAGGAAAGGAACCCGTTTTTTGTCCCGAAGCGCCCCCAGCTCCGTCAACAACGCATGCGCAGGCTTCGAAAGGCTGAAATGTCTCAACGTCGTTGCAGGACTGCTATCGCCTGGTCATAGCGTTCTACCAACTTGGGATCGAATGTCAGGCCCTCACGAGCACTCGTTCCGACAGACAGGGCAGTCTGCCCGGAGTGGTCGCGACGCGATGGATTCGCACCAGCCTTCACCAGCACATCAATAGACTCGGCGTTTCCCGCTCGGGCCGCCCACATCAGCGCAGATTCTCCCAAATCGTTAGTAGTCTCAACTGAAGCACCATGGGACAACAGACTGCGGATGATCTCAGCCGCAAGATGAAGGTTGCCAAATCGCACCGCTGCACAACCAATCAAGGCTGTGTCCCCATGGTAGTCCTGCCGATCCACACGAGCGCCTCCATCGAGAAGTGCTGATATGGCATGCGGCTGCAGTGTTTCGGCGGCTATCATCAGCGCCGTCCAACCCGTCTCGTCAACTGCATTCACGTCTTCGCCGCGCTGGAGCAATCGCCGGACCTCGTCTGCGTCGCCCTTACCAGCAGCTTGCATCAAAGGAGTCATCCCCGGCTTTATTCGATTCCATGCGTCATACCGGACGAGCATTTCGTTCTTCAAGTCTTCACCACTACCCATTTGAGGGCCAGCAACGGGTGACTGCAGCGTTAATTGCCTTGAATCGCCGTGCAGCCATCGATGAATGTTCGTCACGCGCTCGATTGTGTGCTCGACGCTGTCGAGCTCTGCGGGTCCATCATCGGAATGCGTTATTGTTTTCCTTTTGCCGTTCAGCGTCAGTCCGAGAAAAGTAGTCTGGCCGTCAGTATGCTTCGGCGTGTACACGTCAGGGCGGTCGAAGAACCGAATCGCCGACAGCTCCCCAATCAGATCTTGAAACTGATCGGACGTGATTTTCGAAGTCTGCTCGATGTGCCTGTTTCCCGGGGGGCCTTGCTTAAAGGAGACAGCGCCGGAGGAGTCAATCTGGAGCAGGTATGCCGGACATGAGCCGAAGCATATGCCACGCTCCAATGTAATCGAATCTTGATCGTGTTGCGGATAAGCTGCAATGGCGAATGCCAGGACGATCGCCGACGCAGTGGTCTTTGCAGAAAGCATGGCAACCTCTCCCGCTTCAAATGATAACAGGCGTTCTCGTGGAGTAATGGCAAAAAAGTGGGCATCTCGGACTTTGACTTTCGCGATTGCGGACCCCAGCGGTCCGCTTTGCCGCCCGGAATGTCGAAGGGATTGAATCCGTTTACCATGCCGAACCAGATGCAGACGCATTAGGCCAGCCAGTTCTCGGTGGACGTTTTGTGCACATGGTCGACAACCAGGACTTCAGCTGGGCCCTTTTTGGACACGGCGGCTTTCATCTGAGAAACGCCGCCTCATGGTCGCGCCACCAACCCTTCCAGAAACTGAGGTAGGGGTCCAGCTCCCTCGGATCCTGGGGCGCATCCTTTGTCCAGCAATAGCGTTCAGTATCCACACTCATAAACGGGGTCGGCGGACGCATCGCGGCGTTGACGCCCCAATAGTCGGGAGTGAGCGACGGATTAACGGGGGCGGACGTGGCGGCGTTGCGTACAAACAGGCACATGCCCGTAACAGCGAAGCTGCGGGCAACCGGCATTTGGCTATCGAGCAACGCAGCCAACCCAGGAAGCGCCTCTCTGGTATGCACGTTGCGCAATACGAAAGCGACCGTCTGGTCGAACAAATAGAAGGTGCTGTGCTGCGAAGCAAGGCGTCCGAGATCCCGGATGGCAGCCCCGTCCCGAGGATTCACGTATTTCCCGAGGGCGCTCACCATGTTCAGTGAATCCGCTGTGACTTCAAGCCGCGGCCACTCGGCGGCAAAACGCTTCAGACCTTCGGGCTCATTGGCGTAGAGTAAGCCTGTGATTCCCACGGCGCGAAGCGCGGGTGCCGAATCGTCGGCCAGTATCCGCGATGCCACCAGGCGCTCCTCGGGGCTGAGGGTTCGCAGATCGTCTTTGAGAGCCCCAAACAACGACGCTCGCTCGGTGAAGACTTGCGCTTCGAGATCGGTAGCGTGAGCCTTCCCCACCCAGCGCAGGACCGCCACCAACTCGTTGGTCACGGCGCGTGGAGGACTTTCCGCAGCGGCACCGGGCGGAGCCTCCTCCGGGAGTTTCTCCACGGCCCAGCGGAGGTCACCATTTCCAGGCTCACGTGGAACGGCCTCGTATGCGCCCTTTCCAGCGCCTTTGAGGAGCCACAGGCCGTATACCCGTCCCACGGATGCCTGGGCCGTCTGGATGCCACGGCCGTCGGCCGATCCTTCCAGGCGTACTCGGACTTCATCGCCAGTCACGAGTGTGCCGGCCAAGGAATGCTCCACACGAAGGACGAAAACGCTGATTGCTCGGGTTCCCGAAATTGTCGTGAGACCGCCGGTCAGCTGAGCCAGGACTGCTGTGTCCGCTTGCGCGACCCGGACGCCCAAATTGGGGCCCGGAAGTGCGCCGGCGAGGGCGGCAACAGGTAACAGGCAGGCGAAGCAGGAACCGTAGCTCATGCGCATATGGGCCGTCCTGAGTATAGAACGGCCGTCACAAGAACGAAAAGGGATTCACGGAAAACGAGATTTCCTCGAGATTCCTGCATCCACTCGGCCGTATTACGCGCGTCCCGCCGAAGTGGGCGGCCAGGCACCCCCCCAGTCCGCTTGTGGGAAGTCTGGCCGGATCGGGAACGAGAAACGCCCTTGTGGCGGTCTTACGGCCCCCCGTCGGCGCAATTGTCGGCGTGTGGAGTAGCGGGCTGCCCCTACCCGCAGCCGCGCTATCATGGATGTTCCCCTGGTGAAGCGATTTCCTTTCCTGGACTGGATGCGTGGGCTCGCCGTAGTCGTCATGATCCAGTGCCACACGTTTAACTCGTTTGTCCGCATGGACCTAAGGGACGGCGGGGCCTACGTGCTCTCGCAGTTCGTGGGCGGGATGGCGGCGCCGCTGTTCCTGTTTATGGCGGGGATGACGCTGGCGTTCCAAATGGAGAGTCTGGAACGGCGCGAAGGCAAGCGCGTGAGGCGTTGGCTGATCTCGCTGCGGCGCGCGGGGTATATCCTGGGCATCGCCTATTTATTCCGCCTCGGCAATTGGGCGGGAAGTTTGCCGCACGCCAGCGCCCAGGAAATCACCAAGGTGGACATCCTGAATTGCATGGGGCTGGGCATGGCGGCGCTGGCCGTGTTGGCCGTTGCGCCGTCGAAATCCCGCGCCCATTTCGCGGCGGCGGCGGGTCTGGTTATCGCCGCGTCCTCGCCCGTGATCGCCAACCTGGATTGGAATGGCGTCCCGACGCTGATCCACGAATATCTGGCGCCGGGCCTGGGGAGGGGGCGCTTCGCCTTTTTCCCGTGCGCATCCTACATCGCGTTCGGCCTCGCCACCGGCACGGTCGTCAAGCGCATCGACGCCGGCCGGATCGAGCGCCTCATGCAGTGGTCGGTGCTGGTCGGCTTCGCGCTGGTGTTTGCGGCGCAGTACTTTTCCAACCTTCCATACTCGATCTATGCCAAATCCAGTTTCTGGACCGATAGTCCGGCCCTGATCCTGATCCGGGTGGGCATTTCGCTGCTGATGATGGCGGGAGCGTACCTCTGGACCGAGTTCTGCGCCGGCGCGGGTTGGAGTTGGATGCAGACGCTGGGGAAGACGTCCCTGCTGGTGTATTGGGTTCACGTGATGATGGTCTATGGGTCCTGGGCGAACCCCATCAAGCGCACCATGAACGGCTGGCAGGCGGCGCTGTCGACCCTCACCGTAATGGCGCTCATGGTATGCCTGGCGGCGTTGCGGCTGCGGTGGAGCGCGTGGCGCGCTGACAAGCGAAAGGCTATTGCCGTGCCCGCGCCCCGGCTTACGCCTGCCGCGGCGGGTCTCCAATAATTACCGCTGAGACGCAGAGACGCCGAGTTTAGAAGGGAATCCGTCTTGGCGTCCTCGGCTCACTCTGCGCTCGAACCGGGGAAGAAGGAAGACGGTAAGTGTTACGGGTGGGTCCCTCTGGAAACCCGGGCTGAGCGCGGAGCAAGCCGAGGGCGCAGAGTTCCAAATCCGTTTCTTCTCTGCGTCTCGGCGCCTCGGCGGTGAACGGTCTTGCCCGGCTTACGCCTGCGGCGGCGGGTTTCCAATAACCGCGAGTTGACTCTCCGCTCTCCTGGAGGCCGCCTGTTGCGCCAGATCGCCGATGGTGGCTTTTCGCAGAATGTCCGCCATGGCGGTCTGGACTTGGGCCCACACGGGATGAGCTGGACACCAGGACTGGCGCTCGCAGCCGTTCCCCGAAGTCAGGCAGAGATTGAGCCGAATGGGACCCTCCACGGCCTCCACCACTTCCAGAATCGACGCGCTGTGGCGGCCTTTGGAAAGCTCGAATCCCCCGGTGTTCCCGCGATGCGAAGTTACCAGACCGGCCCGAGTCAGGTTTTGGAGCACTTTGGAAAGAAACTGCTCGGGGCACTCGGCGGCCGTGGCCAATTCCGCGCGGTTGGGGCGGCTTCCCGCTGGCAGACCTGCCAGATGGATCATGACACGTACGCCGTAGTCGGCTGCTCTTGTGAGTTGCACGTAGGGTGGGATAGCATTCCAGTTGCCACATTCAAGAACCCGCCATTATTGGACAATGACGATACAAATGAATGCATTCGCGGCTTTTGCCGCACCCAAATAGGGGAATTCGCCCCTTTCGCATTACACTGAAGTCATGTTGCCAGCCGGCTTGAAGGAGCGTATTGCCGCTGTGGTGGGGCCGCGAGGTTACCTGGACCTCCCGGAAGACCTTACGCTCTACGAGTACGACGGCAGCGTGGAGAAGGGCCGCCCCGATATCGTCGTCTTCCCTCGCAGCACCTCGGACGTATGCGCCATCGCCCGGATTGCGCATGAGTTTGGCGTCCCGTTGGTGGCGCGCGGAGCGGGCACGGGGCTATCCGGGGGCTCCATCCCGCGCGAAGGCGGCATCGTGTTGGGCTTCGCCCGCATGAAGCAAATCCTCGAGATCGATCTCGAAAGCGAGCGCGCCGTGGTCGAGCCCGGCGTGGTCAACCTTGATGTCACCCTGGCGGTGGCGGAGCGCGGCTACTTCTTCGCCCCCGACCCTTCCAGCCAGCGCTCCTGCACCATCGGCGGCAACGTAGCGGAGAACGCCGGCGGACCGCACACGCTAGCCTACGGAGTCACCACCAACCACGTGCTGGGACTCGAACTCGTGATGCCGGACGGCAGCGTGTTCGAGACGGGCGGCAAGGAGCTTGACCTCCCCGGCTACGATCTCACGGGCTTGCTTACGGGGTCGGAAGGCGTCATGGCCCTGGTCACTAAGGCGACCGTCCGGCTGATGCCCAAGGCAGAAGCCGTAAAGACCGCGCTGGCCATCTACGAATCGAACGAAGACGCCGGCCGCACGGTGACCGCGATCACCGAACTCGGCATCACGCCCGTGGCGGTGGAAATGCTCGACGGCGTCATGCTCCGTATGGTCGAGGAGGCCACCCACGCGGGATACCCCATGGACGCCGCCGCCGTACTGCTCATCGAACTGGAGGGCCTCAAGGAGACCGTGGAGGAGCAGGTGGAACAGGTGCGCGAAGCGTGTCTCTCTTGCGGAGCGCGCGAATTCCGCGTGGCGCGCTCGGCCCAGGAGCGCGATCTGCTTTGGCTGGGCCGCAAGAACGCCTTCGGCGCCGTGGGCCGCGTCAGTCCAACGTATTACGTGCAGGACGGCGTCGTACCCCGCACCAAGATCGCGCCCACGCTGCACTTCATCGGCGAAGTGGCGCGCAAGTACGGATTAACCATCAGCAACATCTTTCATGCCGGCGACGGCAACATGCACCCCATCATTCTTTTCGACGCGCGCAAGCCCGGCGAACTGGAAAAAGCCAGGGAGGCGGGCGCGGAGATCCTCATGTATTGCATCGAGGTGGGCGGCTCCATCACCGGGGAGCACGGCGTCGGAATGGAGAAGAACGAGCTGATGCCCAAGCTGTTCACGCCGGAGACCCTGGACGCCATCCGCAATTTGAAACTGCTGTTCGATCCCGAAAGCCGCCTGAACCCCGGCAAGCTGCTGCCCACCGGCCGCGGCTGCATGGAGATCCGGCAGGCACCTGTGCCGTCTGCGAGGGCTTGAGAGGCTGGCGCCAGCAGCCCGCAGGCGCTAGAATCGGGTTGTGGACAAGCTTCTGCCGCTGACTCCGGAACAATTCGAGCGCGCCAGACAGCGGTTAATGAATCCGCCGCCGGGAAGCCGCATGGAGGCCGCCAGGAACTACGGAATCGATCTGACGCTGCTAGTGGAACAGTTGCGCCTTTCCCCAGCCGAACGTGCGCTGAATCTGGAGCATGTCTCGAAGGCGCTTGGGAAGGTGCGCGGAGTTGCCCGAAGGCGCGCCTGATGGAGTTCGCGAAGGCGGTCCAAACGCTTGTTGACGCAGGCGTGGAGTTTGTCGTAATCGGCGGGCTCTCTGCTTCGTTCCAAGGAAGCGCACGCGTCACGTACGATCTCGATATCTGCTATTCGCGCTCTCGTTCGAATCTGCGCCGGCTGGCAGCCGCGCTGGCGCCGTTCCGTCCAAGACCTCGGGGATTTCCCGCCGATCTACCCTTTCTTTGGGACGAACGCACGCTTCAAAACGAAACGGTCTTCACTTTGGAAACGGATCTCGGCGCGATCGATCTCCTGGCCGAGGTCGCTGGCGTTGGCGCCTACGCTCAAGCGAAGGCGAGCTCCGTTATGGTCGATGTCTTCGATCGCAGGGTCGCCACCCTCAACCTCGCCGCCCTGATCCGCTCCAAACGCGCCGCCGGCAGGGAGAGAGATCTCGCTGCCTTGCCCGAACTCGAAAGCCTGCTCGAAGCCGAAGAGCCGGAGTAATCCGCCTGCCCCACCTTTTACGGCAGGCTGGCCGTCATGAACTTGGAGATGTCCTGCTTGGCTTTCTCCAGCGACTTCAGGCTGGTGTAGATCATGTGGCCGGCTTCGTAATACCCCAGCGAGAGGTGGCTGCGCAGGGTGGGGTCGAGCAGCATGTGGTCCAAGGTGTACTCCGCCGAGAAGAAGGGCGTCGCCATGTCGTAGTATCCGCAGGCCACGTAGACTTTCAGCGACGGATTCTGGGTCATGGCCGACCGCAGGGTGTCGGCCACGTTCACGTAGCGGTTCTCGAATTCCCGGTAGTTCCACGGGTTAACGCGGCCAGTCAGGATTTCATAGGGGATGTCGTCCTCGAACTTCAGCTCGCTCCGCACGTACTGGTTGAAGGCCGCGGTGAAAGGGCCCTGCACGCTGGAATAGCTGGGGTCGTATTCGGGCGCCTGCCCGGCAGCGTCCCTGTCGGTCCCTTCCAGGCGGCCGTCGTAGCGGCCCACCGTGCGACGCTCGGTGCGCAACAGCTCCTTGGCGAACCGTTGCATGGAAACGCGCAGGTTGCTTTCCTCGACAAACTGCGGCGAGAGGCCGGTCAGCCGCGCCACGTTCTTGACCACGGCGGCGCGCTCCTCGGCGGTGAGCGTATCGCCCTTGAATAGCGCCGCCAGGTAAGGTCCCCCGGCGTACTTGCGCGCTTCGTCCGCCACTTTCTCCAGCGGTTCGGCCTGTAGATCCTTAGCCAGCTTCTTGTGATACCACGCCGTGGCGGCGTAGGTGGGGAGGAAGGTGATGTACGCCAGGTCATTGCCGGTATCGAAACTGATGGCGCCGAAATTCAGCACGGAGGAGATCAGCACGATGCCGTTCAAGTCCATCCCCAGCGTCTGCTGCAGGTAGCCGGAGAGCGCGGCGGCGCGCGTGGTGCCGTAGCTTTCGCCCGCCAGGAACTTCGGTGAATCCCAGCGCGTATGGCGCGTGGTGTAGAGGCGGATGAACTCGCCCACGGATTGGAGATCTCCCGTGAAGCCGTGGAAGGTGGCCGCGGTGGATTCAGGGACTGCGCGGCTATAGCCCGTGCTCACGGGGTCGATGAACACCAGGTCCGTCAGGTCGAGGAGGGAATATTCGTTGTCTACCAGCTTGGGAGGCGGCGGCAAAGCATTCCCAACGGGGTCCATGGCGACCCGCTTGGGGCCGAGCGCCCCCATCTCGAGCCACACGGCGGACGACCCCGGCCCACCGTTGAAGGCGAAGGTGATGGGACGATGGGCGATGTCGGAAACGTCGTCCTTGGTGTAGGCCACGTAAAACATGCTGGCCGTGGCCGTGCCGTCTTCCTTCCTGAGGACCACGGTACCGGCGGTCGCGGTGTACTTGATGCTCTGCCCGCCGATTTGAATGGTATGGGAAGTGGTGGAAGTCTTTTCCTCGACCTTGGGCGCGGGCGCCGCGGGCGTGGTGGCCGCCGCCGGCGCCTCGGCAGCAGGTGGAGCGCCCGATTGGCCGCGTCCCCCACGGCCTTGAGTGTAAGCCGGCAGCGCCAGGGCCGCCATCAGCGGGAGAACGACGAAGCAATCCTTCATGGGCCTATTCTAAGCCCTGATATCATGGCTTAGGTATGGATGAAGTGAATGTTGGCATTATCGGCCTGGGCAACGTGGGCACGGGAACCATTACGATACTGGCCGAAAACGCCGATCAGATCGCGCTCAAGCTGGGGTTCCGGCTCAAGCTGGTGGCGGCGTGCAGCCTGGATGCGCACGAGCGGACCTTGCCGGCGGCGCTCGGCGATGTCATGAAGACCACGGATTGGCGCAAGGTGGTGACGCATCCGGACGTGCAGATTGTGGTCGAAGTGGTGGGCGGAACCACCATCGCGGCCGATATCTTCGATGAGGCCATCCGCAACCACAAGTCCATGGTGACGGCGAACAAGGAATTGATGGCCGCCAGCGGGCCGGAAATCTGGGACCGCGCCATCCATGCGGGCATCAACCTGGCCATGGAAGCCAGCGTGTGCGGCGGCATTCCCATCCACGCGGTACTGCGGGAAGGCATCTCGGGCGACCGCATCGTGGCGTTTTTCGGGATTCTCAACGGCACCTGCAATTACATCCTCACGGAGATGGAAAAGCGCGGAGTGGATCTGGCCACCGTGCTCCAGGAGGCGCAGCGCCTGGGGTACGCGGAAGCCGATCCGAGCTACGATATCGACGGCTTCGATGCGCGGTCCAAGCTGGTGCTGCTGGCCGCGCTGGCGTTCGGCGAAAAGATCACGCCCTCGGATATTTTCATGGAGGGCATCCGCCGCATCACGCCGGTGGACTTCCGCTACGCGCGCCAGTTGAAGCACACCGTCCGGCTGATCTGCGGCGCGCGGCGGACTCCGGAGGGAATCATCCTTTCGGTGCGGCCGGCACTGATACCGGTTGCGACCATCCTGGCCGGAGTGCAAGGCGCGTACAACGCCGTGTGGGTAAAAGGCAAGTATGGCGAGGACACGTTCTACTACGGCTGGGGCGCCGGTTCGCTGCCCACCGGCGTGGCCGTGGTGAGCGACCTGATGCGGGTGGCGCGGGAGATCCGCAGCGGCAGCCCCGAGCGCGTTTCTCCGTTCGCGCACGAGCGGCTGGGCGACAACAAGCCGCTCTCCATCACCAAGAAGAAGAGCTCCTACTATCTGCGCTTCCGCGTAGACGACCGGCCGGGCATCATCGCCAAGCTGGCGGGCATTCTGGCGGCCAAGAACATTTCGCTGGAGGCCGTATTGCAGGAACCGGGCGAGAACCCGCACGACCTGCCGTTTGTCATGACCGTGGAGCCGACCTCCGAGCAATCCATCCGGGAGGCTATCGCGGAGATGGCATCGCTCGACTTTATGACGGAGGCGCCGCTGGCTATGCCTATTGAGAGCGCCTTATGACGGCTATTAGCATGAAGACATTTTCCCGATACGCAATGTTTATAGCGCTGGCGCTGCCGCTGGCCGGACAGGTACCGCAGGGCGAGGGGATCTCTCGCCAGCAGGCGGATCAGATTCTCGACGAGCTCCGCCAGATCCGTCATTTGCTGGAGCAGCAGCAGGCTAAGGCCGCGGCGCCGGCTAAAGACGATGGGCCCAAACGCACCAAACTCGCCTTGCAGACGGCGCCGATGCTGGGGAACAAAAACGCGCCTCTCACCATGGTGGAGTTCACGGATTTTCAGTGCCCGTTCTGCAAGCAGTTTTACACCACCACCTTCGCCGAGCTGAAAAAGAACTACATCGATACCGGCAAAATGCGTTTCTACAGCCGCGACTTGCCGCTCGATTTTCATCCGGATGCCATGCGCGCGTCCGAGGCGGGCCGGTGCGCCGCCGAACAAGGCCAGTTCTGGAAGATGCGCGACCTGATGGCGGCTAACCCCAACAAGCTCGATATGGAGAACCTGGTGGCGGACGCCGGCGATCTGAAGTTGGACGTGAGGGCGTTCCGCGTGTGCGTGGAAAGCGAAAAGAACAAGAACGCCGTCCAGACGGACGTCCTGGAAGCCATGAAGATCGGGGCCGACGGCACCCCGGCCTTCGTGGTGGGCAAGAGCACGCCGGACGGCGTGGACGGCGAAGTGATCGTCGGCGCCATGCCGTACGAAACGTTCGATCGGACGCTGAAACAAGCGGAACCCAAATAACGCGGCGTCGCGCGCCGGCCTACTAGCCCACGATGCGCAGAACCAGACAGGTGATGTCGTCGTATTGGGGGGTGGCGCCGGCAAAGCGATCCACGGATTCAAAGATCCGGCGCAGGCTGGCCGCCGCATCGGTGGTTCCCAGCGCGGCGACCTCTCTTGCGAGGCGGTCCTCGCCGTACTCGGCGCCCGATTCATCCAAGGCTTCGATAACGCCATCCGTGTAGATAAAAAGGGCATCTCCGGGACGGAGTTCGGCGCGCCCGCTCTCGTACCGCGACACAACGAACGCTCCCAGCGGGAGTCCGCCTTCTTTCAGATGTTCGAGCGTGCCATCGCGCCTGAGCAGGATCGGCGGGTTGTGTCCTGCGTTCACCCAGGTGAGAGAGCGCGTCGAGGTCTCCAATTCCGCGAGGAACGCGGTGATCAAATGCCGGCCGCCGCCGCTGCGCTCGCACATGGAGCGATTGAGCCTGGCGGCCAGCTCAGTCAGGGGTACGGGGTCGGCCGCGAGGGTGTGGAGACCGGTCTGAACGGCGGCCATCAAGAGGCCCGCGGGGATGCCTTTGCCCGCGACGTCGGCGACGATCAGCAGCAGGCGGGAATCGTTGGTGTTGGGCCGCAAAAAAGCGTCATAGTAATCGCCGGCGACGGTGTTGGCCGCTTTCGTGGCGAACGCGATATCGAGACCGGGCAGCATGGGAGGCTTGTCGGGGAGGAGCATCCGCTGGATGTCGCGCGCGATCTCCAGGTCGCGCTTGAGGCCCACCCGATCGGCCAACTCAAGCACCAGCAGCGCCAGGAGGATCAGAGCCGCGGGCGTCGAATTGAAGTGGACTGAGAGGCCCCGGCCTCCGACGGTCGAGTCAAACGCGGGAAACACCAGCAGGAAGACCGCGAGCAGCAGCAACAAGCGCCGCACGGGCGTGAGCCGTTTATACATGGCGCCCGCCACGGCGGCAATAACCCGGAGGCGGCCTTTTCGCGCGGACCACTCCTCACGCAGGTTGCGTCCGGTTTCGGCGGAATAGAGGTCGAGGCTGCTGCGAGTCTCGCGCCGGAACTGGTCCCAAAGCTGTCTCGCATCCAGGCCGTCGCTGGTACGTCGCCAGAAAGAGCGCAGATTGGCCAGAGAGAACCGAGCCATACGAGGTTTAAATCAGTGTACACCCAGCCGTTTTCCCACGAGGATTACGGCGCGTTCAGGCGACTACGCGACGGCGCCAAGACCATTCTTCTCGACCAGCGATAACAGCTTGAGCGACGCCCCGGAAGGCCGCTTTTCGCCGCGCTCCCACTTGCTGATAAGGCTGCTGGTGACGTTCAGGTAGTTGGCGAAAACGGTTTGGCTGACGCGTTCTCTCTCCCGGATCGCCTTGATCTCTTCAGGCTTCAATGGCCGGATCGGCGTAAGGCAGGCATCGTCGAAGCGCCGCATGGTCTGCTTGTCGATGGCCCCAGCCCCGTGCAATGCTTCCATGGTTTCATGGATGGCCGCCATCGCATCGCTTCGATACCTCT
>OBLW0100000525.1_pt1 | contig 32629 bp, 27 predicted proteins | sample 1520161 | NCBI WGS metagenome assembly OBLW01 (sample SAMEA3539309, study PRJEB22396) | soil metagenome | biome: tundra; feature: field; material: soil | place: USA | collected 2010-05 | depth 0.15 m
GCGCGGCCGTCTCGCCGAGGTAATACACGCGAATGGCCGCGCGGATGTCGCTGGGGCACGCGATCATCGGCTTGACCGCCAGCGACGCGGCGCGCGACACCTCGTCGATCGCGAGGTCGTTGGTCGGGTCGTCCATCGCGACGTACAACGTTTCGCCCTGTTTTCGCACCCGTCGCACGAAGATGGGCACGAGGCAGTATTTCTCGGCTGCCTCGCGCGCCACGAGGTTGAGGAGCGAGCGCGAAAAATCGACGTGATAGAGCGACACCCAGGGGATCGCGAGCTGCCTCGACAGGGTCTGCGTCAGGTGGATTTCGCTCACAAGGCCCAGCTCGATGAGCAACTGGCCGAGCTTGCGGCCGTCTTTTCGCTGGGCAAAGAGCGCCTGCTCGAGCTGCGACTGAGACAGGACGCCGGCCTCGACAAGTAGCTCGCCGATGCGCTTCGCCACGATGGGCCCATGGTACGTCAGGGGCGCCGCGCAACGCGAAATCTCCACCGAAGTCCCTCGCCTCCGGCCGCGGACGGGCTCGAGTGGCCCCTCGACCGGCGCCCCAAGACCGGCGCCACGAGACCGGCCCCGCGGCGCTCGAGCTACCGCACGCGCACGTGAGCGCCATGGGAACGACGCCGCGCACCTTTCTCTCCGCTCGCGCGTACCTCGGAGGTGGTATTGCGAGTGGCCCCTGCTCGTCCCAATCGCGTGGTAGCCTGAAGGCGACCCGCGCCGTCTTGCCATGCGGTCTTGCCCCCAGTGCGCTAGCTCCTGCGACGACGCCCACCGGTTCTGCCCTTCGTGCGGGTTCCCGATTGGCAAGGCCGCAGCCAGTACCGACGATCCGCTGATCGGGCGCACGCTTCCGGGCGGCTACCTGATACTCGAACTCGTGGGCGTCGGCGGCATGGGCCGAGTCTATCGGGCCGAGCAGACCACGCTCGGGCGCACCGTTGCGGTGAAGATCATCCACCCGCACCTCGTCGGGGAAGAGAACACGGCCGCGCGGTTCATCACCGAGGCCCGGGCGGCCAGCCGTCTCAATCACCCGAACTCGGTCGGCATCATCGATTTCGGCAAGACGCCCGACGGACAGCTCTACCTGGTCATGGAGTTCCTGCGCGGGCGCGACCTGGCGCGGGTCACGCACGAAGACGGGGCGCTCCCGTTCCGGCGCATCGTCGACGTGCTCCGCCAGACCCTCGCGGCCCTCGCCGAGGCGCACAGCGAGAACATCATCCACCGGGACCTCAAGCCCGAGAACATCATCCTCGAGCCGGTCCGGTCCGGAGGCGATTTCGTCAAGGTCGTCGACTTCGGCCTCGCCAAGATGCGCGCCGAGACGCAGCAGCCCGGGATCACGAGCCCTGGCATCGTCTGCGGAACGCCCGAATACATGAGCCCCGAGCAGGCTCGCGGCGATCCGCTCGACGCGCGGAGCGATCTCTATTCGGTGGGGGTCATCCTCTACCAGCTCGTGTCGGGCCGGTTGCCGTTCGAGGCCGACTCGCCGACGCAAGTCGTGCTCATGCACCTGACGGACACGCCCCGCGACCCGCGGGAGGTCGCGCCCGACCGCCAGATCCCCAAGCCGCTCGTCGACGTGACGCTCAAGGCGCTGGCGAAGGATCCCAAAGACCGCTTCCAGGACGCCGACGGGTTCGCGTCCGAGCTCGCGCGCGCGCTCGTGCAGGCCGAAGACCGGCCGAGCGGCGGGGCGCCCACGTCGCGCGCCGCCCGCTGCCCCTCGTGCGGCGCGCTGAACCCCGCGACGCAGAAGTACTGCGGCGAGTGCGGCGCGACCACGACCGGCACGCACATGACGTCGATCCCGCCGCGGCCGTTGCTCCCTCCGACAGCGGGAACGACCGGCCCGGCGCCCGGCGCCCGGCCTTCGCGCCGTTCGCTCGACGAGCGCTCGAGCATTCCCTGGCCGCTTCCCCTGATTGCGCGCGAAGACGACCTCGCGTGGCTCGAGGCCCGCCGCGCCGAATCGCGCTCGCTGACCGCCGCGCGCATCGTGGGCGACGTCGGCATCGGCAAGACGCGGCTCGTCCGCGAATTCCTCGATCGCGCCGCCCTGGCGGGCGACGTGGTGGTCCAGACGGGTCCCGACCCGGCCTGGGCGGAGGTCGGCTGCTGGGCCCTGCGGCGCGCCATCGTGCATCTCGCGGCGCTCCCCGAGACGGGCGGGTCTGCGCGCGACTGGGTGGCGGCGACCCCGGAGGCCCGCCACGGGCTCGCCGACGTGTTCGACTCGATGAGCGCGGAGCGCGGCGGCGGTCTCTCGCCCGACGAGCGCCGGTTCGCCGCCGCCGAGGCGCTCCGCTGGGCGGTGGTGCGAGCGAGCGAGCGCGCGCGCGGGCGGCGCGTAGTTCTCGCGGTCGATGACCTCCAGTCGGTCGACGGCGCTAGCCGGAACGCTTTCGCCGATGCCCTGAGCGATCCGCCCCTCGTGGGCGCGATGCTGGTCGCCACGAGCTCGCCGGGGTTCGATCCCGGGTGGCCCGCCGATGTGTCCGTCGCGCGGGCCCTGGCTCCACTCCCCACCAGCGAAGTGCTGAAGGCCCTGGCCAACACGGTGAGACCGAGCTCGTCGCTCCTCAGCAGCCCGCGGACCATCAACCCGCTCTACGTCGAGCAGCTGCTCCGCTTCCTCCGCGAAGAGTCCGGCGCGGTGCCCCCGACGCTCGCGGACATCATCGCCGCGCGGCTCGAGCGCCTGCCCGCCGGGGCTCGCCGCGTCCTCCAGGCCGCGGCCGTGTGGGGCGACGACGCCGACGACGCGATCCTGTCACGGATGCTCGTCGACGAAGAGGTCGACCTGATCGAAGCGCTGGGCTTTCTCGGGCGCGCCGGAATGGTCCACGTCGGCGACCAGGGAATTCGCACGTCGCACCCGCTGCTCCGCGAAGTCGCCCTGGCCACGATCCCGGCGGCGGTGAAGCGCGAGCTCCACGCCGCCGCGGGCTCGGTCTGCGACGAGCGCGACATGCCGATCGAGGTGCGAGCGCTGCACGAGTCGGCCGGCGGCGCGGCGTTCCAGGCCCTCATGCTCCTCGAGCGAGTGAGCGTCACCGCGGCCGCCCGTGGCGATCACCAGGGGGCGATCATGGCCCTGCGCCGCGCCCTCGAGCTCGCGCGCCGCGAGCTTTTCCGTGGCGAGCTCGACGACCCGATGCGCGCGGTGCTCATCTTCAGTCGCAAGCTCGGCGAGGCTCTCGCCCGGAGCGGGCAGCTGAGCGACGCCGACGGGGTCCTGCGCGAAGCGCTCGACGTGGCCGGAGCGAGCGGGCCCGATCGGGCCGCCGTGCTGGGCGCGCTCGCGCACGTCGCCCACGGCCGCGACCGGCGGCAGGACGCGCGCCACTACCTTGTCGAGGCCCTCGAGCTGGCCTCCGTCTCGGGGTCCCACGAGCTAGTCGCCTCGCTCGAGACGCTGCGCCGCTCGATCGCATCGTGAAGAGCGCGTCTGTGGTAACGAGTCGTAAATCGGTTTGGCCACGCATATCGCCCGCTGGGATCTCGACAAGACGTACCTGCGCACCGAGTTCGACTCGTTTCGCGATCTGGTGAAGACCGCCCTCGAGCGCCCCGACCAGAAGCGAACGAACCCCGGCGCGTCGACGCTCTTGCGCGAGATGGTGCGCGCCGGCATCCGGGTTCACATCCTCTCGGGCTCGCCCGAACAGATGCGAAAGAACCTCGAAGACAAGCTCCGCCTCGACGGCATCACCTGGGACAGCTTCACTCTCAAGCCCAACCTGAAGAACCTGCTGCGCCTGCGGTTCCGGGCGATGCGCGACCAGCTCGGATACAAGCTGCCCGCCCTGCTCCGCGCCCGGGCCGCGGTGACCGGCGACGACAGCGGCGAGGTCTGGCACGAGACGCTCTTCGGTGACGACGCCGAGGCCGACGCGTACGTCTACTCGCTCTACGCCGACCTGCTCGCCGGCCGGGTCGACGAAGAAGTGATCACCGAGGTCCTGAAGCGAGGCCGCATCTACGAAGACGTCGTCGAAGAGACGCTCGACGCGATCCGCTCGATCGAGCACGGCGAGATCGTCGAGCGCATCTTGATTCACCTGGAGGGGCAGACGCCGCCCGACGATTTTCACGCCTACGGGCCGCGGGTCGTGCCGTTCTACAACTACCTCCAGGCGGCGTTCGTCCTCCAGGAAGACGGGCGCCTCGGGGCCGACGGAGTGCTGCGCGTCGCCGTGGAGCTCGTGACCGAGCACCGGTTCGACGGCGATTCCCTCGCGCGGAGCTACTACGATCTCGCCCGCCGCGGTCACCTGAAGGGCACCGGGATCGCCGCCGTGTCCGCCGCGCTCGACGGGTGGTTCGCGCTCGGCCACGTGCCGGCGGCCGAAGAGCTACGCGTCTTGACCACGAGCCTGCCCGCCATGGCCGAGAGCGCTCGCGCGGCGGGTCACGCGGCGTCGGCGGACGCGACCCTGGCGACCGACAAGGTGCGTCCCCCCATCCTACCCGACTACGTGAAGCTCGTCGAGGCCCACAATCCGCGCGGCCGCGCGGGTCGAGCCCAGCGGAGCGAGAAGCGGCGGTGACCCATGCGTAGCCATCGCCGCCGCTCGTTCGCGCGCACACTCGACGTGTGCCGGCCGCGATGACGACGGGAGCGGGATTGGTGCGGCGCCGCGCGCCCCTCGTCGTCGCGCTGAGCCTCGGCCTCGCCTCGGCGATCGGCGGCGCCGGGGTGGTGCTCGCGAGGTGCGGCGCCGACGTCCCGGCCGCGCCGCTCTCGAACGACGCGGGCGCCTCGGCTCCCCCCTCACCGCGACCGGCCGCGACGAGGCCTCTCGCGCCTCTCGGCTTGCCGCACGCGCCCCCCGTGATCCCGTCGTCGAGCCCGTCGCGCTGAACTCAGCGGGTCACGTCCAGTGGCCAGCGCGAAGAGCGGCGGTGTCGATCGTCTTGACCTTCGGGCCCAGGGCCTCACGAAACGAGTCTTCGTCTTCGTCGTCCATGATGGCGTCGCCGAAGCCCGCGGCGATCTCCATGGCCGTCGAGAGGATTCGCAGGAACTGGGCGAAGCTCGATGCGGCGAGCGTCGGGTTCCAGCGGTCCTGGCCGCTCATGGCGGTGTAAACCGGGCAGTCCCCCTCGGCGTCGGGTTTGCTCACGTCGAGGAAGTACGGGTCGCCGAGAAGGGAGCTCTCGCCGATGACGATCCACGACGCTTTCCAGTCGAGCGGCACGGAGCCGCTCTCGCCGGGCGTCTGGATGGCCGCCTGCGCCTTGACGAGCTCCCCCGCGGGGATCAGCCGAACGCGCTCGACGGGGGTCACCGTCTCGACCTTCTCGGGGTTCGCCGAGAGGAGGAAGTTTCGATAGCGCGCAGGCACACGGAGCTGCTTCTTCAGCTCGTCTACCGTGGCAGGCGGTGTCTTGCCGAAGGAGCAGGGAAGCTTTCGCTTCGCAAAGATCGCCTTCAGATTCTCCACTGCGTCCGCGAGATCGCTATCCACGTGGTCGCCTCTCACGAAAAGTCGGCGCAAACCCCTCGAGCAAGCAGCGCTCGACGCCGATCCGGCCTGCAAACAAGCGCCCCTCACGGTAGCACCGGAGCCCCCCGATGGGTGGAGTTTCGGCGTCCGACCCTCAGCGCGACGGTGCGAGCGTGCAGGTCACTTCGAGCCCGACCGCTGCCGCGCTGGCCTCGCCGCCGAGGCCTCGCAAGAGCTCGAAGAGCGTGCTCACATCGCTCGAAATGACGGCGACCGCGGGCGGCGCGAGAGCCCGAGCGCCGGGGCCGCGGGCGTCGACCTCGATGTGGAGGCGTGAGATGTCTTCGTCGGGGAATGTCGCCGACACGGAAATACGGATGGGCAGGGCTTCCCCGCAGGTCGCGTCGCCGGGTGCGTCTCGCGTTTCTCTCGCATCGCTCGCGGTCGCGCGCGCCTTCGCGCTGGCGGCGCGCAGATCGCGCACATCTCCGGCGAACACGCCCGGGCGCTGAGCGAGGGGCTGGCAGAGCCACGGGGAGCCGCGCCCGCCATCGATGCCGAGCGCCAGCGCCGCCCACGCGCCCACGTCGACCCGCGTGCCCGAGCGGCCTCCGCTCGTGACCACCGGCCGGCAGGAGCTTCCTTCGTTCAACGTCCCTGCCGGGCACGCCGGGCCGCCTACGCAGACGCCTGCGCCTGCGCCTGCGTCCGCGCTCGCATCTGCGCTCGCATCTGCGCGAAACCTCGTACCGCGGGGGCAGGTCGCGTCCAGGGGCACGCAGGCGGACCGCCCGTCTTCGACGATCGGCATCGTCGCGCCCTCGCACGCGATCGCGCCGCCGCGCGGCAGCGACGCTCTCGGCACGCACGCGCCCGTGACTGCGTCGAGGAGCTCGGTCGCGCTGCACGAGCGGAACGCGCATCCGGCTCCGCTGCCCCCCGCGTGCGCGGCCGGCCCGCAAAAGGCCTCGGCGACGGCCGGCGGAACGCAGGCGCCGACCACGAGCACGTCGCCGTCGGCGCACGCGCATCGCCCCGTCGAGTCGACCGCGGCTTCACGAGGGCACGCGGCCGCGGCTTCACGAGGGCACAGCGCGTCTGTCGCGGCGCCCGCGCCCGCGCCGTCGCACGAGCGTGCATGCGCGCATCCCACCGGCGCGGAAGGGGCGAACGCGCCGAGCGAACCGACCGCTGCCGCCATGGCCAACCTTGCACCGAGGCCGTCGCGCCGCATCGACCGCGATGCTACAGAGTGCGCGTCATGCTCGCGACGTTCGTGGAGGGTACGGCCGATTTCGAGAAGGCGCTCGCGCGTCTCGAGTTCCGCGGCGAGAGCGACTTCGCGCGCGTCGAGCCCGCGGTCCGGGAGATCCTCGCCGCCGTGCGCGCCGAGGGCGACGCCGCCGTCCAGCGCTATAACGAGCGCTTCGGCCGCCGCGCGCCGCAGCTCGTCGCCCGGGAATACCCCGGCGCCGCGGCCCTCGACCGGCTCCCGGCCGACGTGCGGAGCGCCATGGAGCTCGCGGCCTCGCGGGTCCGCGCGTTCCACATGCACGAGCGCGACGCGGGGTTCCGCTACGAAGAAGCGGGCATCTCGCTGGGCGTGCGCGTCCGGCCCGTCGCTCGCGCCGGAGTCTACGCGCCGGGCGGCAAGGCCCGGTACCCGTCGAGCGTCATCATGTCGGCCGTCCCCGCGCAAGTGGCCGGGGTCACCGAGATCGTCCTGGCGACGCCTCTCTCCGGCGACGCGAGCGACGACCCGATCTACGCGGCCGCCCACCTCTCGGGCGTCGCGGCCATCGTCGACGCGGGCGGCGCCCAGGCCATCGCGGGGCTCGCGTACGGCACGGAGAGCATCCCGCGCGTCGCCAAGATCGTCGGCCCCGGCAACCTTTACGTCGCGTGCGCCAAGCGGCTCGTCTTCGGCGTCGTCGACATCGACGGCATCGCCGGTCCGAGCGAGATCATCGTGGTCGCCGACGACGAGGCCGATCCCCGCCTCATCGCGGCCGACCTCCTGTCGCAGGCCGAGCACGACGAAGCCGCCTATCCGCTCCTCGTTTGCTCCTCCGACCTCATGGCCGGCGCCGTGCGTCGCGAGCTCGAGCTGCAGCTCGAGACCCTCCCGAAGGCCGCCATCGCCCGCGCCGCGCTGGCCAACGGCGCCGCGTTCGTCACGTACTCGCGCGAGCTCATGGCGGCCGTAGCCGATCGCCTGGCGGGCGAGCACCTGGCGCTCCACGTCGCCGATCCCGAGGCGATGCTGGGCAACATCCACCACGCGGGCGCGGCCTTCCTCGGCTCGATGACGCCCGAGGCCATGGGCGACTACCTCGCCGGCCCCTCGCACGTCCTTCCTACCGGCGGGGCAGTGCGTTTCGGCTCGCCGCTGGGAGTGTACGATTTCGTTACGCGTACCTCGCTGATCCGCTACTCCGCCGAGGCCCTGGCCCGGCACGAACACGCCGTGTGCGCCTTCGCGCGGGTCGAAGGGCTCGAGGCCCACGCCCGCGCCGTCGAGGCTCGTTTGCCCCGCGCGACCCGCTCGTCGCGGGCCTGAGCGCCCCACCGGGCGCCGACCGATCGGCGCGAAGCCGGCGCGGTTTGCCCCCGACGCCGGGGGAAGTGCTCGAGACGAGGCTGACGCGCGGGGGGGCGACGCGGTACCGTTCTCGTCGGCGACGCCCCCCATCGGGGTCGGCGCCGACATCGGAGGGCGCTCACCCCGCGGTGGGCGCTCGCTATTTCGAGGAGGACGGGATGCGTTCGAGGGTCTCTGGCTTCGCTTGCTCTCGCGCATCCGCGCGCATGCGCCGTCGATGGAGCCCGGGGAGGGCCCTCGGGCTCGCGGCGCTGGCGTGCCTCGTCTTCGCCGTCGCGGCGGGCTGCGCGCAGCAGCGCGACCCGATCAACCGCGTGCAGGCGCTGGCGCTGTCGAAGCACTTCTTCGTGGGCCCGAACCTGAGCGACACCGCCGACGACCCCGAATTCTACATGGGCAACCGGATCATCGACGAGCCCTACGGCATCGGCCTCAACGGCTGGCTCGAACAGTCGCTCGGCTCGCTCAACCGGATCAAGTGGGAGATCCAGGAGAACGTGCTCATCGCGCGCCTCACTTACGAGCGCATCCAGAACAGCGATCACCACGGCTCGCAGACCACGAACGACGGCCAGGTGGTCGCCGAGTTCAACATCACCAGCCAGTTCGACATCGTGCGCGACTACAACCCGCAGACCGGCGAACAGCTGAACCTCATCGTCGAGAACACGACCGACCGGCCCTGGTACGAGCGCGAGTACTTTCGCGTCGACTGGTCGAAGAACCTCGTGACCGACGCCTACGACTTCGACCTCTTCGCGCAAGGGGCCGGGCTCGGGGGCATCACCTACGACCCGCTCTCGTACACCTACGAAGACCCGAGCGACCCGAACGCGCCCGTCTACAGCGAGGCCGACGGCTACCTCGACGTCACGACGAAGGTCTTCGCGACGCCGCAGACGATCATGACGCCCTTCGGCAACTTCCCGCTCTGCATCTTCTACGAATACCAGGGGGATCCCTCGACGACGTGCAACCCCGCCGAGGTCACCGTTCGGCTCGCGTTCAAGAAGATCGTCGACGACGACTTCGAGCCCGAAGACTGGAACGGGAACAAGATGGACGCGTTCGGTTATTTCACGGCCGATCGCTACGGCTACGACAGGAACTACGGCATCGTCGACCAAGCCTGGCACCGCTTCGCCACCAAGTACAACATCTGGCAGAAGAGCCACGTCGACGGCACGCAGTGCGCGGTCGACGCCTGGCGCGACGCGCAGGGGAACGTGCAGAACTACCGGGTCGACGGCGCGGGCAACTACGCCGTAGACGCTCACGGCCTGCCCATTCCCGATCCCGCGGGGCAGCCTTACACCAAGAGCGCGCCGGGGCAGGACGTCCACCGCGACGCCGACAAGGACGGCACCGAAGACGAGTGCCAGTTCACCGACGCCGCCGGCAACGTGGTCAACCCGGGGTCGCGCTGCGACGAGTTCAAGAACAAGTGCGACATTCCGCTCTACGACCGGACCACGAAGACGACGCCGCTCTACTTCGGGCCCAAGTCGGCGCCGGATCTCTTCGACACCACCGCGCAGGCGCTCAACCAGTGGAACCTCGCGATCAAGCGCGCCGTCCAGCTGGGCAAGCAAGTCGAGGCGAACCGCGTCAACATCGAAGTCGGTCCAGCCGCCTTCTTGACCACCGAACAGGACCTGATCAAAGACCAGCAGGGCGCAAAGAGCGTCCCGGACCTCCTGGTCCTCTGCCACAACCCCGTCGTCGCGGGCGACAGCCCGGCGTGCGGGGCACCTGGCCTCGCCGTTCGGCTGGGTGACCTCCGCTACAGCGTCGTGAACATCATCCCCGGCGCGCAGGAGCCATCGCCCTGGGGCATCATGACCGATTTCGACGATCCGCTCACCGGCGAGAAGATCCAGGCGAGCATCAACGAGTGGGAGTGGGCTCTCGACTACGCCTCGCAGAACACCGAAGATCTCCTCCGCTGGATCAACGGCGAGATCGACAACTCGCAGATCGCGAACGGCCAGTACATGCAGCAGTGGCTGCAAGCGAGCAAGCTCGGGAGCGCGCAGTACACGCCCGCGGTGCTCTCGACCAAGGAGATCCAGTCGAGGCTCGCGTCGATCGATCGCTCGTCGGCGAAGCTGAACGGGCTCTCGGCGGGCTCGACGTTGCCGACGTGGGTCACCCGGCAGACCGCCGCGCAGAATCTGTCGGCGTCGCTCGGGCCCGCCCTCGACGCCAATTTCCAGGCGTCGACGCAGGCGACGCTGGGCTCGAAGTGGGAAGCGCAGCTCGTCACGCCGAACGTCCTCCAGATGGCGGGCATGAACCCGCAGCAGCCGTTCGCCGGGGATCCCACCACCCTCGGCCTCGCGTCCCCGCTACGAGGCCTCGACCCGCGGCTCATGAAGTGGAGCCGCGGCGTCAAGACCTCGGCGCAGATCTACAAGGACATGTGCGTCCTGAACGATCTGCCCGAGCCCGACGCGCTCGTCGGGCTGGCGCGTCAGGCGGCCAAGCTCTTCCCGCTTCCCAAGACGTCGGACCCGAACTACCCGGCGGAGCTGTTCCAGCGCGACCAGGCGCTCCACGAGTGGATTCGCCAGCAGTATCACCTGTCGGTCATCGCCCACGAGATGGGGCACTCGATGGGGCTGCGACACAACTTCACAGGCAGCTACGACGCGCTCAACTACCACACCGAGTACTGGCAGCTCCGCACGCGAAACGGGGCCGAGCGCTACTGCGGCTACCCGGCCGCGCAGGTCGACGCGACCACGTCGCACACCAACGGAGCCGACTGCGTCGGGCCGCGCTGGGTCGATCCCGTCACCGACCAGGAGACCGACGGCGCGATCTGGAAGTGGGGCTCGACGACCGTCATGGACTACCCCGGCGATCCCACGCAAGACACGAACGACATCGGCCCTTACGACAAGGCCGCGATGCGCTTCGGATACGCGAACATCGTCGACGTCGAAAAGAACATGAAATACGCGGCCCAGTCCGACGGGAGCACCGCGGGCTCGGGCGCCGACTACCTTCGCGTCCTCGACGGCTTCGGCGGGATCCTCGGCCGCCAGGTCGGCGGTCACCACTACAGCATGTACAACGATCTCTACGGTGTTCTCGGGAGCTGCACGGCGCGCCCGGGGTGGACGGGCGATCCGAACGATCCGCTCGCCATGCAGTGCAGCGGGCCGAACCTCGCCTACGCGGCCGAGCGCGACATGCGCACGGTCAACCAGTTCAACGCCGCGATCGCCCAGGCCAGCGCGCAGACGGTCGCCAACTTCGCGGTCGATCCGCAGAACCGGGTGCGTCACCCGTACATGTTCGGGAGCGACGAGTTCGCCGACACCGGCAACGTCCCGGCCTTTCGCTTCGATGCCGGCGCCGACTCGTACGAGCAGATGCAGTTTCTCATCTCCACCTACGAGAACCGGTACATCTTCAACAATTTCCGGCGCAATAGCGTGCTCTTCAAGACGGAGAACGTGGTCGAGCGCGTTCGCGAGCGCTATTGGGACAAGATCCAGGGCATCAGCAAGAGCCTCGCGCTCGGCATCGAGCTCGAGACGCGACCCGGCGTGGATCCGACCAACGACCCTGGGGACCTCATGCCCATGGCGCTCGGCTCCGCCGATGCGTTCGCGATGTTCGCGCGCGCGCTCACGAGGCCCGGGCCGGGAACGTACATCGTGACGCCCCCGTCCACCGGCGGCGCTCCGAACCCGTGGGGTCGCATCTGGACGCTCGGCGACCCCGCCTCGCCGAACTCGCCGCCGGCGAGCCTCATCAACGTGGCGCTGGGGAGCGGGCAAGGCCGCTACAGCTTCAACGACTACGACTACTCGCGGGGGTACTGGTGGTCCCAATACCAGACCCAGGTCGGGAGCTATTACGAGAAGCTCGACGCCTTCGAGTACCTCTTGCAGGCGTACAACGACTTCGTCTCGAACTCGCCCGAGGACTACATCGACGGGCGCTACAAGAACCTCAACTACGCGTCGCTCTACCCGGAGCAGGTCAGGCGCCTGCTCTCGAACGCGATGGTCGCCCAGAGCCCGGTCGGCGTTCTCGACCTGGGAACCACGGCGCAGATCTTCACCGTCGCTCCCTACGCCATGCCGGGCACCGCGAGCCTGGGGAACGCCAACCCGCTGACCGACGTGCAGTACCTGCCCTGGGACAAGTTCGACCCCGCGGATCCGGCGACGACGTCGCTCGCGTACCCGCCGGGCGCCGTCCTCCTCGATCCGCAGCTCGGCTGGGAGGAGCAGTACTGGGGGCTCGTGCTCCAGTTCTTTTACGGGCGCACCACGCTCTCGATGGACCTCATCGATCAGCTCCGTATCTTCTCGCCCGGCGATTCGGCGACGCTCTCCATCGATCCGGCGCAAGAGGTCGCGTACCGGGACCCGTCGACGGGCATCGAGTACGTGGCGAAGAACTACGGCACGGAGACGATCAACGGCATCACCACGGCCAAGTCGGTCGGCTCGCGCATGATCCAGTACGCGAACTCGCTCGCGCAGAAGGCGTACACGGTGGCGAGCGTCGCCCCGAACGGCGAGCTCGTATACACCGCCGACGCCGCGGGTAACCCGGTCCCGATCGCGGGCCAGGCGGCGCAAGACACCGCGACCATGCTCAAGAGCTTCACCACGAACATCGACGTCGTCCGCCAGCTGACTCTGTTCTACGGCTACGGCCCTCTCTGAGGGCGTTTCGTCTAAGTCGTTCGGGCCCGTCTCGACGCTCGCCGTGCTCGGCGTACGGACGTACGCCTGCGCGCGGCGCCCGCCGATCCGGTCCCGATCGACTTAGACGAAACGCCCTCAGACTTACGCCCGCAACGAACAAGAAAACCTCTCTCTCGAGAGCGAGCGAGAACGAGTTACTCGACGCGGAGGTAGGTCGTCTTGATCAGCTTGAGGAGGATCTCGGCGGTCTCGAGGTCGGTCGCCAGGCTCTTGTTGAGGACCGTCTCGAAGGCGCCGTAGTTGTGCGCGAGCTGCAGGACGTCGAGCTCTTCGGGCTTGAGGTCTCGAAGCGGCGGGATGAGCGGCGCGCTCACCGCGATGCGCGCGGCGAGGTCGGGCAGGTCGTGTCGGATGCGGTTGAACTCGTCGAGTTGCCGCATGCCCTCCATCAGGATTTCCTGGACGCCCGCGTTCATCTCGGTCGGGAACTCGCGCTCCTCGGGCGGCTCGAGATCGAAGAGCCCCTTCTGCCAGGTGAGCATCCGGTAAAGGCCCTTGAGGGGCTGCACGTCGTCGAGGTCGTTGATGATCGCGTACGCGATCGCGCCCTTCTTCAGGTAGATGCGGCCGACGTCGTCTTCCGTGCGAATGACGAGGACGCCGCTCTTCTTCGACGTGCCGAAGAGCTGCAAGAGATCGGGCAGAGGCACCTCTTCGATGCTGCCGCTCATCGTGCGCTGCTGGCTGTTGCGCCGGGCGTGCGCCACGTTCTCGAGCTCGCGCTTGGCGTCCATGCCCTCGCGCGGCCCGTCGCCGGCGATGACCTTGAGGATGCTCGTGCCAATGAGGACGCGATCGCCCTCCTTCAGCCGTGCCCGCTTGATCTTTTCGCCGTTAACGAACGTACCGTTCGTCGAGCCGAGGTCCTCGATCCAGATCTGGTCGGCCTGCATCGCGATGCGCGCGTGCTTGCGCGAGACCATGTCTTCGACGAGCACCATGTCGAGGTCGCTGGAGCGGCCGACGATGATCTGCTTGTCGGTGGCGATGGGAAACTCGCCGCCCTGATACTTGCCGCTGATGAAGCGCAAGACGTACGAGCGCCCATCGGTACGCGGAGCGATTGGCGTGGGCGCCTTGGGTGACGGGTCTTGCATCTCTCGTCCGACAGAAGCGTCGCGTGTCACGGGCTGATAGGGGCGATCGAGGGGAGCCGGGCGCGGTCTACGTGGTCTAGGGGAAGCGCCCGGGGAAACGAAGGAAAGGAAAAGGCCGTCGCGAGAGCCTATGACACAAACCCGCGGCGTGCCTCACGAGCATCCTGCGGCTACAGCGCTGAAATCCGAGCAGAAAAAGGTTAATGGTTGCGAAGCTGAACGGTCAAGTCGAGGTTCCAGCCGATGAGCCCGCGAGCGCTGCCTCCCGAACGGGTCGTTGTTTCCGAGGGCGACGCCTTCGGGGCGCACCGGAGCGTCGTGCCAGCGGGGGCCCTTCCCCAGCAAGCGTGGCGACTCGATAACGATTTCACCCGCCTCTTCCAGGGAGAAACGCTCGTCTCCGTCGAGACCCTCAACATCGACGCCGCCAGTTTTGCTCAGGTGGAACAGGCTTCGGTCGAGTCCGGTGCCTCGGGCGACGACGTCGATCGCGAAGTTGCACACATCGTCTTACGAACCGTAGCCGATCGCGGCAAGCAGCATAATCCGGTCACCGGTTCCGGGGGCATGTTGCTCGGGAGCGTCGTTCAGGTGGGGGCGGGCCGGCGCGACGGGCTTCGCCGAGGGGACCGGATCGCGACGCTCGTGTCTCTTTCGTTGACCCCCCTGCGCGTCGACGCGGTCCGCGCGGTACGAAGAACGAGCGCGCAGATCGACGTCGAAGGCGAAGCCATCGTCTTCGAGAGCGGCGCGTGCGCCGTGTTGCCCGCCGATCTGCCGGAGCGCGTGGCGCTCGCGGCGCTCGACGTCGCGGGGGCCGCGCCCCAGGTCGCGCGCCTGGTGAACGAGGGCGGCGTCGTGGTCGTTCTCGGCGCCGGCGGCAAGAGTGGCCTCCTCTGCGTCGCCGAAGCTCGGAGGCGCGGCGGCCCGCGCGCGTGCGTCGTTGGGATCGAGGCGAACGAAGTCGCCGCGGCCGACTTGCGCGCGCTGGGGCTCTGCGATGCCGTCGTCGCCGCCGACGCGCGCGACGCGCTCGCCGTGCGCCGCGCGGTGCTCGACGCCACCGGGGGCCGCGAGGCCGACGTGACCTTCTCGTGCGTCAGCGTCGCCGACGCAGAGATGGCCGCCGTGCTCTCCACGCGCGACCGGGGCGTCGTTTACTTCTTCGCGATGTCGACCAGCTTCACCCGCGCCGCCCTGGGCGCCGAGGGCGTGGGCAAAGACGTCGACCTCTTCATAGGCAACGGCTTCGCCCACGGCCACGCCGACCACACCCTCGCGATGCTCCGCGACATGCCCGCCCTCCGCGCCCTCTTCGAACGCCGCTACGCCTAGCCACCCGTCCGGGAGAGAGAGAATGAACAGGAAGGCGGGGAAACGGCCGCCTTCCCGTCTTCCTGTTCATTTCTCTCCTCTCCTACGGACGTGAGGAGAGGATGGCTTCGGTGGGGACGGGGGTGACGATGGAGTCGCCGGCGGAGGGCAGCACGATGGTGAACGTCGTGCCGGCGCCGGGCTGGGAGTGGACTTCGATCATGCCGCCGGCGTTTCGCACGATGCTCTGGCTGATCGCGAGGCCCAGGCCGGTGCCCTGACTCTTGGTGGTGAAGAACGGGATGAAGAGGTTACGGAGCACCTTGGGCGCGATGCCGGGGCCGGTGTCCCGCACCCCGACCTCGACGAGCTCCGCGGGCTTCGCCCAGCCCGCGCCGGCACCGACGGGAGGCCCGTCTTCGTCGGAGAGCGACCGGCGCGCCGCCGGGGCGCCGTCGAACGAGGGCATTCGCGCGCGGGGTGAGCGACGGACCGCGGTCGACACGGTGATCTTGCCGCGCCCGTCCATCGCCTGGATCGCGTTCTGCATCAGGTTCATCAAGACCTGCCTGAACTTCTCCGGGTCGATCCTCGTTCGCGGGATCGGCTCGCTCAGCGCGAGCTGGACGTCGATGGCCCCGTCGGTGATCTGGCTCGAGAGGATCTGCACCGTGCGGCGGACGGCGGCGTTCATGTCGACCGGGATCGGGTTGCCCGCGTGCGGGCGCGCATAGTCGAGGAAGCTCCCGACCACGCGGTCGAGTCGGTTCACTTCTTCGAGGATGATCCCGACGAACTCGCGCGCGGCCGGGTCGTCGGGCGGCGACGAGCCGACCTCTTCGAGGAGCTGCGCCGCGCCCTTGATGGCGCCGAGCGGATTCTTCACCTCGTGCGCGAGGCCCGCCGCCATCGAGCCCAGTGCGGCGAGGCGGTCGCGCTCCTTCATGCGCGAGTAGAGCCGGCTGTTGGCGACGACGACGGCGATCTGCGACGCGACGGTCTCGAGGAGCGCGATCTCTTCGGGCGTGAACGCGTCGCGCACGCGGTCGTCGGACACGAAGATGAGGCCGACGGTCCCCTCGTGCTCTCCGCGTACGGCGAGGACGACGGAGCTCTGGAGCGTTCCGAGGCCCTCGGCCGCGGCGCGAACGGTGCGGTCCGATTCGTTGGCCTCGCGCGCCAGCTCTTCGAGCGAGACCGAGGGCTCCCGATCGAGCCGCTCGAGCAGGGGTCTCGTGCTCAGACTCTCGACCCGCTTGGGGACCGCCGTGCCGATCGACCCGAGGAGGTCGAACCCGTCGCCGTCTTGATCGCGCAGGTAGAGCGCCGCCGTCGTCACCCGCCGGGAGCGCTCGAGGCCGGTCATCAGCGTGCTGACCATCTCGTCGACCTCGAGCACGTGCGCGAGCACCTTGCGGAGCTCGGCCACGCTCGTCTCGAGGTCGTACCGCTCGCGGAAGAAGAACTGGTGAATCCGCCGCTCCGCCTCGGTCTGCAGCGGCTCGAAGAGCACCAGGAACACGATCGCGGCGAGCACGGCGTTCAGGTACATCGTCTCGAAGCCGCCGATGACCATGACGAACAGGTAGAAGATCGCGGCCAGCGAGAAGGCGAGCCCCGTCGAGACCAGCAGGCGGCCCGCGAGCTCGTAGATATCGGCCAGGCGCGCGCGCGTCACCGACTCGGCGAGCACGAAGAGAAAGACGATCGCGAGCACCGCGCCGATCGGCGGCAGATGCACGCCGAGATAGGAGAGAAAGTCGGCGAGCGAGAACGTGGTCGCGGCGGCGCCGACGACGACGAGGAACCGCACGCGATCGCGCACGGCCCGCGACGGGTTGCGCTGCCCTTGCCGCGCCAGCGTGATGAGGGCCGCGGCGAGCAGCCCGAAGACGTAGGTGTAGACGGTGCCGAGCGCGAAGGCGCGGTCGTGATAGGGCGAGACCGTCACGACGAGCACGGGTACGGAGACGATCGCGGCGAAGCGAGCGAGCGGGGTCGAGCGCGCTCCGGCCTCGCGCGGAACGACGTTCTGAAACAAGTGGATCGCGAACTGCGGCAGGAGCACCGTCAGGACGCCGGTGACCCGCTCCCAGAGGTCGGGCCGGAAGAATCCGGAGAACGACTGGCTCGCGTACCAGAGCGCGATGTCGGCCGCGAAGGCCGCGAAGAGCCAGTGCACGGCGCGCCGCCCACGCAAGAGAACGCTGAGCGCGATGGCCAGCGCGAGCACGGCGCAGAAAAGAATGGTCTTCGGGCGCAGGTCCTCCATGGGGTCCGCGGCGGAGTCTAGCCCGTCGTCGCGATCAGGCGGCGAGTTCGTTGCCCTCGCGGCGGCGTTCGTTGCTCCGCTGGCAAGCCGAATCCCTTCTTGGCGAAGCGCAATTGCGGTCCATAACGATCCCTAATTCTCGAACGGAGTCGCTGGCAGATATGAAGAAGGCGGCCCTGCGCATCGACATGTCGAGTGCGAGCGCCAGCTTCAAGGGTCTGCAGATCATTCCGTCGACACCACCGATCCTCCTCGCGGCCGACTTCCACAACGCGAAGATCGACGCCTTCGATGCGAACTACGCGCCCATCACCGCCGATGCGGGGGCGCTCACCTGGGGCCCGAACACGCCGCAAGCGGCCGACGCCGGCACCTTGCCGACTCAGCTGTTCTTCACATCGGGACCGAACGGCGAAGACAACGGCCTCTACGGGTACCTCACCGCGCCCTAGCGAGCGATCGCGCGATCGCATCGAAGGTTTCCCCCGGCGCGTCACCAATGGCGCGCGCCAGGGGAAGCTGCGCCTCCGCCGCTGCCAGATAGAGGGAGACGGCCTGGGGGAGCTTCGCGCGAAGCGTGGCGAGGTGCTTCTCGAGGCCCGCCACGTCGCCCCGGCGAACCGGACCGGTCAGCGCCTCGGGGAGCCCGAGGCGCTCGACGTTCTCGGCCACGCTGCGAAGGAGCGGCCCGAGCATCTTCGGCGCGACGGCGGGCGCGACGCCCGCCTTCATGAGGAGCTCCGCCCCCACCGCGGCGAGCGCCGCGGCTCCGTTCGCGACGAGACCGGCGGCCGCGTGGTAGGCGATCGGATCGAGCCCGGCGATCGTCCGCGGGGTCATGCCCAGAATGCGCGCCAGGCGGCGCGCGCGAGAGACCGCCCGAGGGTCGCCCTGCACGTGCACGTTGCCGCGCGAGAGGTCGGGCGCCGCCCGCGACGCGTCGGACGCGAAAGATATCATCGGGTGCATCTGCGCCACGCCGGCGCACGACCCACGCAGAGCCGCGAGCGGCTCGGGTCCGAGCGCGCCGGCCACGTGGACGACCACGGCCTGCTTCGGCACGAGGCCCGCGTCGCGCAGGCGAACGGCCAGCGGCTCGAGATCGCGATCGCGCACGGCAAGGACCACGACGTCCGCGTCGATCGCGCGAGGCAAGCCGCTTCGCGCGGCTCGCAGCTGCGTATCGATGCCCGCCGCGCGAAGCGCGCGCGCGAGCGAGGCTCCGGCCTTGCCCGCGCCGAACACGAAGACCCGGAGGCCGACGTCAGTCCGGCGCGCCATAGAGGCCTCGGGCGCGCGCGTGGGCGACCACCGCGCGAGGAACGACCTTCTCGACCTCGCTCCAGGCGCCCCGAGCGATCGCGGCGCGCACCTGCGTGCTCGAGACGTCGGGCAGGAGCGCGGGAGCGGTGGCCTGATCGCCGGCGCCCGGATCGCGGAAGCCGGCGCGGCCGAGGACGATCGGCGGCGCGAGCTTCACGATCGTCTCGAAGCCGAACCAGCGCGGGGCTTCGGTCAAGATGTCGGCGCCGATGACGAGCCGGAGCTGCCAGTCGGGGTGAACCCGGGCCAGGGTCTCGAGCGTGCGAAGGGTGCGGCTCTCGCCGCCGAGCTCCTCTTCGAGGCGCGAGACCTCGACCCCCGGGATCCACGCCATCGCGAGCTCGCACATCGTCACGCGATCGTCGAAGGGCGCGAGCGGCTTGGCGAAGGGGTGTTTGAACGTGGGGACGACCAGCAAGCGGTCGACGTCCTCGATCGAGCGCACCAGCGCGCACGCGAGCACGTGCGCGACGTGCGGCGGGTTGAAGCTGCCGCCGAAGACGGCGACGCGGTTCACGACTTCACGCTCACCCTGGACCGACGCGACGCAGAGAGCTTCTCCCTGCGAACCGCGCGCCCGTCGGGATCGTAGAACGTGGCGACGACCTCGTCGGCGGCGTCGTCGAGCACCACGGCTCCGCCGCTCCCCGGTCCGATCGGCCCGGGCGTGAGAAACCACCGGGGACCGATCTTCTTCACGAGCGGCCCGTCGCTCTTGCCGTAGACGAGGAACGTCGCGGCGAAGATGTCTTCTTCGTCGAGGACCGCCTTGTCGTGCACCAGGATCGCGACCCGATCGCCGAACATCTCGACGCTCCGGAGCTCGCGCTGGGGCAGGCTCTCGAGCGACTTCAACCGCATGCGCGCGCGCTCGCTCCTCAGGAACGTCCCGATCTGCTCGGGCGAGCCCTCGGCGGCGATCGCGAAGGCCCGGTCCCACAGCCCCTTGTCGCTCGCGTCGGACCCCACGAGCGACTCTGCCCAGAGCGCCACGGTGTCTTCGAGGGCGTCGTCGGCGCCGAGGTAGATGGCCCGGGTGACCTTTGCGCCGTTCAAGAGGAGCTCCGCCGTGCGCGCCAGCGCGGCCAGATCTCCCTCTGCCGGACCGAGAAGGCCGAGTCTCACGCCGCCTACCTTATATCGATCGGAACCCGCGCATCGACTGGCATCGCGCGCGCCAGCCGAACCGCGGCAGCGCCCGGCGCAAGCGAACCCCTCGGAAAGGCTCGGCTCGACCGGTGCCCCTTCGGTGCTTACCCTGGAACCCGTGCCGACTGTCGCGCACACTGCGCCGCCGACTTTCATGGACCCCGCGAAGGCGGGAGAGACCCTCCGCGCGCAGGTCGACGGCCGCTCGCCCATGACCGTCGCCGACGCGGCCGCAAAGACGGGCCTGGCGCTGCGCGACGCCGAGAGCGGGTTGAAGTGGCTCTCCACCGAGTATCGAGGGCAGCTGAGGGTCACCGCCGAGGGTCAGCTCGTTCACCTCTTCCCGAGCGGTTTCACCAAGCCGTGGGAGGGGCGCGACGCGCGCCGGCGCGTGATGAAGGCGTTCGGACGCGGCCTGATGGGCGTCTTGCGCTTCGTCGTGCGCGCCTGGGTGGCCATCGTGCTCGTCGGCTACGCGGCGATCTTCGTCGCGCTCATCCTGGCCATGACCTTCGCGCGCCAGGGAAACGACTCGCGTCGCAGCGACGGTCTCCCCGGCGGGGTGCTCGCGTACGCGTTCTTCCGGGTGCTCGGCGACGCGCTCTTCTGGACGTTCCACCCCTGGTCGCCCTTCTCCGTCTACTCGGCGTCCGGCTGGGGCGGGGGGGGATACGAGGCGCGCCGCTTCGCGCCCCGGCGCGCCGAGGGCCCCCGCGTTCCCTTGTACGAGCGCGTCAACCGCTTCTTTTTCGGGCCGCCGGCCCCTCCCGACGATCCTCTCGAGACACCGCGTCGGGTCCTCGCCGCCATTCGCGCCGGCAAGGGCCGCATCGGCCTGGCCGACGTGATGCGCGCCACCGGGCTGCCGCGCGAAGAGGCCGATCCGATGATGGCGCGCCTCATGCTCGACTACGACGGCGAGGTCGGCGTCAGCGAAGACGGGGGCATCTTCTACAGCTTTCCGGCCTTGCGAAAGACGGCGGAAGGTACGGACGCGTCGCGAGCCAGCGTCCCTGCGCCGCCTCCGGCCGCCTGGGACCGAGGGCCGAAGCCGCTCCCGCCGCTCACGGGCAACTCGGCGGGCGCCAACGTCGGCATCGCCGCGCTCAATGCGTTCAACCTGTTCATGGGCTTCTGGGCGATCGGCAACGGGCTGACGCTCGAGCGGGTCACGCACCTCTTCGACCGCGTGCCGCAGCCCGTGTTCGACACCGGCGTTCCCATCGCGCTCGGCGTCGTGCCGCTCGTGTTCTCGGCGCTGCTCTTCGTCGTGCCCATCGGCCGCGCGGTCGCGCGACCGTTCAGGCGCCGCGAAGAGGCCGAAGAGCGCGGGAGGCTCGCGGTCCTGCGCGCGGTGCTCGAGCGGGTGCGCTCGAAGCAGCCGATGACCGACGGCGTCGCGGCCTCGGCGTGGCAGGGGGCCACGGGCAAGCCGGCCGAGCCCAAGCGACTCGACCGCGAGCTCATCGCTCTCGGCGGCGATATCGCCATCGAGCCGACGGGAGAGACTCGCTGGCGATTTGCGGATCTGGAGACCGAGGCCGCCGCGGTCGCCGCAGAGCGCGACGCCGCCGCGGAAGAAGAGGCCCGCCTCGGCGAGGTCGTGTACGCGACCGACGAGCGCTGAGCGAACGAGCCGGGAATCGGCCGGGAATCGGCGGGCGCCCTCCCGTGTTGCAGCGGAGTCATGACACTGCGAAACATCATTCCTCTCACTGCTCTCATCCTGGCGGCTGGAAGCGGCTGCCAACACCCCGCAGCGGCTGCGCAGCCCGACTCCGTGGCTCAGACGCCCGCTCCTTTCGCGACACCACCCGTTCTCCCCGGAACGCCGGACATCGCCACCCTGGCCGCCAGGGTGCGCCCCGCCGTCGTCAACATCACGACGGTCCACGAGGTGCATCAGGCTCGAGGCGAGTTCGGGTTCCCCGGCTTCGGCGATCTCACACCGTTCTTCCACCAGCAGGGGCCGCAAGGTCGATCTCCTCGCGGCGGCAACGACGGCGACGGTGACGCCGTCACCAAGCAGCAGGCTCTGGGCTCAGGGTTCCTCATCGACAAGGAGGGTCACGTCGTGACCAACGCGCACGTCATCGACGGCGCCGATCTCGTGAAGGTGCGCCTCGCCGACGACCGCGACTACCGCGCGAAGGTGGTCGGCAAGGACGTACGCCTCGACGTCGCGGTCCTCAAGCTCGAGAACCCGCCGAGCGATCTGCCCACGACGTCGCTCGGATCGAGCGAAGCGCTGAGGGTCGGCGAGTACGTCGTCGCCATCGGCAATCCGTTCGGGCTCGGCAACACGGTGACCATGGGCATCGTCAGCGCCAAGGGCCGCACGATCGGCGCCGGCCCCTACGACGACTTCATCCAGACCGACGCGAGCATCAACCCCGGCAACAGCGGCGGTCCGCTCTTCAACCTGCGCGGCCAGGTCGTCGGGATCAACACAGCGATCAACCCGCAAGGCAAGGGCATCGGCTTCGCGATCCCGATCGATGCGGTCCGCGACGTCGTTCCGCAGCTCCTCGCCACGGGCCATGTGTCGCGAGGGCGCATCGGCGTCGTCATTCAGGGAATGGACGACGACCTTGCCAGAGCCGTGGGCCTCGACCACTCCCACGGCGCGCTCGTCGAGGACGTCGAACCAGGCAGCCCCGGCGACAAGGCGGGTATCAAGTCGGGCGACGTGATCGTCGCGGTCGACGGGCAAGACGTTCCCCACACCGAAGATCTGCCGCGGCTCGTGGCGCGCCACGCTCCAGGCACGCAGGTGAAGCTCGCGGTCTTCCACGAGCGCCAGAAGCGCGACGTCGACGTGACGCTCTCCGCCCTCAAAGACGATGGCGAGCACGCCGACTCGTCGCCGCAAGAGTCGAGCGACGGCGCCGCCGATCGCGCCACGGCCCTCGGGATCGCGGTCGCCGAAGACGACGGACACGTCGTCGTGTCGCGCGTGGCTTCCGACGGTCCGTCCGACGGAAAGCTCCGCCCGGGCGACGTCATCGAAGAGGTCGCCGGCCAGCGCGTCGTGAGCGCGAGCGACCTCACGGCGAAGGTGCGGGTCGCGACCAGCGCGTCGGGTCACGCACCGATTCTGCTGCGAGTGAAACGCGGCGATCAGATGCAGTACGTCGCGATCGACGCCCGGAACGGCAGCGGCGGCAGCGGGAAAAACTGATCTGACGAAGAAGGGATGCTACCAGGGGATCATCCAGCGATGGTCCCCTTTCCCGTCACCGTGAGCTTTCCAGTTCATTGGGCCGAAATGGACGCGATGGGGCACGTGAACCATGCGCGCTATTTCACCTGGTTCGAGTCGGCCCGTATCGCGCTCTTCGCCCGCATCGGCGTTCACGCCGACAGACCGCGCGACGTCGGGCCCATCTTGGCGATGGCGAGCTGCGACTTCATCCGCCCTGTCGTCTACCCTGCGACGATCGTCGTCGGGTCGCGCATCTTGAGGGTCGGGCGAACGAGCATCACGATGGAATACGCAGCCTGGCTCCTCGACGCTCCCGAGCGGCCCTGCGCACGCGGAGCGTCGGTTGCGGTGCTCGTCGACTACAACACGATGCAGAAGGTCGAGGTCCCTCCCGAGGTGCGCGCGGGGATCGCCGCTCTGGCGGAAGAGCCGCCGAAATAGACTGCCTGCGTCCGCGCGCGCCGGCGTCCGCGCTCGCGCCCGCGCCTGCGCTCGCGGCTGTGCTCCGATCCTGACGGGCGCGACCGCGGATCGAAAGCTACAATAGACGTGTCCCTTCACACGTCAGGTCGTCCCGGTGATGCTCCGCTTCACTCTCGCCGGTCTCGTTTCACTCGTGGTTCTCGGTGGGTGCGCCGCGCGGCCCAAGGTCGAGGCCCAGTCTCCGCAGTTCACCACCGAGGAGCAGAAGCTCCTCGCGTGCCTGGACCTGCAGGACCACATCGTCGACCTCTACACGAGCGAGTACGTCGAGCACGAAGGCATCGAGCTGAGCTCGAACGAGCGGGTCGCGTTCCGTGACGGGTGGGCCGAGGAGCTGGCGAAGCGGGGTACCTTCGAACGCTTCGAGCAATCGTGCGTGTACGGCCTGACGCCCGGAAAGTACGAGTGCGGCATGCAATCGCGAACGACCGACGGCCTCTCAGCCTGCATGAAGCTCACGATGCGCTGATCCCCGCCGCCTGACGGGGCTGACGGGCTGACGGGACACTGGTGAAGACCAGCGGGCACTGCGAGCCGTGCCCAATTGGGCTATTTTCCGCGACCTCCGCCAGCGAAGGCTAGGCCGAGACCGCGAATTGAACGCCGCCCTCATGTGCAATTGACACTCATCCGGTAGATCGCTAACGTCGCTTCGATTCCGCGTCTGATACACCGAGGCGCACGATCGTGAAGGCGACCCGAACCCCCTCGAAACCGCTGAACCGACGGGGGAGTCCCGAGGCGATCGAAAAGCGGCGCGTGGCGCGACTGTTCAACGACATCCTCGGCGGCAGAGGCAACGGTGCGCACAAACAAGACGGGCGAACGGAGAAGCGCCGGCAGCGCCTCATGCGCGAGCTCGAATCGGGCAAGGTCCGCGGCGCCCGTGAGCTCAAGCCTCTCGACGTGCTCGTGCGGGTCCATGAGCTACTCGAGCTCGGCGAGCCGCTCCGGTCGATTCGCAAGGTCGCCAAGCTGCGCAAGGCGCTCGTCCCCCCCGACGCCATGGTCGAGATCGTGAGCCGGCTGCACAAGGCGTATGGCTTTCGCTCCGAGTGCTATCGGTTCGTCGGCGTCGACGACGAGGTGCTCCGCGTCGCCGGGGTTCTCAACGTCGGGCCTCGAGCGTCCGTAGCCGCGGCGCGCCCTCGCCGTCGAGCCGCGGGGTCGTAGGCCGTGCTCCGCGGGCTCGTCGCCGGCGCCGGTCTCGCGGTGGCCGCGGTGCTCGTCCACGACAGCAGCCGCGCAGACGACGCCGGCGCCAGGACGGCGAACGGCGCGCAGACGTCCCTGCCGTCGCAGCGCGACGCCGTCGTGGCGGCCGTCGGCGTGCCCCCCATGTCCCGCTCGATCGCCGCGAGCGAGCTCGAAGAGCGCATCGCGTCGATGCCGGGCTTCCAGCGGGCGTCGTTCGGGTCCACGGCCGATGCGATCCGCCATCGCGTCCTCGACGAGGTGCTCGTTCGCGACGCGCTCCTCTCGCTCGCGGCCGAGACGTCGAAGCTCGCAACCGAGCCCGTGGTCGCACACGCCATCGAGCGCGCCGAGTCGGGGGCGACGGTCCGCGCGCTCCGAAACAGCCTGGGTCCCGTGGCCGACGTGCCCGTGGCCGACGTGCGCGCCTACTACGAGCGCAATCGCGCGCGGTACGATGCCCCCGAGCGTTACCGGATCTGGCGCATCCTCTGCAAGACGCGCGACGAGGCGCAAGACGTCCTGAACGCGGCCCTCGCCGACGGCACGCCGAAGACGTTCGCGCAGCTCGCGCGCGATCACAGCCAGGACAAGGCGACCGCGCTGCGATCGGGCAACCTCGGCTTCTTGAACGCCGAGGGCGAATCGACCGAGCCCGGTCTCCGGGTCGACGCTGCGGTCGTCCGGGCGGCCCAGAGCGTCCACGACGGCGACGTCGTCCGCGCGCCGGTGGCCGAAGGCGACTTCTTCTCCGTGGTCTGGCGCCGCGGCACGCTGGCGCCACAGAAGCGCTCCGTCGAAGAGGTCGCGCCCCAGATTCGCGAGATCCTCTGGCGACAGCGCGTCAAAGACGAGACCGACAAGCTCGTCGCCAATCTGAGGGCCGCGAAGGTCCGCGACCTGCACGAAGAGCTCCTCGACAGCCTCGAGCTCCCCGCCGACGTCGACGGCGGGCGCTAGAAGCTTTGGCGGGTGGGCGCGGTTGCTCCGGCACGAGGTCTACGGTCCACGTACGCGCCGCGAGGGCCGAACCCGAATCTCTGCTCTGCGTCCTCTGCGCCTCTGCGGCCAATCGCGCTCTTCCCGAGCGCAAGCGTTTCAGTTCTCTGGTTCGCACTCTCCGGCCAGGTGGGGAAAGCGCTGGGTCGGCGCCTCCTCGTGATCGAGGGCCGCGGTCGCTGCGGCGCGCTCGGCGAGGCGCTTGCTCCGGCCCTCGCCGCGCGCGGCGACCGCTTCGCCGATGACGACGTCGACGACGAAGATCTGCTCGTGGGGCGCGCCGCGCACCTCGGCGACGCGGTACGTGGGCGGCGGCAGGCCCCGGCTCTGCACGCTCTCTTGCAGGGCGCTCTTGGGGTCGCGCACGCCGAGCGACGCGGAGCGATCGAGGAGCTCGCCGACGATTTCGCGCACGAGCGCTCGCGCCCCCGCGATGCCTCGCGCCTCGTAGACCGCGGCGACCAGCGCTTCGGCCGTGTCGGCGAGGACGTTGGTCTGCTCGCGCTCCGACCCGAGCGTCGCGCCGCGCCCGAGCGCCACGCAGGGCCCGAGCGCGACCCGCCGCGCCCACGCCGCGAGGGCGTCGGCGTTCACGAGCGCGCTGCGCATGCGGGTCAGCATTCCCTCGTCGGCCTCGGCGTGGGCCTCGCCGAGCAGCTCGCTCACGCACAGACCGAGCACCGCGTCGCCCAGGAACTCGAGGCGCTGGTTGTTCGGCACGCCCGTCTCGTTCGCGAAGCTCGCGTGCGTGAGCGCCTCGTCGAAGCGCTCGATGGGACCGGGCCCGACCACGGCCTCGATGCGCCCCCGCAGCTCGTCGCGCGCCGTGGTCAGCCGTTCGTGCTCGTTCATCGGGCGGTCATCCCCCGCGCTCGCTCGACGGTCATGGGGCGCGCGCGTCGCTGGCTTCGGCCGCGTCGAGGTCGAGCTGGCTCACTCCGGCCGCGTCGTGGGTCGACCAGCGGAGCCGCGCGCGGCCCCATCCGAGCTCGACGTCGGGGTGGTGATCGCGTCGCTCGGCCAGGCAACCGATGCGGACCACGAACGCCAGAGCCGCCGCGAAGTCTGGGAACGTGTAGCTCCTCCCGATCCCGGCGCTCGCGCCTTCTCCGGCGCGGCTCCATTCCGGGTGCGCGCTGAGCCAGGCGTCGACGGTCGCGTCTTCGAGTTTCGTGGGTCGGGGCATCGGCGGTTCTTAGCTTAAGGCACCCCAGCGGGGCGGGTGCGCCGAAACGGCTGCTATGCTTTGTCGAATGTCGCTGCTGGCCTGCCCCTTCTGCCGCGAGATGTTCCAGCGGGACGAGCAGACGAAATGCCCCGTCTGCGGGGTCGCGCTGGTCGCCTTCGAGAAGCTGCCGGCGTCGGCTGACGCGGTCAGCGACGATCTCCCGATCGAGCCCGAAGACGAGCTCTTGCCCCGCGGGTATCTGGGTCGCGGACGCGGCCTCCTCGTCGCCCTCGGCGTCGCCGGGCTCGCCGCGTTCTTTCTGCCCTGGATCGAAGTCACCCTCCCCGACGTGGTGTCGCTCTCCGGGTTCTCGCTCGCGCGCCGGCTGGGGTGGGCCTGGGGCGCCGGCGTGGCGTGGTCCGTCCTCGTGCCCACCGTCTTCAGCCGCCGCACCATCCGGCAGATGCGCGGCGCCCGGGTGGCGGCAGCTTTCCTCGTAGCGGTCCCGGCGGCGACGGTCGCCGTTCTCCTGGCCCGTCCGCCTCATGGGGGCCACGGCGTCCCCCTGCGGTTCACGTTTGCGCCCGCCCTCTACGCCACGCTCGGGCTCTCGCTGGTCGCGTTGGTCGTTGCCGCCCTCCTCGGGGGCCGGGCCGACGACATCCGCGTGCGGCGCGGCTCTTCCGCCGGGCACCTCGTGCACTGAGCGCCGACCCGTGTCACACTTCCGGCCGAGCGCGCCCAGCCGTGTGAGCAGACGTGGCAGGCGCCAGCGCGCCGGGGGCGACGGAGGCGTCCGATGAAAGTCGCACTGAACCGATCGAAGGCGCCCGCCGACTCGAACGCGGAATTGCAGGCGCAGCGCGACGAGCTGGCGGACTCCGAGGTCCCCGCGGCGGTCTTGTGCGCCTTCTGCGGCGACGCCGACTGCGCCGGTTGCCGCAACGAGCAGACGCGCTCGGGCGTGGTCGCCATCGTCCCCTGGGAGCGGCCCGGCGCGCCCGCGTTGACGCGCCTCTGGGCGACCGCGAGGGCCACAACGTTCGACGCCGAACGCTTCTTCGAGGCGCTGCCCGACGGGCCCATCACGCCCGCGCTCCGCTTCGCGTTCGCGAGCGAGATGCTCGCCTCGGCGTCGATGGCGCTCCTCGCGCTGGTCCCGCTGTCGCTCGTCGCGCCGGCCTGGGTCGAGCACGTGTTTCTCGACGAGCGACTGGCGGCGACCCGGCTCGTCGCGGCGGGCGTTCCAGCGCTGGCCACGATCCTCGTCGCGGCGCACGTCGCGCATGGCTGGGCGCTCGACCGCGGCGCACGTCGCGCCGGCGTTCGCGGCGCCACCGCGCGGGCCGTCCGCTTCGGCCTCTACGCGGCGGGGTGGGACGTGGTCGTCGGTCCCCTCGGGGCCCTCGTCGTCGCCGCGAAAGAGGGGCTCGGCAAGGCGTTCTCGATCGCCGGCATCGGGATCGGGCTGCCGGGCCGGAGCGCCCGCGCGTTCCTGCGCGGTTGCTACCGCCTCGAAGGCGCGGCGGCCGAGCCGGCGCTCCGGGCGTCGTACGTGGCTGCAGCCGTTGCGACCGGCGTCGGCGCGGTGGCCGTCATCGCGGCGCTCGCGGCGGCGCTGCTGCTCTGAGTCGCCGGCGGCGTCCGGAACACGAAGTCGTGCGGGGCTTCGTGGTGGCACGTCGCGCACGCGGTCGTGCGCGCGTCGGTGAGGACCTGCCCGTCGGGCTCGACGGCGCTGAACCGCCACGCGCTGCCCCGCTTCTCCATCGCGAGCAGCCCGGCGACCCCGCCGTCGCCCGTGGCGCGATCGATCGCCTCTTCGACGAACACGGCGCCTTCGGCGAAGTCGGCGCCACCGTCAGCGCGGAGGTCCCCGGTCCACGAGGCCCGGGCGGCCTCGTTGGCCCAGACGACGCCGTCGAAGCGCTCGGCGTGCCCGAGCGACAGGAAGCGATCGCTGAGGCGGGTGACGAGACCGTACCGCACGCGAAAGTCGCCGGTCCCGGCGGAGGCGTCGTCGCTCGACCGGGGGCCGCGCTCGGTGGCGCGCGGCGGCGAGATTCCCACGGGCGACGCTTCCTGGGCGCCGCATGCCGCGCCCGCGACGGCCAGGACCGCGCTCACGCCCAGGCCGAGACCTAGAAGGAGACGCCGGCTTCGAGCGACGTCGTCCACTGCCTGCTCCCGTTGACGCCGATGACGCCGTTCTCCGCGCCCGGGTCGGTCATGTCGATGGCGAACTGCGCCGCGAGGTAGAGGATCTCGAACCGGTAGTTCAGCCCCAGCATGCCGCGCCAGCGGTGGATGCGCGCCTTGCGGAACGTGGTGTCGTTGTTGAAGTCGCTCACGTTGCCCGTCTTGCAGACGGGCGTCCCGTCGTTCGGCAGCTGGCCGGAACCGAGGTTGCCGGGCGCATTCTTGTTGCCGGGTAGGTTGGGCCCGAGGTACCCGCACTGGTTGAGCGGGTCGGTGGTCGGCGTCAGGTCGACGACCGACGAGTCAGCGAAGATGATGATGCGCTGAACCCCGAGGTACGGCGTGAGCACGGCGCTGTCGGCGACGGCGAAGGGCTTCGAGACCTGCGCATCGAGGCCGACCGTCGTGAGGAAGAACTTCGGCGAGCCGCCGATCGTTCGCACGCCCGCGCCGATGGAGACGTCGGGGAGGTAGCCGAGCGCGCCCGTGCGGTAGCCCTCGAGAATGGCCCAGCGAAGGTCGGCCCCCCCGACCCAGAGCGACGTGTTGGCGAGGTAGCCGAGATCGCCGGCGATCTCGAACCCGTAGGCCAGGCCCTTGCGCGCCTTCAGGCTGTAGACGCCGAGGATCGAGTCCGGGGTGGTGTTCTCGATCGAGAAGGCGTGGCTGTTCGGGTCGACCGGTCCCTCGGTGCCCTTGTGCCAGTACTGCACGCCGCCGGCCGTCGCGTCCGCGTTGATGTGCGTGAAGCTGGTCTCGAGGCTGAGCGCGAAGCCGCCCAGCCCCGTGGTCCGGGCGGCGTGGAACGCGGTCGGCGCGATCGCCATCCCGAGCTCGCTCATCATGTTGGCCCAGGCCACGTTGTTGGGAACGCACGCGGTGGTCGCGCAGCTGGCGAGGCGCTCGGGCGCCGGATCCATGTCACCCGCCCAGGCGGAGCCACCCGTCGCGGCAAGCGCGAACGTGGCCAACGTGGCAAACGTGGCAAACGTGGCAAACGTGGCAAACGTGGCAAACGTGGCAAACGTCGCGACTGAGCACGCGGTGGCGACGGGGACCTTCGGATTGCGGGGCAAGAGGGCTCCGAGTAGCGTGTGCGACTCCAACTCGCGAGGCTACGGTTTGCCCGCGCCGAGCGTCAAGCGATGGTCTAGTTCGCTCCCAAGATTGCTCCGAGATTGCCGAAGAGTTCCTCGTCTACAGCGCGGCTTCGAGCCCGCCCGCTCCCTTGCCCGTTTCACGTGGTGCTCGTCGAGCCGGAAATCCCGCCCAACACCGGCAATGTGGCCCGCATGTGCGCGGCCACGGCGTCGCCGCTGCATCTCGTCGGGGCGCTGGGCTTCCGGATCGACGACCACAGCGTTCGCCGCGCGGGGGTCGACTACTGGCACCTCGTCGACGTGCGGACCCACGTCGACTTCGAGCATTTCCTGCACGCGTGGTCGAAGGAATCGCCCCGCGGCAAGCTGCACCTGTTCAGTGCGCTCGCCGCCCGGAGCTACCTCGCCGGCCCGTATGCCGCCGGCGATGCGCTCGTCTTCGGCAAAGAGAGCGTCGGCCTCTCCGAAGACCTGCTCGCGCGCTTCCCCGACCGCGTCGCCGGCATCCCCACCCTGGGCGCCGTCCGCTCGCTCAACCTCGCCAACGCCGTGGGCATCGTCCTCTACGAGGGGCTTCGCCAGGTAGGCGCCCTCGCCGACACCTACACCGGCTAGGCCCTCCGAAGACGAGAGAGAGATCTGGCGCAGAGGGCGCAGAGGGGAGCGCCCTCTGCGCCTCTGCGGCCAATCTCCCTCTCGTTCGCGCTACTCGAAGGCAGCGATGCCGGTGATGTCCTGCCCGAGGATGAGGGTGTGAATGTCGTGGGTGCCCTCGTACGTGAAGACCGTCTCGAGATTGCACATGTGGCGCATGATCGGGTACTCGAGCGTGATCCCGTTGCCGCCGAGGATTTCGCGGCAAGCGCGCGCGATCTGGAGCGCGGCGTGCACGTTGTGGCGCTTGATCATGCTCACGTGCTGCGGCCGCAGCTTCTTCTCGGCCTTCATGCGCGAGGCCTCGAGGGCCTGGAGCTGCATGTTCGTGATCTGCGTCAGCGCCTCGGCCAGCTTGGCCTGCACGAGCTGGTGCGAGGCGATCGGCTTGCCGGCGAACTGCACCCGGTGCTTCGCGTAGTCGACGGCGCAGTCGAAGCAGGCCATGGCCGCGCCGATGACGCCCCAGGCGATGCCGAAGCGTGCCGACGTGAGCGTCGAGAGGGGCCCCTTCATCCCGCGGACGCCGGGGAGGATCGCGTCTTTCTTCACGCGCACGTCTTCGAGAATGAGCTCGCTCGTGACGCTGGCCCGCAAGCTGACCTTGTGGTGGATCTCGCGCGCTTCGAAGCCGCGCGTGTCGGTCGGGACGATGAACCCGCGCACCTCGCCCTTGGGACCGCCGACCTTCGCCCAGACGAGCGCGATCTGCGCGAGGTTGCCGTTGGTGATCCAGCGCTTCGTGCCGTTGAGCACGTAGCTGTCGCCGTCGTCGACCGCCAACGTGAGCATGCCGTTCGGGTTCGAGCCGAAGTCGGGCTCCGTCAGCCCGAAGCAGCCGATGATCTCGCCCTTCGCCATCTTGGGCAGGAGCTTGGTCTTCTGCTCGTCGGACCCGTACGAGTGAATCGGGTACATGACGAGCGAGCCCTGAACGCTCGCGAACGAGCGGAGCCCCGAGTCGCCCCGTTCGAGCTCTTGCATCGCGAGGCCGTAGCCCGTGTCGCTGAGGCCCGCGCAGCCATAGCCCTGGAGGTTACAGCCGAGGAGGCCGAGCTCGGCGATCTCGGGAATGAGCTCGGTAGGGAACGTTCCGCGCTCCCAGTGCTCGCCGATCGTCGGAAGGATGCGCGCATCGACGAACTTGCGGACGCTCTCGCGGATCGAGCGTTCTTCGGACGTGAAGTGGCGGGAGAGGTCGAAGAAATCGGGCATGGCGGCCACCATCGCGTAGCACAGGCGCGGCGAATCGGCGTGCGTTGGATTCGCGTCCTCCTCCGCGGCGCGCGCCCGCTCCGCGTCAGCGCGGCTGGGTTCGAATCGAAGGCGTGGCCCCGGTGAAGTCTGCGCGAAGAGTCACGCGCTCTCCGCCGCGGAGCGTCAACGACTCGCCCCTGGATTCGCCCGTTGGCGGAAACGTGAACACGACGGCGTGGGCGCCGGGCTCGAGTGCGATCGAGCGCGGGCAGGCGCCGCGGGCCACACCGTCGACCGAGACGAACGTGCCGTCGCCGAGAAGGATCAGCTGCCCCGGTTGCACGCCTTGCCCGCCTTGTGCCGCTTGCGTTCGCGCGGTCGCGGTCGCGGTCGCGGACGCAAGCGCGGACGCGGACGCAGACGCAGGCGCAGGCGCAGGCGCGGACGCGGTCGCCGTCGCGGCCACGACCG
>OBLW0100000526.1_pt1 | contig 32603 bp, 26 predicted proteins | sample 1520161 | NCBI WGS metagenome assembly OBLW01 (sample SAMEA3539309, study PRJEB22396) | soil metagenome | biome: tundra; feature: field; material: soil | place: USA | collected 2010-05 | depth 0.15 m
TCAGGCACAACGGTTTTCAAGACCGCCGGTATCAACCGCTCACCCATCCCTCCGCAGGCAAGCCGATGGGCTTTACTTACCATCAGTGTACTTGATACTTAGATCGCTTCGCTGAACAACCATTGTCGATTGCCCCAGGGAACCACCCCATCGCCCGCCTTACTCACCGACATCCAGTCCACCCAGCAACATCATGGGCGGTCGAGCCCAAAGGATCCTCGACAGCACTGCGACTCTCCTCCACTAATAACCTATCGTCGCCGTCCTGCGCACGCCACCCTTCGGTGAGGTCCATCGTACCCGACTGCCAATGTGTCGCGTCTACGGCCTGTCCCCACGCTCCAGCGGCCATCAATAACCGACGGAACTCGAAGGCGCACCGTCCTCTTTGTCATCAGATTGCCGAATTCCGGGCCAAAGGAATGCGTTCCGCGATCGGCACGATCCCCCATAAAAGCGAAGCTATTGAAAACACATCGCATATAGGGAAAAAATGTTACAACTGGAGTGCATGGCCAAACGAGCCAAACCAGGCGCGGACCCGCAACCGGGCCAGCCTATCAGCCTGCGGACACTCGGGGACTACCTGAATCTGTCTCCGGCTACCATTTCGCTCGTACTCAACAACGCGCCGGGTGTACGCTCGATTCCGCAGGAGACGCGCGACAGAGTCATCGAGGCCGCGGCGAAATTCGACTACAGGCCAAGCTTCTTTGCCCGATCGCTTCGCAAGCGCCAGACGTTTACCGTGGGCGTGCTCGTCCCCGAGCTCAGCGACAGTTACGCTACCGAGGTGCTGGCCGGAGTGGAAGAATTTCTCATTGAGGAGGGATACTTCTACCTCACCGCCAGTCACCGCCGCAAACCCGACCTGATCGAAGAATATCCGCGCTTGCTCATGGATCGCTCCGTCGAAGGATTCATCCTCATCGACACAATCCTTGAGAAGAGTCTTAACCTGCCTGTGGTTGCCGTCGCTGGACATCGCAAAATCGAAGGAACAACCAATGTGGTTCTCGATCAGAGGCGTGCAGCGGAGCTTGCATTACGTCATCTCTATCAGCTCGGTCACCGCAAAATCGCATTCATGCGCGGGGGCAGTCACAGCTCTGATGCCGACGACCGATGGAACTGCCTGATGGCAGTGGCTCGGGATCTTAAGCTGGTCGTGCCCCCCGAGTTGACCGTGCAACTTGAGCTTCGAGTCTCTACGCCGGAGCTCGGATTCGAGCCTGCGAACGAACTGATTCAGCGCGGCGCCGAATTCACTGCGATTGTCTGCTACAACGACGTCTCGGCGATCGGAGCTGTCCGCGCTTGCCGCGACCATGGTCTGCAGGTTCCAACCGATGTTTCGGTGGTTGGCTTCGATGATATTCAGGGTGCTGCCTTCCATATTCCAAGTCTGACAACAATTCGCCAACCTCTTACACAAATGGGCAAAGTGGCGGCACGCATCCTGCTGCAGCGGATTCGCGGACAGGCGACTTTCCCCGATGTTGTGCCGATTCGTCCCGAACTTATTATTCGCGAGTCGACCTGCCCGCCTAACCCAAAACGCTCTGCCCGCTCCAAACGGAGTTGAATCTGGAATGCAATCGGACGCCCGGCATTCTTCGGCGCAGACGCTGACCCTGCTGCATCCGGTCTTCCTGCTCACCGGAATTCTCCACGCTATTGGCGGCCCACTTCTGCCATCTGTGGCCTCAGCATTTCACCTGAACGATAGCCAATCCGGTTTGCTGTTCCTCTTGTATTTTGCCGGGAGTTCCTTGGGCGCTGTGCTTTGCATCGGGAGCTACGCGCGGATTATCGTCGTCGGTTTCGTTGCGATTGTTGTCTCCTGCCTGGCGGTGGCGATCGTTCCTTGGCCGGTTCTGTTGCCAGTCTTTCTGCTTCTCGGAATAAGCGTTGGTCTCCCGATGTCCGCCGTCAGCTTGTTTGTCGGTCGAAGCTTTCCGCAGCGATCCGCGTCCGTGCTGGCCTTTCTCAATATGAGCTGGAGTGCCGGTGCCCTGATTGCGCCTCTGCTGGCCGCCTGTATCCTGGTACACCGCACCTTTCGCACGGCATATCTGCTCCTTGGCGCGGCCTCAGCGATTGCCGCCTTCGTTTGCGCACGATTCCTCAGGGATGCTCCCGAACTTCCAAGATCTGGCGGGAATTTGCGAGGCGCTGCCAATCTGCGCTTAATCCTCGTTTTCGCATTTGCCACGTTTCTCCAAGTGGGAGTGGAAAACACGGCCGCAGCGTGGCTGTCGACTTATATGTTGCGGATCGCGGGCAGCGGAGCAGTCTTTGCCGCCACTCTATCAACGCTCTATTGGGTTGGATTCCTGGTCTCGCGCGGGTTTGCGGCTCTTGTTCTTCTTTACGTGAAGCCCGCTCTACTTCTCTTCGTCAGCATAGTCATCGCGCTTGGCGCGGCGGTGCTGCTCGCGACAGCACCTTCCGTGTCTGCGGGAGGGATTGCCATGTTTCTACTCGGCATCGCACTTGCGCCTACTTATCCGTTGCTCATTGCTCAAAGCTTTTCGCGAGTGCGGCAAGTCTCAGATACGCGCTGGATCCTGGCCGCATCCGGGTTCGGGGGATCCGTACTTCCGTGGCTCACGGGATGGATTTCATCGCAATCAGGAAGCATTCGTGCAGGCATCGCTACAATTCCGGCAGCATTGCTTCTTATGTTTTTGTTGCTTCCGTTTCTTCTCCGACTAAGTCTCTGGTCTCTCAACGAAGAACCTCAGAGTCAGTAGCATGATTCAATAAGTGGGGTCCGAGTTATAGGGTCGCAAGCGATAATTGAGATACTGATCCCCAATTCACGGTTGTGGTAACACCAGTACCTCAACGCCCGAAGCCGCATCGTTCTGCCGGAAAACGCGTTCAGTAGCTTTCTGAAACTGCTCCGGTGTCGCATAAGGAATATCTGTGAAAGTCTGTGGGTTTCGATCGGTGAGAGGGAACCACGAGCTCTCGACTTGAATCATGATGCGATGGCCGCGACGGAAGGTGTGGAACAGGTCCGGCATGGTGAAGTTCAGGTCGGTCTCTTTGCCGGGGACCAGCGGTTCGGGCTTCTCCCAGCTATCGCGGAACTTAGCCCGGAACGGTTCGCCGCGCAGTAATTCCTCGTAACCGCCCATGTGGATGGGCGGCGCGTCCACTACGCGCTTGTTGCCGCGCGACATATCTCCCGGATCGGGATAGTCTTCGGGATACACATCGATGACCTTCACGTCGAAGTCGGAATCCGTACCGGAACTTGCAATCTTCAACTTTGGAGAGATGGGGCCGGCAATCGTCACGTCCTCCTCAAGCGGGTCAGTCTCATAAACCAACACATCTGGCCTGTAGCTCGCGAAGCGCTGATCGTCGACCATATAGCGCTGCGGCACGGTATCTGTCGTGTAGCCGACGAAAGGCACTGGGTGGTTCGGATCGCTGACATATTCGTCGACGCCAGAAGCTTCGCTCGGGGGATCAAAACTGAGTTTCCCGCCACCATGGAAGTAGAGAGTCTTAGGTGAAGCGGCTTTCGGAGGCCATGCATCGAACTTTCGCCAGACGTTGGTTCCAGTCTCAAAGACGACAGCTTTGGGTTGCGCCTCGCCCTTCCTCTTGAGATAGTGTTCGAAGAAAGGGAATTGGACATTGGTTCGAAAGTACTCGCTGGTCATCGAACCGAATTCAACATCCCCAAGATGGCTTCCATCGTTTCTTGCCCAGCCGCCATGCACCCACGGCCCCTCCACCAGGGTCGTCTGCGTTTCAGGATTGAATTTGTTGATAGCGTAAAAAGTCCGGTAGGGGCCGCTCAAATCCTCGGCGTCGTACCAACCACCCACAACAAGCACGGCACAATGCACATTCTTCATGTGACGCGAAAGATCACGCGCTTGCCAGTAGGAGTCATAAGTATCATGCTTGAACTGATCGTTAAACAGCCAATTCGAACCTTTCAAGAATGATTTGTCGAGATTGGCGATATTACCGGCGGAAAGATAGAACTTATAACTATCGGGCGTCCCAAAATCGAAGGGAACCGTAGCCGACGGAGTCTTTGGCTCGGCTTGCGGGTGGAAGAAGACATAGAATCCGAAGTTGGCCGAGAGCATGAATGCCCCGCCATGATAGCCATCGTCTCCCATGAACAAATCGGTCATTGGCGCCTGTGGACTGGCCGCCACCAAGGCTGGATGCGAATCGATGATAGACGCGGAAGTGTAAAAGCCCGGATACGAAATCCCCCAAATGCCCACTTTGCCATTGTTGTTTGGCACATTCTTCAACAGAAAGTCGATCGTGTCGTAAGTATCCGATGCATCGTCGACATCCTGGGGGGATTTCTTGTTATCAATATGTGGCCGCATCTCAATGAAATCGCCCTCACTCATCCAGCGGCCGCGCACATCCTGATACACGAAGATATATCCCGACTTTTCGAACTCCTCTGATGGGCCGAGATGCGGAGGATACTGGTCCTCGCCGTAAGGAGCCACATCGTAAGGTGTGCGTTCCATCAAAAACGGGTAGGGGCCTCCCGCAGAGTCCTTGGGAACGTAGACAGCCGTGAACAGCCGCTTGCCGTCGCGCATCGGAATGCGGAATTCGTATTTGGTGTAATGAGCGCGGATGTAGTCTTCGCTTGGCGGATCCGCCGTTGGCTGCTGGGCGGAAGATGCGGCAAGAGCAGACACGAAGACGCCAAACAACGGAAGGCGGAGGAATTTGAGCATTATTTGCAGGAGTCTCCTGAATGACCAGATTAATTCAATCAGCTGGCGTCAATCTCAGCTTTCGCGCCCCGAATTTCCGGTTCCTGATTGTGCCTTTACGTCCACCGTGTTAAAAGCAAAGGAACAGGGAACAGACGGAGGGGCCAAGAGCCCGGTGCGGGATTCTACCCGGATCGCGGGGGTCCATTCATCGCCAAGCCTCTGAATTTGCCGAGAAGGAATACCTGATCTCCATGAGCGCCGGCCATCCAGCGGAAGTCGAAACGCTTTTCGGAGACTACCCGTTGGACAGCGCCTTCGACGAAATGCGGGAAATCGCCGGCAATGTGCGCCCTCACTATCAGGCGCTGGCCGAGACGCTCGCAGGCCTCCCGCAAGATGAGCTGCAGCGATGTAAGCAGTCTGCCGAACTCTCCTTCCTGACTCAGGGCATTACCTTCACCGTCTACGGTCGCGAAGAGGGAACTGAGCGCATCTTCCCCTACGATCTGGTGCCGCGCCTGGTAACTGCGCAAGAGTGGGACCGCATTGAGCGCGGGCTCACGCAGAGAATCACTGCTCTCAATCTCTTTCTGCGCGATGTCTATTCCGACGCGAAAATCCTGAACGATCACGTTGTGCCTCGCGAGCTGGTCTACAGTTGCAAACATTACCGGCGCCAGATGCGCGGATTACAGGTTCCGCGGAATGTCTACATTGCCGTTGTCGGTACAGACCTGTTACGCCTCAACACAGGCGAATTTGTCGTACTCGAGGACAACTTGCGTGTTCCCTCCGGCGTCAGCTACATGCTTACCAACCGGCGCGTGATGAAGCGGACCTTCCCGCAACTCTTCCATAGTTACGGCGTCCGCCCCATTGAGCATTACCCGCAGCTTCTCCTGTCTACCTTGCGCTCTTTGGCACCCGAAGGCCGGCCCGAGCCGAACATCGTTCTTCTCACGCCTGGCGTCTTCAATTCCGCATACTTCGAGCACACCTACCTCGCTCGTCAGATGGGAATCGACCTCGTCGAGGGCCGAGACCTGGTAACTCACGACAACATCGTCTACATGCGCACCACCGACGGACTCAAGCGTGTCGATGTTATCTATCGACGCGTGGATGACGATTTCAGTGATCCACTGGTTTTCCGGCCCGACTCGGCGCTTGGGTGCTCCGGGCTCTTCAATGCTTATCGTGCCGGAAACGTAACGGTCACGAACGCCTTTGGTACCGGCCTTGCCGATGACAAGGCGCTCTATGCTTACGTTCCGGACATTATCCACTACTACCTGGGCGAAGATCCCATCCTGCCCAACGTCAAGACCTATCTGATGACGGAGCCGAAGGAACGTCAATATGCGTTGGCCAATCTCGACAAGCTCGTGGTCAAGGCAGTGGGCGAGAGCGGTGGATACGGGATGCTGATAGGGCCGCAATCGACAGCTCAGCAACGCGAAGAGTTCGCGCGCCAGATTGAGGCCAACCCGCGCAACTATATCGCTCAGCCCACGCTCGATTTTTCGCGCGCTCCATGCCTCATCGGCAATCAGTTGGAACCGCGGCACGTGGACCTTCGGCCCTACATTCTCTTTGGCGACAAAGTCAACATCGTACCGGGCGGATTGACGCGCGTGGCTCTCGAAAAAGGCTCGCTCGTCGTCAACTCGTCGCAAGGTGGCGGCAGCAAGGATACATGGGTTCTGGAATAGTAATCAGCATTCGAGTTCGGGAGAGTGCGACGATGCTTTCACGCGTTGCGGACAGTCTTTATTGGATGAGCCGCTACCTGGAACGGGCGGAGAACACCGTGCGTCAACTCGACGTGACGATGAACCTCATGCTCGACGCGGGCAGCTCCACCCCTGAAAAGCGCTGGAAGCAACTCGTTGCCGCATTGGGAAACCCGACTGGACTCGAATGGAACGGCGATCTCGACGCGATGGCAGGCAAGCTCGTTTTCGACCCTCTGAATCACGCTTCAGTCACCTATTCCGTGAACGGCGCACGAGAAAATGCCCGTCAGATCCGCGAAGAGATTTCGACAGAACAATGGCAGCGGCTCAATCGCCTCTATCACCAGATGCATTCCGCTCAAGTGCAATCCCAGTTTCGCGCCAATATCACGGACGCGCTAAGTACCGTGGTCGATGGGATCCACTTGTTCAAAGGAGTAAGTGACACAACCATGATTCACGGTCAAGGTTGGCAGTTCATCCGACTTGGCCGCTACTTAGAGCGCGCCTATGCGATCGCCACATTGCTTGAGGTGTACCAGCCTTGGCTGTCCAGTCCTTCGGAACGCGAGCATGGAGGCTACCAATACCTTGAGCAGGTGGGGTTGCTGCGCTGCTGCACGGCGTTTGAGGCGTATTGCCAGGTTTATACAGCCGATGTAACCGCCGACCGCATTCTCGAATTCCTTCTCCTCAATCGCGACTTTCCGCATGCTATTCGCTACTCCGTGGATGGAATCCGCCATGCGGTGGAATCGGTCCAGCGGACCGGAGGGCGCCGGTCTCCGGAAGAACTTAGCGCGGGAATCGGGAAGTTGCACGCCATGCTGAGCTACACCACGATTGGTGAAATCCTCTCCGGAGATACCGCCGCGTTCCTGCATTCGATCCGCGAGCAATGCATGCGGATTCACGAACTCATGTACTGCTATTACATTCAGTATTCGATTCAGTCCGCACTGGCGACATAGGGGTAAACGAAAGCGAGAATGAATTTCTACTCCATCCGGCACCTCACGCGATTCCGCTACTCGAAGCCCATTAGCGAGAGCATTATGGAAACGCGCATGCACCCACGCTCAGATTCCAACCAGCATTGCCTCACTTTTTCTCTCTCCGTGAGTCCTCGTTGCCGCGTTTTCAGCTATCGCGACCACCAGGGGAATAACGTCCAGCACTTCGACATTCCTGGCGAGCACACCCAACTTGTCCTCATCGCCGAGTCCGTCGTCGAGCAGCAGGCTCTGCCCGATGTCCCAAGCTTTCTTGCGCCCGATGCTTGGGGAGCCTTGGACGAATTGATTGAAGCCGGTGATTACTGGGAGATGCTTCTTCCCAGCACCTTTGCCGTCGAGACTCCTGCGCTGACCCTGTTGGCTTCACAACTCGGCGTAACTCGCCGCGACGATCCTCTCATGCTCGTCCACGAGATCAACCAGCGGCTCTTCGATTACTTCGAATACATGCCGAGATCGACACGTGTCGACTCGCCCATCGACGACGCTATCGTGAGCGGCAAAGGAGTTTGCCAGGACTTTGCCCACACCATGATTGCGCTGCTGCGCCATGTCAGGATTCCGGCCAGATATGTATCTGGCTATCTTTATCGCAGCCGTGAGGACCATGATCGCTCTACGCCCGATGCGACACATGCCTGGGTCGATGTTCTGCTGCCGCACCTCGGCTGGGTTGGATTCGATCCAACCAACAACCTTGTCGCCCATCACCGGCACATCCGAACTGCGGTCGGGCGCGACTATGCTGATGTCCCGCCAACTCACGGCATCTTCCGTGGAACGACCGACAGCGAACTATATGTTGCCGTCCATGTCGAGGCCAGCGACCTTCCACCCGCGCTAGACCGCAAGCTTCCCATCCCCGACGACTGGAGCGTGCTGGTGGAACGCGCTCAACAGGCGCCTGAGCGCACCCCGTCATTCATCGACATGCAGCAAATGCAGCAGCAGCAATAGATTTGTTTACGCTGGAGGAGTCTATGGCTAAATGGATTTCCGACGCGGAATTTCAATTTTCTGTTGAATCTTCGATGAATATCCAGCACTATAAACTCAATCCGATTGAAACGCAGCCTCCCTGCACATGCTTCTCGGCAAGACGCAAGACACAGTACCTTCCCTTTACTTCAAGCTGGGCCACTCACGCGGACTGGGGAATTAAGCAAGGCGCTAACCGCAGCGCAGCCACAAAGCCTTCGGCGAAGCGTAAACGTACCTGATTCGTAAGGCACAAACCAGAGCAAGACCTTTTGGAGGAACAGCCGTGAAACACTCCCTTTGGGGATGGGTGCTCCTTTGCACCCTTTCTACCGTGACCCTCACATTTGGCCAGAATGCAACCACCTCACTCCGCGGAGTTGTGAAAGATCCTTCAGGCGCGCTCGTTGCGGGAGCCACCATCATGCTGACGGATAATTCCACCGGCAAGACGCTGAGCACAACCGCGAGCAGTACGGGTTTATACGATTTTCCTCAAATCTTCCCGTCAACATACACCATCAAAGTGACCGCTCAGGGCTTCGGCGAGCAGTCCAAGATAGCCGAGCTTCTTGTAAATCAACCGGCCACCATCGACTTCACGCTTACGGTGCAATCGAGTTCGGTCACCGTAGACGTGACCGCCGCGGCGCAAACCCTCAACACCGCCGATGCTTCTCTGGGGAGCTCCGCCGACAGTGCCGAGATTCAATCGCTGCCCAGCGAAACGCGCAACGTGCCCGACCTGCTTTCACTGCAGCCAGGCGTACTTTATCTTCCGCCAACCATCACTGACAGCCGCAGCGGCGCCGTGAATGGCGGCCGTTCCGATCAGGGCAACGTTACTATCGACGGCATCGACGATAATGACCAGGTCAACGGATTCGCCTTTACTGGCGTGTTGCGCGAGACGGTGGATTCAATCGAAGAATTCCGCGTGACCACAGGCGACGCCAATGCCGACGCGGGCCGATCCTCTGGCGCTCAAGTCAGCCTGGTCACCAAATCGGGCACCAATAAGTTCCACGGCGCGGCATACGAATACAACCGGCCTACAATTACTGTCGCCAACGATTGGTTTAACAAGCAGGCCGAACTCAACAGCGGCGAGCCGAACATTCCTGGCAAGCTCATTCGGAATATTTTTGGCGGCGCTGTTGGCGGTCCGATCAAGAAGGACAAGCTCTTCTTCTTCGGCAATTACGAGGGAAGCCGTATCGCGGAAAACGTTCAGGTGACGCGCACCACACCGACCGCAAGCGCTCAAGCAGGAAACCTCAGCTATGCGGACGGAAACGGAAATACGCAATCGCTCTCTCCCAGCCAGGTTGCTGCGTTGGATGCAGCCTGTCAAATCTGCAATACAAGCGCATATCCTGACCCCCCAGGACCAAATCCCAACGCGCTTGCCTATTTCAACTCGATGCCGGCTGCCAACGGCTCAACCGAAGGCGACGGGGGCTATAACTCAGGCTCATATTCATTCTCATCTCCCAATCCGCTTCGTCTGAATACAAGCATTGGCCGAATCGACTATGTCCCATCGGACAGGCATCGCATCTTTGTCCGCGGCAACCTGCAAAAAGACGTTGGAAGTACATTGCCGGCCCTTGACAGCAGAGAGCAATTCCCCGGGCGAGGACCGTCCAACCTTACCGAGGACAATAGCAAGGGCATCACTGCCGGCGAAACATGGTCCATTTCCCCGAACCTGATCAACGATATCCGCTATGGGTACACCCGCCAGGGATTCAGCACGCGTGGCGTCGGGAAAGGGGACTATGTAGACTTTCGATTCCTGGATACTCCAACCGCGGAAACCCGAACCACCTTCACCGATATTCCGGTCAATAACATCATTGATAATCTGAGTTGGACTAAAGGGAGGCACACGCTCCAATTCGGTGGGAACTGGCGCCTCGTGCACCAAAATTATTCTTCCGACAACAACTCATTTAACAGTGCGACCACGAATCCCTATTGGCTCGGCGACAGCCCGCCGTCGCCTGCGGACCTTGGTGGAGGCTTCGAGAACTCATACGTGATTGCGTACGCAAGCCTTGTCGGGACGGTTCCGCAGATCACTGACAATTTCAACTACAAAATCACAAGCGCGACTTCCGGAACCGCCATCCCAGAGGGCGCTGCCATTGCGCGCAATTTCAAGGCCAACGAGCTCGAGTGGTACGTGCAGGATGCATGGCGCGTGCAACCAAACCTCACAATTACCTTCGGTGTCCGCCACACAATCTTGCAAACGCCGTATGAAGTGAATGGCCAGATGGTGACTCCCACGATCGACACACATGCGTGGTATCTGCAAAGAGAGAGCGCTGCACAGTCCGGCCAGGTCTATGAGCCTGACTTGCAGTTTGCGCCTGCGGGCCCGCATTATGGGCAACCCGGATTCTGGCCAAAGGCAAAAGATAACTTTGCTCCTCGATTCGCGATAGCCTACTCTCCCGATGGAAAGACCTCGATCCGCGCGGGGGCCGGCATGTACTACGACCACTACGGGGAGTCGCTGATCTTCAATTTCGACCAACACGGATCATTTGGCATGAGTTCCCAGGTGAGCAATCCGGCTGGAGTCTATGGATTTGAGGGGAGCGCATCCTATCCACCGTCACCGCGGTTTACGGGCAGGCAAACGCTGCCGCCCATCAGTGTCGGAGTTGCTCCAACCACCCAGACGTATCCTTACTACGCCCCCCAGGGCAACTTCGCCATTACGTGGGGGCTCGACAACAGAATGCAGACTCCGTATTCAGAGATGTTCGATTTCTCGGTCCAACGCGAACTGCCAGGCGGGTTCACGCTTGAGACCGCCTACGTGGGCCGTCTTGGCAGGCACTTGCTGCAGCAACTTGACCTTGCGGAGCCGACGGACTATGTTGACCCGGCAGGCGGCGGCGACTATTACGCGGCAGCCCGCCGGCTCTCCATGGCAGTGGATGCGGCAGGCGGCTACAATCCCAATGCGACTCCTGGTTGCAACTGCAATCAGTATACGAATGTGCCGGCAATTCCCTACTTCGAAAACGTTTTTCCGTTCGTAGCAGGCTTCGATTATTCCGGTGAAAGCGCGACCCAGGCAATCTTCACAGACCAGTGGGCTCCCAACAGGGAAAACCTTGGGGAGACCACGGCCCTCGCGAATATCGATTACTACTGCGCGTTCGGCTGTCCGGCAGGGTGGCAACCGCATTTCTGGCAGGACCAGTTCTCGTCGCTCTATGCCTTATCGAGCAGCGGTATGAGCTACTACAACGCCGGGCAGCTTACCCTTCGGCATCCATCCAGCCATGGGCTGCTGATGGACTTCAGTTATACGCTTTCGAAGTCGATCGACTTTGGCTCGGATGCGGAGCGCAGCACTGAATTCGGGCTTAACAACAACACCGGCAATAATCTCGCTTTCAGCGAAGTCATTAACACATGGAAGCCTTATTTGAACCGGGGGGTCTCTGACTTTGACACGCGCCACCTCATTACTGTGGATGCGGTGTACCAGCTGCCCTTCGGGCAAGGAAAGATGTTCGGCGGCGGTGCCAATAGGTTGGGCGATGCCATTATCGGCGGATGGCAGCTCTCCGGAATCAACCGTTGGTCCAGCGGATTGCCATTCTCGTTTAACGAGCCTGGCTGGACAACGGATTGGCAGATCGAGAGTTTTGCAGTCGTCACCCAGCCCGTGAAGGTACATCGTCATTTCGACACCAACGGCAACCCACAGTACTTCGATAATGCGGCGGGCATCAACACCGGTGTCTACAGCGGTGCTCCTATACGAATTGCTTATCCTGGCGAAACCGGCCAGCGCAACAACTTCCGGGGGGACGGCTATTTCGACGTCGACACGGGCCTATCCAAGAACTGGAGGATTAGCGAATTTGGAGCCCTGAAGTTTGGTTGGGAGACGTATAACGTCACCAACACGGTGCGCTTCGATCCCGCGTCGATCGGCAGCCAGTTGACTGGAGGCAATCTGGGGATTGCGAGCAAATTGCTCACTGAACCGCGCCGCATGCAGTTCAGCCTGCGGTTCGATTTCTAAGCTGAAATCAACGCGATTCCAAATGCGCCGGCGAATTTTGCGATTCGTCGGCGCGTTTCTTTGCGCGGCGATCAAATCCAGAATCGTTTTCCAAGAATTGTGGCGCCTGAGCGAAGAGGATCAGTTCGCTTTTCGCACCTCGGCCGCGATCTTCCGCAATTCCGGCAGAACCGAGCCCAAGGCCGCTGCTCCTGCATCTCGCCTACCCAGTGCAAAGTAGAGATCGCGATAATGCCGATAAAGCTGCTCATACACCTGCACCGCCTTGGGGTTGGGCTGAACGGTGCGCAACGGCAGGCAAACCGCGGCCTGCGCCTCCTCAATCGTTTTGTAGGCTCCAGCTGCCAATAGCGCAAAGATGCCTGAGCCGAGACTCGTGGGAATGCCTGCGGGAACGAGAACTGGCTTGTTCAACACATCGGCATAGACGCGGTTCAACACTTCGTTCTTTTGTGGGATTCCTCCGGCATTGATGACACGATCCACACGCACCCCATGTTCGGCCATGCGTTCCAGAATGATGCGCGTATGGAAGGCCGTGCCTTCGATAGCCGCAAACAATTCGTCCTGCGCTGTGTGCACCAGGTTCCATCCCAGCGTCACTCCGCCCAACTCAGGATTCACCAGCACCGTACGATCGCCGTTATCCCAGCTCAGGCGCAGCAGCCCCGTTTGGCCCGCTTTGTATGCATCGAGCCCGTCGGAAAGAGCTGCCACTATGGTCTGGGCGCGACGCGCAATAGCCTCAAAAATGTCTCCCGTTGCCGAGAGGCCTGCCTCGATCCCCGTGTAATCCGGATGCACACTCCCGGGCACAACACCGCAGACGCCAGGAACCAGCTGCGCTTCTCGCGCCATCGCGATGATGCATGTAGAGGTTCCAACCACATTCACCACATCGCCCTCTCGAATATGCGAGCCGATCGCGTCCCAATGTGCGTCGAACGCGCCGACAGGGATCGGGATTCCTGCGCGCAGTCCGAGCTGCTCGGCCCACTCCGGCGATAGATGTCCTGCCACCCGATCGCTGGTCTTATACTCGCCGCCCATCTTCGCTCGGACACCGCCAAAAAGCGGATCCACCGCGACCAGAAACTCTTCCGGCGGTAAACCGTCCCACTTGGGATTCCACATCCATTTGTGGCCCATCGCGCAGACGCTGCGCTTCAACTGGCTCGCGCTACGGATTCCACTGAGCGTGGCCGCGACCATGTCGCAGTGCTCGAGGGCTGTCACAAACTGCTTCCGTTTTTCGGGGTTGTGCCGCAGCCAATGGAGCAATTTGGCAAAACCCCACTCGTGCGAATACACACCGCCACACCAGTCAATTGCCTCCAAGCCCATGGCGTGAGCCTTGGCCGTAATCTCCTCAGCCTCCGCATGAGCGCGGTGATCGCACCAGAGATAGTATTCGTCGAGCGGTTCGAGCCCTTCACCTACAGGCACGACGCTCGAACCCGTTGTGTCCAGCGCGATGGCAGCCACTGCATTTCCATCCACGCCCGTGGTGCCCAAGACCTCGCGCGTTGCCTTTGCCAGCGCGTCCATCTGTTCAGCGTGAGACTGGGTGGCAAAATCGGGATCCTCGCGCCGCCGATGCAGGGCATAAGAAGCCGAAGCAGTGCCGATGGGCCCTCTTTCGCTGTCCACCAAAGTCACGCGTACACTCAACGTGCCGAAATCTACGCCCGCGACGATGGTCATGCAGAAATCCTCCGGTAAACGCTTACTCACTTCGAGACAAGCCTACACCATTGCGTGACAATTTGACTTGCAATTGAATTTGCTAAACGCCGTCTGCTGCTTACTTTTTCGCTCCCGGCAGCATCCCTTTCAAAGCCGCAATCAGTCCGGGCTTCGATGCCATGGGCTTAGCGACAGGCGCGAAAGGCGATGGATTGCTCGCACCCAGTTTAACCGCAGCCGGTTGCGCGGAAGACGAGCTTTGCGGCGTCGCCGCGGCCGGCCCGGCTTTTCCTGGCACCGTTCCCTGTGGAATTGTACCGGGGCCTTCGACCACTCTCGCGCCTTTCAATTCCGGTACAGGGCCCTCGAGATTCTTTACCAGGATTGAGATCCGTCGATTCGATGGGTCGGTTGGGTTGTTCTTCACGTGCAAAAACTGGTCGGCATACCCCCTCACCTGCGTAACTTGATCCGAACGTACTCCATGCTGCTGCAGAAGCCTCCGCGCAGAGTTCGCCCGATCGGCGGAAAGTTCCCAATTGCTATAGTTCGCGTCATCGGAGTAGGGCGTAGCGTCCGTATGGCCCTCGATCAGCAGATGATTCGGCAAGGTCTTCAATTCCGACGCGAGCAGCGACAACAACTCCTGTCCGTTATCGCTCAGATACGCGTTCCCACTCTGATAGAACGTCCCGTTCTTGTCCTCCAGCAACTCGATCCGTAACCCCTCGGGCGTAATCGTAATTTCAATCTGCTTGAGGAGTTTTTCTAACTCCTTCCGGGTCTTGATCTCCTGCTCCAGCTTCTCCTTGAGTTTTTGAAGATTGTCATTCGTTGCAGCGGTCATCGTTTCGCCCGTACCGGTCAAAGTCGTGCCCATCAAACTGCCCGTCCCCTTTGGGTCGTTGAAATATCCGGCAATGGCCTTCTTGATTTTGTCGCTTGAGTTCATCAGCCAGAGCACGATGAAGAGGGACATCATGGCGGTAACAAAATCAGCATAGGCTACCTTCCACGCGCCGCCGTGATGGCCGCTGTGGCCGCCTTTCTTCTTGATCACGATGACTGGTTGAGCCTTGCTGGCTGCCATGTCCGCGCGCTCTCCTGAAGGTATTCCCGCCTATGCTGCCGCCGCCTCCGCTGCCGGAGCGGTTGACGCTTGGTTCTTGCAACTCTTCTCCATCTCGTCGAAGCTCGGGCGCACATGCGCCGGAATCGCGCGCCGTCCCATTTCGATCGCAATCATCGGCGCTGAACCCTTCAGGAACGACAGCATCAGCACCCGCAAGACGTGCAAATAGCCCTTGTGGTCATCGGAAGTTTTGGTCATGTTGGCGGCCAGCGGTCCCGCCACTCCATACTCCATAGCACAGAAGGATGCCCAGAAACGTGCCCACCAACGCCGCCGCTACCTTGTGTCCAATCTCCTCCGGCGGTCCGCCGAGCGCGCCCATCGTGATCACCACGCCCAATACAGCTGCCACAATTCCAAGTCCCGGCAGTGCATCCGCCATCGTCGACAACGCGCCAATCGGCAACGATGCTTCATGATGGTGAACCTCCATATCGAGTTCCATCATCTGGTCCATATCGAAAGGCTCAACACCGCCAGTGATCGCCATGCGTAGCGTGTCGCACACAAAATCGCGCGCATGATGGTCGGCTAGGAACTCCGGAAAGTTCTTGAAGATTCCACTCTCGGAAGGCTTTTCGACATCCATCTCCACGCTGAGCAGTCCTTCTTTGCGCCTTGTTGAGGAACTGATACATCATCTTCAGCGAGTTCAGATAACGCTCTTTGTTGAACTTCGAGCCTGCCAAGACGCCCTTGAGCCCGCCCAGGATGCCTTTCAAAATATGCACGGGGTTTGCTACCAGGAGAGTTCCCGTCGCTGCCCCAACGATGATCAGCATCTCGGCTGGTTGGATGAGCACTTCAATGTGGCCCTTTTCCATCAGGAATCCGCCGAGGACCGCCCCGAAAACCAAAACAATTCCTACGATGGCGAACATGCCGACCTCTCTGGTGCAAGCGTGATGTGATTGCCGCCTTCATGGACGCTTGCGAGCATTGCGGCCTGTGCCCGTTCGAAAAGCTGTGGCAGAGATTCCATCTCGACCGCTTGCGCTGCGCCAATGCTGACCGTGAGCGATAGACGGTCACCCCACCAACGGAAATCGGATGTCCGTGCGAGACCAGCCAGTACTTGTGCGTGCGCGGCAAGCGAACTTGCCGAAGGCTCGTGCGACAGAACCATAAACTCGTCGTCTCCCCATCTGCCAAGTTCCTCGGCGGGACGTAGCCCATTCGTCAGTGTTCGTTCAACTCTTTCAATCATCGTGTCGCAGGCCCTCGACCCGTGCGTTTTGCGCAACTCGTGGGCCTGATCCACGGTGATCCACAACAAGCCCAGGGGCATGCCTCGCGCGGTGAACTCGTCGAAGGCCGACTTGGCCTGTTCTTCAATTTCTGCCTGCGCTGCTTCCAGATTGGACTCCTCACAACTTTCTCCATGCGGCAACGTGTCCAGACTTTCGGCGAGATGGAAGATGACCGCCGACCCGATGCGTCCGCCCAGCGAGTCCCGCAGGAGTTGAGTCCGCATCACTAACGGCAAATCGCGCCCGCAACGGTGTTGCGTATGGATCAGGACGCCACGTTCAGACCGGTATAAAGTCCGATCTTCTCCGCATTCGGGAAGACGTTTGAGCAGCGGTGGCTCCAGATAGGCGGGAATCGTTCGCGTGACCGTCTCTATGCTTGGAAATCCGGTGATGTTTTCCGCCGCTTGATTCCAGAAATTCACCTTGCCTTCGCGATCGAGCAGTGCGAGGCCCTCCGGAAAACTCTCCAGCGCAGCCTCGATCAATTCGCTGCGATCAATCATCACGCGCCCTCCACTCCCTAGATCGGCGAGAAGAGGTTCGACTTCATTCCCAATCAGTCAACTGAAGGACGATGTTAGATTTTTTGAAGAAAGGGAGCCAATCGAAGAGGAGAATTCCCCAGGCTCGCTTGGAAGTCGACGTTGAAGAAATTCTGGGTGACCTGCACGGATGCCGCATGAACCGATTGGAGACAGCCGAACAGCGCAGTTGCAATGCGGACGAGTTCCGAACGAACCGGGATCAGTTCACTTTCGTCTTGGGCTTTTCGCCTTCGCGTCCAGAAGGCAAACGAACAATAAATCGCGTTTTGCCTGGCTCCGTTTCGACTTCGATCTTGCCGCCGAACTTCTCTGTCACGATGCGATGCACGATATCAAGGCCCAACCCGGTGCCGGAACCCTGCGGCTTGGTCGTAAAAAACGCGTCGAAGATGCGTGGCAATACTTCTGCAGGAATTCCTTCGCCATGATCGGTGATGCTCACGGAGAGCCAGCCAGGGTCCACTTCCGTCCAAGTCGCAATCTCGATATGCCCCCCGGCAGGTGAAGCGTCGGCAGCATTATCAATCAGATTCGTCCACACTTGGCTTAAAGCAGAACCACGGGTCGAAAGCGTCGAAGGTGAAGCCTCGAATCGCTTGTCTACATGAAGCTGCTTGATCCTCAGCTTGTGGCCCAAAATCGTGAGCGTGCTTTGTAGGCTGTCGTGGACATCCAGTTCTTTGGCCGGTGACCGCTCGTCATAGGCAAACTTCTTCACGGCCATCGCCAGGTCCGATATTCGCGAAATGCTGTCTTCGATGGAGCACACGAGCGAAACACTGGAAACGAGCGCTTCGAGCCAATTCAATGCATCTGAAAATGCGCTGGCATCGAAATATTCTTTCGCGCAATCCAGTTCGTGCCGTTCGAAACCCATGCCGACAAGCACAGGCGCAATGGTGTAGGCATTCTCCACCCCCGCCGATGCCAGCCACTCGCCCATCTCTTCCTCGGCGTCGGATTGTGCAACGCTACTCATCGCGGCAAGCCGACATCCGCTCAGCGTGTGTTCCAGCAACCCCTTCATGCACTCCAGTTGTTCCGGGGTCTTCGCGCGACTGCCATTGCGCAAGCTCAACTGTTGCAGGCGCATCAGGTTCTCTCGGAGCTGTGAAGCGGAGCGCTTGGCCGCCGACCCGGGGTTGTGCAACTCGTGCATGAGCCCGGCTGCCAATGTTCCCAGCGATATCAGTTTTTCGCGATGCAGAGCTTCGACCTGATAAGCCTGAAGGCGTTGCGCCATATCTGCCAGAATCACTGCGCGGGGTTCCGGGCAGTCGGAGAGAATCTGCCAGAACTGTTCGCTCGTGAATCGGACCAGAACCGAGTCTTCGACCGCTGTGACCCGGAAAGATATGTGCGTTTTGCCGGATAAGAGGGGCGCCTCGCCGAATCCATCTCCAGACCGTGCTCCTCCGACGACGGTTCGCGAGCCGTCGGCTTCCAGCCGTTCCGCGCGCATCTCGCCGCTCAAAACCACCCAGTAAAACATCGCCGGATCGCCGGCCTCGGTGACAACAACGCCGGCCGGGACATGGAGGCGATCCACATGATCGATGCCTTTGAGAGCATCGAGATCTGCATTCGCAAAAATGCGCGTTTTACGCAACTCCGGTGCAGCTTCGCTGAATTGGATTGATTGCGCCACCGGCGGTTTTTCTATAGTGCCCATCTCTGCTTACGCTTTTCCCCCATTAGAATCGCGCCTCGGAATCCAGCCCTCAGAATCCAGCAAGGTACTGATGCGCGAACTGTACAGCAATCGAACCTTCCCCAACCGCTGAAGCCACACGCTTGATGGAACCGTGCCGGACATCTCCAGCAACAAATACTCCGGGTACGCTTGTCTCCAGCAGAAAAGGCTCGCGCGGCTCCCGCCAGCTTTCCGGCATCTTTCCGTCCCGGCGCAGGTCAGGTCCCGCCAGCACAAAGCCCTTCTCGTCCCTCAAAATCGAGGGTGGAAGCCACTCCACGCCAGGTTCTGCACCTATAAATACAAATAATGAAGGCGCCGGCACGCGATATTCCCCGTTTGGGCCACGCAGGCACAAGGCTTCAAGGTGTCCGTCCCCCTCCGCTTTTACGACCTGTGTCTCCGTTGCCACCACAATATTCGATGTTTTCTCGATCTCATCGATTAAGTATTTCGACATGCTGAACGTCAGGCCCGCCCCGCGGACCAGCATTGTCACTTTACCGGCAAACTTGGAGAAATGCAGCGCTGCTTGGCCGGCCGAGTTTGCCCCGCCAACAACATAGACGTCCTCGTCCTTGCAGGAAGACGCTTCCACCAGGGCTGCACCGTAATAGATGCCGCACCCGGTTAGCCGGTCTGCTCCGGGAATCGTGAGCCTGCGATACTGCACTCCAGGCGCCAGAAGCACCACATGACTGGACACTTCGCGCCCATCCGCCAGCTTCACAAACCTGTATTGACCATCTATCCGCAGACCCGCCGCGCGCTGGGTCAGAAACTCCGCTCCAAATCGAGTTGCCTGCATGTGTGCCCGGCGGCCCAAATCCGCGCCGGTCACGCCCGCCGGGAATCCGAGGTAGTTCTCGATGCGCGAGGTTGAACCGGCCTGACCGCCCGGCGCTTCCGGCTCAATAATCAAGGTTTTCAGGCCTTCGCTGGCGCCATAAACCGCAGCCGCCAAACCCGCAGGACCGGCTCCCACCACGGTCATGTCATAGAACTCCTGCGTCGCCTGTGTACTCAGACCCACTCGCACGGCCAGAACGTCTGGGTCGGCATCCGGCATCATGGCGCCGTCCGGGAAAAGCACTACCGGAAGTTGTTCTGGTTTTAAATCCTTCTCCGCCAGCAGCTTAATGGCCTCATCGTTGCCCGCAATGTCGAGCCACCGGTAGGGAACATGGTTGCGGGATAAGAACGTGCGTAGCCTGTGATCCTTGAGCGACCACCGGTTTCCAATCACACGCAGCCCTTCGAACGGAGGCCGGAATCCCGCCTTCCAGTCATCCAGCAGGTCGTTCAGCACCGGGTACAGCTTTTCTTCCGGTGGATCCCACGGTTTATTCAAGTAGTAGTGGATGCGCGCGGAATTGATCGCCCGGATCGCGGCTTCCGTGTCTGCGTAGGCAGTAAGCAGCACACGCCTGGCGTCCGGGTAGATTTCGCGTGCTCGCTCAAGAAAATCGACGCCCGTCAGCCCCGGCATCCGTTGGTCGCTCAAAATCAGGGCTACCGGTTCCGAACGGGCCTTCACTTGGGTCAGCGTATCCAGGGCCGCCTGGCCGCTCGCCGCCCGCATAACGCGGTATTCAGCCCCGTATTGCCGGCGCAGGTCTTGGACAACTGCCTCCAGAACGCTTACGTCGTCATCCACCGCCAGTAAAATCGGCCTTGCCATATTCCCAGTTTAGGACCTCAAATATCGACGAGACCGTTACAGCGAAACCAGACTAGAGGTACTCCGGAATCAAGCCCGCCAAGTGGCTCTTTCCTCAAGAAATGCCACTTAAAGACGCTCTGCAACGGAACTTTTACTCTCGTTCCGCGCTAAAAGTACCAGACTGAAACGAGCCAAGTCAGTAAATACAGAGCCCGGTTGTCTGCGGGTTTCACGTGACGGAATTCTAATTGGGCTGTAAGCTTGTTTCAGGCTTTTTCGATCAGTGCTAGTAGTTTTTGTGTTGAACAGGTGACGAAAGGAATGTGCCTTCGCTCCGATGTAACAGAACGAGACACTTCGAGAAGTTCTTCTTTTCGCCATTTCGCCTCCTGTCACAGAACGTGTATCTTAAGTTTCAATTGTGGAAATCAGGCTAAGTAAGGATGCACGGTAGTTCCAGTCTGATCCCAATTTCCTACGACGGATGGTGCGTGAATCATGAATAAAGTGATCCTTGCCGACTCACAGGCAATCTTCCGGGCCGGTACAGCCAAAGTGCTGGCGATGGACGAGGACATGCGCATTATTGCTCAATGCACTGACCTCGACAGGATGATGCATGCCATTGCCACCTTCCCCGGTTCCATCGTCGTACTGGCCGCCTCCCTGCGGCCCGACATGGTTCGCTTGCGTTCGCTGCTCGAGACAACCAGCAGCCGGGGCATCGTCATTGCCGAAAACAACGAAAGCGCCAGCGCATTTATGCAGCAAGGCTTTCGTGGCGTGGTTTTCCGCAACGTCACCGGCCCCTCGCTCGTCGAGTGCGTTCGCCGCGTGGCGGCCGGCGATACCTGGACTCCTCCGCAGCTGATGATGCCCGAGTCCCCCGAAGAGGATCTAGTCGGCGCGCGTGTCCGCGACCGGCTCACGCCCAAAGAAATGCGGATCGTGGCCCTCATTGTTCAAGGCTGCAAGAACCGTGAGATCGCGCTTCGGCTCAAGACCACCGAGCAGGTCATCAAGAACTACCTTCGCTCCATTTACGACAAGACCGGTGTCAGCGATCGTCTCGAGTTGGCTCTCTTTACGATCCATCACCGCCAACTTGCGCAGGCCGCGGCCGAGATGGGTAACAAGCTCGAAGCCGAGGAGCAGGCAGCAGCGCCCCCTGCTGTTGCTTAAGGAACAGTAACCACGATCTTGCCGATCTGCTGGTTCGCTTCGAGGTAGCGATACGCCTCGACGATTTCCTTGAACGGGAAGGTCCTCGCGATCTTTGGCACAAAGCGCCCATCGGCCAGCCTGTCGAAGACATACTTTTTCGCGGTTTCCAGCAGCGCGGGGTTTTGTGAGATCTCCATCAAAACGTATCCTCGGATGCTCAAACCGCGCCCCAGTGCCACAAACAGCGGAAACGGAGTAAGCTCTCCGGAGAGTGCCCCATACTCAAAAATGACTCCTCCCGGCGCCGCTCCTTCTGCGAGTTTCTGCACAAATGGACCCGCCACGGGATCAAAGGTCAGCCGCGCACCCTTTCCGCCAGTGATTTCGCCAATCCGGGCCGGGTAATCTTCTTCCTGTGTCACGATCACGTGATGCGCCCCGAGTTCCAGCAGAGCCTTTCGCTTGCCTGAGGTCCTCGTAACCGCAATTGCCGTCGCACCTGCGTCCCGCGCAATTTGGATCGCCGCTAAACCCACACTTGACGACGCTGCCGTGATTGAAACGAAATCTCCGGCCGCTATCTTGCCATAGTGCACCAGCGCGCCGTACGCGGTCAGATATTGCATCAAGACTGCGGAGGCTTGTGCGGGAGAAAGGTTTTTGGGATACTCCGCCAGCGCAAACGCGGGTACGACAGCCTCTTCGCCCAGCGTGCCGTACCGGCCTTGTGAGAACGCGGGTACCGTAGCGACCGATTTGCCGATCCACGCCGGATCAACGCCTTCACCGACGGCGTCCACGACTCCTGCGGCCTCATAGCCCAGTCTTGAGGGAAACTTCGGCTCTTCAAGATACTGCCCGCGATAGAACATCGACTCGGCTCGATTCAGGCCAAGCGCCCGAACACGCAACCTGGCCTCACCCTTACCCGGCTGCTGCTGCGGGACATCGTCGAACTTCAGACCTTCGGGTCCACCAAGCTGATGAAAGCGAACAATCGTGGGCATCATTCCCCCCGTTCCAGTTGGATGACCACGAATTTGGGACGCTTCAAAATGAAGAGATTGGAGTGCGGACGAATCGGCTTTACAGCTTCTCAGCCACGCTCTTGGCCTGCGTAAACAACAGCAGGTAGTCCGGCCCGCCGGCTTTCGAGTCGGTGCCGCTCATATTGAATCCGCCAAACGGATGTGCGCCAACCATCGCGCCGGTGCATTTGCGGTTCAGATAAAGATTTCCCACGTGGAATTCCTGACGGGCCATGTCAAGCCGCTCGCGATCGTCTGTGTAGACTGCGCCGGTGAGGCCGTACTCGGTGTTGTTCGCGACCTTCAACCCTTCTTTGAAATTCTCCACCTTTATCACTGCTAGAACGGGCCCGAAGATCTCCTCTTGCGCGATCACAGCATCGGGCGCGATGTCCGCGAAGACCGTCGGCTCGAGATAATATCCGCCGCTTTCAGTCTTGACCGCAGTTCCGCCTGCAACCAGCCGGCCTTCTTCTTTCCCTTTTGCAATGTAGCCAAGAATCGTGTCCAGGGCCGCCTTGCTCACAACCGGTCCGAGGTTGTGATTCTCTGCCGGGTCGCCGACCGTCAATTCTTCGACGCGCTCTCGCAAACGCTCGACAAAGGCGTCATAGATCGATGCCTCCACAATCGCACGTGAGCACGCCGAGCACTTCTGCCCGCTGAATCCGAAAGCCGAAGCCACGACTCCTGCGATCGCTGTGTCCAACTCGGTATCCGCGCACACAAGGATCGAATCCTTGCCGCCCATCTCCAGAATCGTTCGCTTGATCCAGATCTGTCCCGGCCGCGGTTTGGCTGCACGCTCATGAATCTCGAGGCCAACCGACTTGGACCCCGTGAAAGCTACAAAACGCGTCTTCGGATGCTCCACAATCGCGTTTCCAAACGCCGCTCCCGAGCCCGGGCAGAAGTTCACAACACCGCCGGGCATCCCCGCTTCTTCCAGCACTTCAATGAACTTTGCCGCAATCGTCGGCGAATCGCTCGACGGCTTGAGGATCACAGTGTTTCCCGTAACGATTGCTGCGGAAGTCATACCCGCCATGATGGCAAATGGAAAATTCCACGGCGGAATCACCGCACCGACACCCAACGGGATGTAATGCAGTTCATCCCTCTCGTCAGGGAGTTGAATCGGGGGTTTTGCTTCGGCAAGACGTAGTGCTTCTCTCGCGTAAAACTCAAGAAAATCGATTGTTTCCCCAACGTCGGCGTCGGCCTCAGCCCAGTTCTTGCCTACTTCGTACGTGAGCCACGCGCAGAATTCAAATTTCCGTTTGCGAATGATCTCTGCTGCACCGAGCAACAGGGAAGCCCTTTCCCCGGTTGATGCTCTACTCCAAAGCTCAAAAGCACGAAGTGCCGCCTGCATGGCTTGCTCGGCGTGCTCCGCCCCCGCCTTCTGGTGTACGCCAACCACTTGGCCTGGGCGCGAAGGATCGAGCGAACGAATCTTGCCGTCCGTTTTCGATCGATGCCCCCCGATAATCAGGGAATATTCCCGGCCTAGTTGAGTGCCCACCAACTCCAATGCTTCGCGCATTTTGCGACGATTCTCTGGAGCTTTGAAGTCGGTAAATGGTTCATTCTGGAAGGCCCCTTCGGGGGAACGGCGCAGGATCTCAGTGGGAAGCGGAACAGTTGCCATAACTACTCCAGTGTAGTCGCTTTGTTTCTGCCCCGCTATGCGACCAGCGGAGGATTTCCACCGCGCCAGGACCCCTGCAAAGTATCCATTTCATCCGCGAAACTAACCCCGGGAATCGGGGTCCACATAGAAGTCCCCTCCCCTGGGGCGCGTTGCGTTTTTTGGAGCGCCCGGGGAAAAAGGGGCGGTCGATCCAGGGTTCGCCAACCCCCGGGCGTTGCCGGACGCACAAAGGCCGAACCCTAACCTCGCTGTTGGCGAGTGGAAGTGGGCCACGAGAGGGAAAATGGAACCCCGAACAGATTTGCGCGCTATGCGCTTTACCCAGCTCCTCTGCAGTACGCCTCTCCTCGCCAAAAATGTGGCCGTTAATGCTCGTAGCGCCGCGAAGAGATTTTATTTCCCGATTGGGCTTGGAGCAGCAACGCTCATGCTCATTCTCGCGGCAGCTCCGCTTTCGGCCCAGGAGTATTGGCCGCCGGATGAACAGGCCACCGGCGGACAGAACCCAGGTGCTCCCCAGCAGTACCCGTCGGCGCAGCAATACGCCTATCCACAGCCTCAATCCCCGCAGTCGGCCTACCAGCAGTATCCACAGCCCCAGTATCCTCAGCCCAATTACCAGGAACCAGCACAGCCGTACGCGCAGCAAGGCTACGGGCAACAGCTCAGCCAGGCGCGAGCGCTCAATCCCGACGAACTAACTCAATTAGTCGCTCCTATTGCTCTTTATCCTGACGCGTTGGTCGCGCAGATTCTTGCCGCTTCCACTTACCCTGCGCAGGTTTCTGCAGCCGATCAGTGGTTGAGATCTTTGGGAAATGCCGCGCCCGAGCAAATTGCATCCGGAGCCGACGCACAGTCCAATTGGGATCCCAGCGTGAAGGCGCTCACAGCATTTCCGCAAGTGCTCGCCATGTTGGATCGGAATCTCCAGTGGACCACCAATCTCGGCAACGCCTATTACAACCAGCCACAAGATGTTCTGCAGACAATTCAGGTCATGCGCGAACGCGCCGAACAGGCCGGCAATTTGCAGAGCAACCCGCAGGAGGAAGTGAGCGACAACGGCGGCGCCATTGATATCGCTCCAACGAATCCGCAGGTCGTCTACGTGCCCACGTATAACCCGTGGGGTGTCTACGGGCAGCCGGTCTCACCGTACCCGGGTTTCTCTCTTATCGGGGCCTTGGGTTCGTTCTTCGGTTCATCCCCGGTTCAGTTTGGTCTGAGTTTCGCGATGAACGCGTTCATGCATACGCCGTGGGGCTTTCTGGGTTGGGGCCTCGACTGGCTCGCGCACTCGATCCTCTTCAACCACGGCAGCTACTACACGCATAGCAACTCCGTATCGGACTGGGGCTTTCCACACGGCGGTCCTCGTGCCTCTCCCGGCGTGCCGCAATTGGCTCGCGGTGGCTATGGCCGTTATGGCGACGTCCATGATGCCTACGCTCACACCAATGGCCGCCAGGAACCCTACAACCGAGCCTACGGTCAGGGATATTCTCGGGAACCTCAGCGGCTCGGAGACGCCCGGACCATGGAGGGTTTCAATCGCGCATTCCCTGAACGCGGCGAGACTCCCATGCGGCCGGCCTTGCCCCCGCAGGAGGCATACAACCGTTATCCGCAATCCTTTGGAAGATCGCAGCAATTTGAAAACCGGCAGCCTGCCAATGAATTCAGGCCGCCCACTTACTCCGGCCGCCAGGAGCAATCCGGCAGGCAAAACTACAACTCCGGATTCTCGAACCCATCGCGGGACAGCTACGCTCCCCGTCAGGGAATGGGGTATGCCAGCCCTTCGCAGTCGTATCGCATGCCTGAAAACAGCTTCCGCGGCAACAGCGGCCGAAGCTACGACTCATTCCGCGGCGGCGAAGTTGCCCAGTCGCAGCGGTCGGGTGGCTTCCACTTCTTCGGCGGCCACAACTCCAACGAGTTTGGCGGCAAGGCGCAGAAGGCTTACAGCTACGGCGGTGGGCATTCTGGCGGTGGCGGCTGGAAGGCTCCCAAGGAAAGCCATTTTGGCGGAGGCGGCGGTCATTCCGGCGGCGGTCATTCCGGCGGAGGTGGCCATTCCGGCGGCCACTCGAGTCATCATCGCTGAGGCTTTTGCGGTCTTGAACAATGAGCACGTGCAGGCTGCTGGACTGTAAACACGATTCCTCGTAAATCCCTATCGCGTTTCCGTAAGCGCTTCGGTTTGCTTGCTCATGCGCGCAGTGCGTTCCAGTTTGTCCCAGTTGAACGGCTTGCCATCGATCGCGCGCATCAGTGTCTTGAACAGCACAATTGAAAACACCTGCCGATAAGCAAAACGCTGCAGCCAGATGTGGAACAACAACCAGCCATCGCCCTTGTTGGCGGGATGCCGCCGCTCCAGGCTGAACGCTACCGCCGAGGTAACAAAATCGATCAGCAGAAACGTCAGGAAGTACGCCAGCAACTTCATGAAACTCGCCGCTGACGCTGCTTCGGGATGATAGTAGCGGTCGATAAAGTAATGAACGATCCCGGCCAGAAACATCACGTCGATGAACGGCGAAACCAGCGGCAAAAACATCTGGAAGATCAGAATATTCGGTAGCGCGAATAGCCCCATTGCCTTGTTGCGCACAAACGCGAGGCGATGCTTCCACACCGATTGCAGAATGCCAAACGACCAGCGGAAGCGCTGGCGCATGAGACCGCTCGCATTGATGGGCGCCTCCGTGAAAGCGAGCGCGCGGTCCTCGTAAACAACTTTGAACTTCTGTTCGAGCAGATTCATGGTGAGGTCGGCATCTTCTGCCACCGTGTTCAACGGATAGCCGCCGGCCTTCTTCACTGGTTCGGTCCGCCATGCGCCGATCGCGCCGGGAACGACAGTGACCACGTTAAAGAGATCAAGCGCGCGCCGCTCGAAGTTCTGGCTGGTGATGTATTCCAGGGCCTGCCAACGGGTCCATAGGTTGACCCTGTTGCCCACCTTCGCATTTCCCGCAACGGCGCCGACGGCGGGATCCTCGAAATGCGGGATGAGCTTGGCAATCGCATCCGCAGCAATCACTGTGTCTGCATCAATGCCGACGTAGAACTCCTCGTCAAGACCATCGAGTGCGTAGTTCAGCGCAGCGGCCTTGCCTCCGTTCGCCTTGGTCAGTACCTGCACGCGTCCAGCGGCGATTTCGTGCGCATAGGCAGCGCGCGCTACCTCAAATGTGTCGTCAGTGGAACCATCGTCGATCACGATGACGCGCAGATTCTCGTAATCGGAGTGCAGTACCGAGCGGATGGTGCGAACGATAACCTTCTCCTCGTTGTAGGCCGGAATCAGCACGGCGATGCGGGGATTGAAGCCCGGCGAGGCTTCGCGGTGCGGACGGCGCAACCGGTCGATGATGGCGAACACGCCGACCAGGATCAACCGCGCGCTCATCAGGATGTCGCCGAGAAAGAAGACGAAAACGATAAAGTTGCCAATCGCGGCGAGCGTCGAAAAAGCGATGGAATCCGGAATCGCACGCACATATTGCCAGAAGGTGAGTGGCGGCATGACCTCTGACGACGTCTTGCCCATCAGCGACGAGACAGAAACGAACGTGTAGCCGTGATCGCGCAGCGTCTTGATGAGCACGGGAAGTGCAGCCACGGTGACCGAGCGATCGCCCCCACCGTCGTGCATCAAGATGACTGAACCCCGAAACTGAACCTTCGTCTTCATCCGGTCCAATTGCTCAAGCACCGATTGTGCAATCTCGGTAGGGGTCTTGCGAATGCGTTCATCCCAGTCGTTGGTATCGATTTTATTCCCGATGACGATGTACCCATCCTGCTGAATGCGGACAATCGGAGCCGCTTGGTCATCGGTGTCTGGCTCTTCGTCCACATCATAGGGCGGGCGAAAATAGTGCGGTTGTACGCCCAATTTGCTTTCGAAAAGCCGCTCCGTCAGCTTGACTTCAAACTCAAGACGGTTCAACGAGACTTCGCTGATGTCGGGATGCGTGTAGGTGTGGTTGCCTATCTCGTGGCCTTCGCGCAATTCGCGTTTCAACAAACCAATATTCTCGAGAGCCTCTTCCCCGATGATCAGGAACGTTCCCTTCACGTCTTCCCTCTTCAGGATGTCGAGAATCCGCGGCGTCCATTTCGGATCGGGCCCGTCGTCGAACGAGAGCGCAACCTGGTTTGGGTGATAGCCGTAATACGACACGGTGTAAGTCTGCGGATAGACATCCATGTGTTCGTCGATGATGAGCTTCTTCCGCGGATCGGGCTCGTCCGTGTCGATTTGCACCGTGCGTTTACCCGACTGCGGCAAACCGGTGACGCGCATGATGTCGCCTTCGCCCTCGGCATCCACATCGTGCCCGGGCTCAACCAGCGCAAGGGCATCAAGCGATGCGGGGTTGCTCGGCTTGTCCCACATGTTCCATAGCGAGCTGTCTTCCGAGCCCAGGCGCCACAGCGCAAATGTCTGCAGGCCAACCTGGTGCGCGGCACGCATCTCGTTCAGCAGCGTTACCGCGTCAAGAAACCACACCACGTGACGCTGATTGTTGTCCTCGTCGATGTAGTCGAAATGCGGATTGAGCGAGTCGTAGTCCAGATTCAGATCGGCATCCGCATCCGACGCCCGTTGCCACGCATCCGAGACCGGCAGATCTTCGGTATTGAGCACTTCAGGCTTCTGCTGCTTGTGACCGCGCTTCGCCGCAGGCGGAATCGAAAGCGTCCAGTCATAACCGTAATTGCCCAGCGCGCAAATCAGTTTTTTCTTCGGGACTGACTTGAGCACGCGGGTCAGATTGCTCACAAACCAATCCTGGCTTGCGATGGGTCCAGGGTCGCTCGTCGCCTCGTGCTGGTCGTAATTCATCAGCACCACGCCATCGGAATTCGCCGCAATGACCTTCAGGACCTTACTGTCGGTTCCCGCAGCCGTCGTCACGTAAAGCTGCAGATTCCGCGGGTGCATATCGGCATACAGTTCCTGAATGAAAGCCATGTACGCCGGCGATGCATCATCAGGCAGACTTTCAAAATCGAGCGAGAGGCCGCGATAGGAAGGAAAAGCTTCCAGGAAACGCAGAACTTGTTGGCGCAGGGCAGCCCGGTTCCCCGCGTCCTTCAAAAGGTCCCCGACTTTAGTGTCCCAGTCCTGTGTATTCGAGTTGTAGTTGTTGACGTGCGGAAATATCTCAGTGTCTTCCCGCGCTAGCTGGATGGTGCGCTTGATTCTGCCCAGATCGTCGGGATCGTGGATCGTGGCGCCGTCCAAAACGGGGTAAGCACGATGGCTTTCGTTATCGATCGCCAGCAGGGCGGGCTTGGACGATTCAACGTGCAGCCACTCGGGGAACAGCATATCGATCTGGTGCACATGCTGTTTGAACGAGGAATAACTAGCCTCGTCGTAAGGCACGTAATAAGCGGCGCGCAAACCCTCGCCGGTGTTAAAAGCGATTTCGGAAGGTAAACGTGTCGTCTTGCGTCGTGCAGGCTTTACGGCTTTCGCGCCGCGCGGTGCATTTGTACGGTCAGGCAACGCCTTGTAATTGTGCCGGAACGCCGGCAGCAGCAACTCTGGCAAGGGCTGGCTGCGCAGTACGTTGAAGATGAAGCCCGCAAGCACCAGCGTGCTCAGCACGGCCGTCGCATCAAAGATGCGTCGCAGCCGTTTCCAACGCTTTCGCTGAGGATCGAAGAAAATCTGCTTATCGGGCATGGTACTTTTCGTTTCTACTTTCGTGGCACTGGGGGAAACAGTCTACAACCGGTCTCATAAATGCCTCTGTCCTGGTTTGCGCGAGGATGGGACCCGACAACAAGACGGGTCCCAAGAGGTTGGTGAATTGATAAATTCGGTTTATGAGACCGGTTCTACAGCGATTCCACAATTGCTGTACCCCGAAAGCACTGCCGTAAAGTGGCATTTTCCTTAAGAAAATGCCACCCTGCACGATACTGGAAAGGGCACGTTCATTGTGGAACCGCTCTGCTATACAGTACGAATCGTATGGAAGCCGCTTCTTTGAGTCAATCGAACGCCATAACTCCAGCGGTTATGCGCTTGCGCTCGAAGGTGTCGATTGCCTTGGCGATCCTTGCCGGCGGCCTGCTGCGCGTTTGGATGCTCCGGCACTTCTTCGAGACCAATGGGGACACGCAAGTCTACGGAGACATTGCGAAGAACTTGCTCCTCCACGGGCGTTATGCGCTGACCGTCGGCTCGGGGCAGGTATTTCCCACGTTGATCCGGCTGCCCGGCTATCCTCTCTTCCTTGCCCTGTGTTTTCGGCTCTTTGGGATAGGGAACTACACCGCAGTCGTGTGGGTGCAGATCGCGATGGAACTTGCAGGTTGCCTCTTCCTAGCCGATTTCGCCCGCCGGATCGCTCCACTGGAACTCAAGACTGGCGCCATGCACGCAGCACTGTGGCTCGGTGCGCTTTGCCCCTTTACAGCAGTGTATGCGGCCAGCCCCTTGACGGAATGTCCAACGCTCTTTGTCTTGGCGCTTGCACTGTGGTCGGCGGCCCGTTTCCAGGAACGGGCCGCCTGGGGATCTGCCCTCACGTTTACCTTTGCGGTGACATATGCTGGCTTGCTCCGGCCCGATGGCGCGTTGGCCGCAGTCGCTCTTGCGCCTGCATTGTTCCTAAGCCTGCGAAACGCCGGCCGATCCACACCAACCTTGCGTCTGATGAGAATGGCCGTGGTCTGCGGATTTCTAGCACTTGCTCCATTCGCCGCATGGACTTGGCGCAATTGGCGGGTCTTCCACGTCCTTCAACCGCTCGCTCCACGCTCGGCCACTGATCCCGGCGACCCACTGACTCCGGGATGGGATCGATGGGTGAAGACCTGGTGCCTCGATTTTGTTTCCACCTACAACGTGGTTTGGAACGTGCCGGGTGACGAACTCGATGTCGGCAAACTGCCCAGCCGCGCATTCGATACTCCAACTCAGCAGGACGAAACCGCAGCCCTAGCCGCCGAGTACAACAACAACGGCTACAACCTGACACCGCAGATCGACGCAAGTTTTGCCCGCCTCGCGGACGAACGAATCGCATCGCACCCGCTGCGCTCTTACCTGGGTATGCCGCTCGGACGCGTCGCCGATATGTGGCTGCGTCCGCGCGTCGAGAATCTGCCCATCGACCTGGACTGGTGGGTCTATGCGCACCATCATGTCGAGACGCGCTTCAGCTGGGCCTATGCTGCGCTGAATGCACTCTGTCTGCTGCTGGGTTTTGCAGGACTTTGCCTGCGCCCGCGCCTCTGGCCGTGGATGCTCGGCTACATGCTGTTGCGCAGCTCTCTCCTGCTCACCGTTGTCCCACCAGAGGCGCGTTATACACTGGAATGCTTTCCGATGCTCTTTGCACTGGGCGGCGTCGCCATGGCGCGAATCTTCTCGCCGCGCGCAAGTGCCTAAGTGCAGGATTGCCGCATTCCAATTGCGACGATCGAACCTAGTGATCGACGTACTGCGTCTTGCTGTCTGTCTTGAACGTGAATGCATCCGCGGGCAACGGCAGATTGACTTTGATGTTGGAATACGTGCAGACGCGCGATTGTCCCTGGCCCTCGTCAAAGACCTGCTTCAGGCTCACCCCGCGCGTTGGATCGACCCAGATCGTCACCTTGGGCAAGTTCTTGCGCACCGTCGGGTCTTTAGCGATGAGTTCAAGCTTGTCGGTCTTCACACCGCCAACCGTTTCCGCCCCGGCGTATTGGATGTCCCATTTTTCCGCAAGCTCTTTGCCGCTGGCGCCGAATCCCAACATCAGGTAGCCCTCATACGCGCTGGCTTTGTTGATCCTCGTCACCTGGTCGATCATCGGCTCAAACAACTGAAGGCGTCCGCCGGAATAGGAGTACACCTTGGGAACCGGCTTGCTATTGACTTCGCTGATGTGCGCCGCCATCGAGAAACTTGTGCCTTTCCGCTCGTAATAAACGGCGCCTTTTTGGATATCTGTATCGGGGATGGGATCCGTCTGGATGGAATCAAACTCGAAATCGGCAGCCGTGGTATGAAAGTTTGTCGCAGCAACATCAAGCTGATGCAGCATATTCTGCAGGTCGTCTGCGGCCCACACCACGCGGCCCGGCAGCGCAAAGCAGACCAGTGCAGCGCCCACCATCAATTTCCGTCTCAGAAACATAAGCTCCCCGTGTTTCTTGGATGCGCTTGAACTGACGAATGCAAAAGCGGGCCAGCAGAAGGCCGAAGTCGACTAGATCGGAAGAGCACACGTCTGAACTCCAGTCACTTAGGCA
>OBLW0100000528.1_pt1 | contig 32599 bp, 26 predicted proteins | sample 1520161 | NCBI WGS metagenome assembly OBLW01 (sample SAMEA3539309, study PRJEB22396) | soil metagenome | biome: tundra; feature: field; material: soil | place: USA | collected 2010-05 | depth 0.15 m
CGGCTATACTCATTAGAAGAGCCAAGCGTTTGAAAACAAAAGGCATTTATTTCCTTTACCGGGTCTTGCAGGGACTCGGATTGCCGATCCTCATATTCTACTTCCTGCTTCGCGGGCTGCGGAACGGTGGCTACTGGCGGTCGCTTCCGCAGCGGTTCGGCTTCTTACCGCAATCATTTAGACAGACCAGTCCGGGCGCAATCTGGTTGCATGCGGTTTCGGTGGGCGAGGTTCTGGCGTGCGTGGAGTTGTTGCGCGGGCTGCGGGCCGCGTTCCCACGGACCGCCGTGTTCGTTTCGACCTCCACGCTGGCGGGACGCGCCATGGCCGGAGAAAAGCTGGCCGGCTTGGCGCACGGCGTGTTCTACGCCCCGGTGGACTACGTGTTTGCCGTGCGGCGGGTTTTGCGGACGTTGCGGCCTTCGGTGGTGGCGATCGCCGAGACCGAGATCTGGCCTAACCTGATCCGCGAAGTGAAGCGCACCGGCGCCGGCCTAACCATCGTCAACGGGCGCATCTCCGACCGCGCTCTGCCGCGCTACTTGCGCTTCCGCTGGTTCTTTCGGGCGGCGTTGCCGGCGATCGATTCCGTCCTGGCGCAGAGCGACGCGATGCGGGACCGCTTTCTAACGGTGGGGGCGCCGGCGGATCGCGTGCAAACAGGCGGGAACCTGAAATACGACTTTAGCGCCCGGGCGGCCGATCCGGAATCCGCCGTACCGGCCTGGATCGGCCAACTGCGGCCCGTGCAGGTATGGATCGCGGCCAGCACCATGCCGCCCGCCGAGCCCGGGGACGTGGACGAAGACGATGCTGTCCTCGATGCGTTTCAGGAGGCTGCGCGCCGTCATCCGGATTTGGCGTTGATCCTCGCGCCGCGCAAGCCGGAGCGGTTCGACGTGGCGGCGCGGAAGCTGGAGGCGGCGGGAATCCTATATGTCAGACGATCTGCGTTAGGTCCCCGGCCAACCACTGGCCCCCGCGTCTTGCTGCTCGATACCATCGGGGAATTGAGCGGGTTGTTCGCCTTTGCCGATGTGGTGTTCATGGGAGGGACGCTGGCGCGGCGCGGCGGACACAACATCCTGGAAGCCGCGCTGTTCGGCAAGCCCGTGATCGCCGGTCCGCACATGGAAAACTTCCAGGCCATCGCGGACGATTTTCGCGCGGCGGCGGCGTACGTCGAGATCGCACAGGCCGCGGAACTGGCTGGCGCGCTCGATCGCCTGCTGGACGACGCGGGCCCGATCGGGCAGCGCGCGCTGGCCTGCGCCGGAGCGCGCCGTGGGGCGGCCGCGCGCGCGGTGGCCGAAATTCGCGAGCTGCATGCGCGGGGCGTGCCGCGCTATAGGCCCGCGATGCCCTGGTTCGCGGTGGCCTGGGCGCTCTCCCGCCTTTGGGAATGGGGCGGCCGGCGCAGGCGGGCGCGGGATCTGAAGAGGGCCCGGCGCCTCGATGTCCCGGTGATCGCGGTGGGCAATCTCTCCATGGGAGGGACCGGCAAAACGCCCTGCGTCCTGCGCCTGGCGGAGCTGCTGAAAGAGCGCGGACGCAAGCCGGGGATTCTCACGCGCGGCTACGGTCGCGGGTCACCGCGGAAACAACTGGCGCTGGCCGCCGGCGCCTCGGTCAGCGCCGCGCACTCCGGGGACGAACCGCAGATCTTCGTCCGGTCGGGCCTGGCGCCGGTGGGCGTGGGAAGCGACCGCTTCGAGACCGGCCAATTGCTTCGCCGCGAATTCGGCGTGGACTCGCTTCTGCTGGACGACGGCTTCCAACACGCGCGCCTCGAACGCGACGTGGATATCGTGCTGATCGACGCGCTCGAACCCTTCGGGCGCGGCGGCGTGTTCCCGTTGGGACGGCTCCGCGAGCCACTCGACGGGCTGGCGCGCGCAAGCGTCGTTCTGATTACGCGTAGCGAGTTCTCCGACATGGCGGATGCCGTGGAACAAGTGGTGCGCCAATGGAATTCGCACGCGCCGGTCTTCCGCGCCGCCGTGCAGCCGCGGGCCTGGGTGGCCCACCGGAGCGGAGCGCGTTACCGCCCCGAAGCGCGGCTCTTCGAACGAGCGGGCGCGATGTGCGGGCTGGGGAATCCGCAATCGTTTCGCCACACCCTGCGGCAAGTGGGCGTAACGCCGGTGGACTGGGTGGAGTTCGAAGACCACCACCGCTATCGCCCGGACGAGTTGCGGCATGTGGCGCACCAGTTCGCCGCACGGGGCGCCACGGCGATAACCACCACCGAAAAGGACGCCATCAACCTGTGCGAATCCTGCGACGATATGGCGGCGCCGCTGCCGATTTACTGGCTGCAGGTGGCGATGAAGATCGAACGCGAGGATGAATTTCTACGCGAAGTCGAGCGGCGGTTGGGGTAGGGTCAGTCCGGCACTGCGCTCAATCCGTGCCCGGTCAAGTGGCTGGTATCCATCGTGCCATCCGTGATGTGGAAAATGCCCGGAAAGCGGGATTCCCATGCCTTGTTTGCGGCCGGCACATACTGACGGGAATTGGCTTCGATGGCGGCGACGGTTGGGACATGCGCGGCCAGGCCGGCGGAGTGAATCAGCGACGCTCCGGGACAGGTGAGATCCTGCACGCAGAGGAACATCTTGTATTTCTGACCGGCGGCCGCCATCAACATGGCCTGGCTCTGGGTCTTGCAGGCTTTCAGCGCGGCGCCGGTGTAGCCCATCTCGCGCGCCAGCATCAGGTTTTCGAAATCCGTGAGGGATTCGTCGATCACGACGGGACACAGTTTGGAGGCCGCGGTCATCACGTTCTCGCGATGCGACTTGAGATCTCGCGCGGTGGGCTGCTCGACGTATTGAATGCGTTCGAAACCGGCGGGCGATTTCTCCTTGACCCGGCGGAGGAAATCGATCAGGTATGCCACATTGGGGCACTTCTCGTTGAAATCGAGCGAATAGAACCACTTGCGCCGCGGCTCCGTTTCGGTGGCCGCGCGGTCCACGCTCAGGACCCGATCGACATCCCACTGCTGGTTGTCGCCGTTCAGTTTGATCTTCAGGTGAGTCAGGCCGTTGTATCGGATCCATTGGGGCAGGGTCTCAGGCAACCCGTCGCCCACGCGCTTCGTGACATCCGAGTCGAAGATCGGGTCGACCGCCCCCACCAGGTGATACAGCGGCATGCGCGGCTTCGGGTCGCGGGTGACGTACTGGCTCACATACTCTCCCTTAAACTCGGGCGTCAGGTAATGGGAGAGGTCGTAACTCATGAACTCGGGGCCGTAGGTCCGGTAGCAGTTCAGGCCATGGACCTTGCCGAAGGCGTCGTGCACGGCCGCATCGAAAGCGCTGGCTGTCACCAGCATGCATAGTTTGGGTATGGGCTCGGTGAGCTTCAGCCGGCGCGATACCTCATCGGCGGCTTTCAGGAACTCGGGCTCCAGCAAGACATTGAGGTCTATGGGATGCCCGCTTTCCTTGCAGCCGGCGGTAATCGCCGAGATCCGCTCGGCCAGCGCTTTCATGGCGCCGAGCGTGACCTCGTACGGCATGGTGCGGGAAGGAAACGCCCACACGTTGCTGAGCGGCATGGAACCGAACCCTTTCGCGGTGCGCCCGGCGACGGTGCGCACCACGCAATTCACGTTGAGGATGGTCGCGCGGTCCAGCACCGTGCCGCCGAACTTGATGGGAGTGCGGTAAGTGAAGTCCTCATAGCCGATCCGCATCTCCTGGATGCGGATGTCGGTTGGCTTGGCTGCCTTGGCGATGTGGAAGAGCGCCGGCACGGTCGAGACGCCTTTCAGTAGAGAACGGCGAGTAAAACTGTTCATGCGGCTAAGCCCCCGCATACGCTTCGCGCAAGAGCGCTTTGAGAGTGTCGAGGTTTTCCTTGGCCAGCGCCATCACGGCGTCGACCTTGTCGCGCGAGAGGGCTATTCCCTGATCGTCGGATACGCCGGGCGTCTGGTATTCGAGATGGAGCGAGATGGGCCCATGGAAACCCGCCTGAGCCACCGTCTTTAGAAAGTCCTTGTAATGGCACATCCCCTGACCCAGGGGACAGGGTGCTTCGCGCCAGCCCGCCGCCGCCTTTTGCCAGTAGAAATCCTTGACTGCCATCATCTTCATGCGCGGCATGACCAGATTGGCGGCGATCCTCCAGCCTCCTACGCCGCCCTCGGACGTGGCGTGTTGCAAGTCGAAATAATAGCCGGCCCGTTTCGGGTCCAGGGTGTCCATGATTCTTGCCATGTCCCACACCGGGGCGCCGAGATATCCGGAGTGATTGTGGTAACCCACCTGGACCCCATGCTTTTGCGCAAGCGCCACCAGCCCGCGAAACTGCTCGCCTGCCTGGTCAAGCTCCTTTCGCACATCGACAAATCGATAGCGGTAGTAACCCGGCTTCATATACGGGATGGCGAGTTTGCCCGCGGCGCTGAGAACCGGCTCAGCGGTAGGATCGTCCGCCGAAAGAAGTTCCGCGGTAATCATGGGAACCTCCAGGCCTGCCTGACGGATGGCCGCGACGGCTTTGGGAAGATCCTCCGTCACCCGATCGGGCGATACGTGTCCACCTCGCCGGACGGTCAAATCGATTCCCCCGAAACCCGCGGCCTTGGCGCTCTGCGCCAGTTCGGTCCAATTCAACTGCGGGACCGGTTTTGAAAAAAGGCAGAGGACGCCGCGGAATGCGCCGGCGGCTGGCGACGGCCCCTGCGCAGCGGCCGCAAGAGGAACGGCGCCGGCCCAAGCGGCGGCGGACGATACCTGCACAAACTCACGCCTCGACAGCGATTTTCTCATGTGGTTCTCCTCTTAGCTCAGACCGCCGGCAGCGTATAGGGCTTCCGATATTCCTTGGTCAGATAGGCGTTGGCGGCCTTGTCCTGCCCAAAGGTTTCCGTCTTGGGATCGAAGGTTACATCGCGGCGCAGACGCGTGCAGATGTTTCCCAGGTGGCAAATGGTGCTCGAGAGCCGGCCGAGTTCTACATCCGCATTGGGCCGCTGACGGCTCTTGATACAATCCATGAAATTCTTTTCGTGCAAGCCGTCCTGGTCCTTGCCCGCGGCCACCGCACTGGGGCCCGTACTTCCATCCTTGGGGTAAACCTTCCAACTGCCTCCGTAGCCGTCGCCGTGACACATCAGCGTCGCGTCGGAGCCGATAAAAGCGACCCCGTCCGGGGCGCCATCGATGGCATGGTGTTTGGCAAAGCTGCGCAACTCCCACGTGAGCATGAAGTCGCCGTAATCGTAGGTGAGGACTTGGGTGTCGGGAATCTCTTTCGCATCCTTCAGCCAGTAAATTCCGGAATTGCCGGAGATGTGGGTGGGAAGGCAGTTCTCCAGGCCCCGCAGCGCCTGAATCCCCCACATCGCGATGTCGAGCATGTGCACGCCCTGATTGCCTAGCTCGGTGTTTCCGTAGTCCCAGAAAAAGCGCCAACTGTAGTGGAAGCGGTTGGTGTTAAAAGGCCGCTTGGGCGCATTCCCAAGCCAAACGTCGTAGTCCACGGTTGGCGGCGGAGCACTGTCCGGCGGGTTTCCGATGGTCGGACGCACCTGGCACATCCAGGTACTAATCTCGCAGATCTTTCCCAGCTTCCCGGATTTTATGTATTCGACGGCGTTTCGAAAGTTGGCGCTGCTTCTATTCTGCGTGCCCACCTGGACGACGCGGTTGTACTTGCGCGCGGCATCGCGAATCAAGTGCCCTTCGTGAATGGTTTGCGACAAGGGCTTTTCGATATAAACGTCCTTCCCGGCCTGGAGCGCCAGGAGCGTAATCATGGTGTGCCAGTGGTCCGGCACGGCGATCATGACGCCATCGATATCCTTGTCGTCCAACACCCTCCGGAACTCCTTCGTAGTTCCAGGGGCCTTCTGCTGAGCCTTCTCCAAGTCCGGGCACAGCTTGTCGAGAACGTCCTGGTCGATGTCGCAAAAAGTCTTGAACTGGCCTCCTTGCGCGATGGCGCGGAGGGCATCGCCGCGCCCCTGATTGTGTCCGCCGATAAGCGCAAGCACCACCCTTTCGTTGGCGCCTTTGGCCAGCGGATTCAGGTTCAGGAAGTTGGAGGCCGCGTAGGCGGTCGCTAGCCCGGCCGTCTTCGTAAACGTCCTGCGAGTTTCGTTTTCCATATCTTCCCCTTGATCGCCTTTGATTGTACACCCCGGCCCCATTCATTGGAGCCGTTATTCCTTTTTTCGCTCGGGGTGCGTCAGAAGTTCTCCAATCCGAGACTGATCATGAGCGCCTTATCGACCTTTCGCAAGGTGACCGCGTCGAACGCTCCCAGGCGCTTCACGAGGCGCTCGCGGTCCACGGAGCGGATTTGGCCGAGATTGATCGCCGACGGCACGGTGAGGCCATTCGCTCTGTTTGGCGTCACGAACACCTCAATAGGGTATGGCGTTAGCGATACCTTTGAGGTGACGGCCGCCACGATTGTGACCGGGCTGTACCGATTCCCGATGTCGTTCTGGATAATGACGGCAGGCCGCGTCTTTTGGATTTCGTGGCCGCGGCCGGGATCAAACGCCACGAGGTAGACCTCTCCCCGGCGAGGAAACCTGGTGGTCATGCGGTCTTCGCGGATTTCTTTGGCCTATGGGAAGCTTCGAACGCTTGCCAAGCCTCTTCTTCCAGCGGGAACCACTCCGCCGCCATGGCGAGGTCGCGCTCGGCATTCGCCCGATACCCGGCTTTGAGCCGCTCGCGGAGGCCTGCCCTCCCTTGGATCTCGATGTAATGGCGAACCGCCCGGTCGATGAACCGGCTCCGGGCGCCGGGGGGCGCAACGCGGCCGAGCACGGCCACGGTCTTGTCGGGCAAAATAATGTTGATGCGCTTGCTCATGGCGTTCTCGAGACAAAATCCATATTGCTTATCGTACTACACACTTAGCGTGTGTATGTTTGGTAGGGTATGGATGTGATCCTGCGCGACGGTTGGAAACCGTCGCGCGCGCCGATTGGCAATCGGCGCGCAGCTTGGCAAGCTGCCCCACAAGAACCGCTCCCCAGGGGCTAAAGCCCATGGTTCATCGGCTCTTGCGGCATGGCTAAAGCCACGCCCTGATACAAGGCTTGCCACTGAGTTCCAACCTCCTTGCCCCCCAATCGAACCCCGCTTATTCGGTTCCGTAGTCCACTGCCAACCTGAGTTGTTCGCCGGGCCGCAGCGAGCGGCTGACGGATGAGACCGTCATGGTCACCAGGTTGTCGTTCTTCGCGGTCCAGGTCAGGGAACAGCGGCCCACCTGCTCTTTCGGGAAGCTGGCCACCCGAACCGGGCCTCCCAAACGGCTCACCACGCGCCATTCGCCATCCGGCTGGTCCCCGCCGTTGTAGACCTCCGAGCCGGAGGGCATCTTCTCGGACTCGACGAACGCCTTCTCTACCGCGCCGCCCGCCTGCTTGCGGTATCGCAGGACCGCGGAAGCCAGGTCCCCGGGGTTCACGTCCCATTGCGACTGCACCGCCGCCGTCACGGGTGCGGCCGTAGCGTTCTCCAGCGTCGTCTCGGTGCGCAGCATGGCCCCTTCCAGCCACAGCCTGCGCCTGATCTTTACCCCGTTCTGGCAAGTCCCGGTGAGCGATACCTGGTTGGCCGTCGCCCCGGCATCGAGCGCCCACGTAACGGTCCCCGGCATGCGCGTCACGTAGTCGATGTACGGCGTCACTCTGAGACCACCCATGTCCGGGTACTGCTTGCCGGCGGGTTCGGGGTCCGCCAGCAGGTTCTTGCCGCTGGCCTTGTCGATGATGTGGGTGACCCGCCCACCCAGGTCGGGCGCAACGTGCACGCGCAGCCGGCTGTTCTCGATGGTCGCCACATGGTACTGGCGTATGTACTGGTTGAAATCCGCGTCGTCGCGCGTGGTCAGCACCGATTCGCTGAGGTTGGTGATGCCGAACTGGCCCAAGGCGGCCAGGAACGCTTTCCAGCGAGCCTTCAGCCCTTCGAGATCGGCCGGGCGATACCACTCGCCCTCCACGGTGAACTTCTTGGAATGGACCAGAGCAACGTAGTCGATCCCCAGCCGCGCCTTGCCGACGCGGGCGCGCACGGCATCGGTTTCGGCCGCGGCCTCGGCCTGGCGGAAAAGTTCGCGCGCCTGGGAAAGGAACTGGTCGCTGAGGTACGGCGCGCTCGGCGGGTCCTTGTAGTACAAGTGCCGGCCCTGCCCGTTCGGCTCCATGCGGCCCCGCACCTGGCTTTGCATCAGGTCGAAGTAGGCGCGCATGGGCTTGGCCGCTTTGCCGTAGTACGTGTCGAGGAACTCGTTCACCAGCTTGTTGACGTCCGCCCTGACGTCCCACATCAGCTTGGCCATGACGTAGGAGCGCAATTCGGCGTTTTCGGCGCCGCCTCCTCTGCTGATCGCCCCCTCCATGAACAGGCCGGCCACGCCGTTGCGCTTGAACATCGGGATATTGGCGGCCAGTTCGTCGAAATCGGGGTAGGGAAGCAGGAAGTGGTTAAAATTCGTGTTGTAGTGCCAAACATAAAGCCGGTCCGTGATCTTCGACCACGCCCGCAGGTTCTTCATGAAGTAGGCGTCGTAGGGGCACTGCTCGTAGGGGTGCGCTTCGCATGCGCCGATCGGGCACAGCCGGATGCGCACATTGTTGCGCGGGCGGGTAACCGCGGGCGGGTCTTCGGTGTACTGGTAGGCCAGCGTATCGATCAGCTTATCCGGGTGCTTCTTCTCGATCTGCTCCGCCAGCGCGTTCACGTAGCGCAGCAGCGGGCCGGAATGCGCGCCGCCCTCCTCCTGTTCCACGCGGCGGCAGTTGTCGCACTCGCACCACCCGGAACGGTCGTTCTGGGACACCGAGATGATGGTGGCGTTGGGATTGGCCGCGATCCACTGCTCGACGGCTTCGACGCCGAGCCGCAACACTTCCGGATTCGTCAGGCACAGTTGACCGCCTTGCGCGCGGCGCTGGCCGTCGATCAGCGAGAAGTACTCGGGATGCTGGTCGAAAAACCGGGCCGGCGGAAGCAGGCGCTCGAACGAGTGCACGAACGGAAAATACTGCACCTTGCCGCCCACCGACGCGTCCAGTTGCTGATACATGCCGTTGGTCTTGTTGCGCGCCGCCCAGTCGCGGCCCTGCGCCTCGGTGAAGAAAGGCTCGCGGTATTCGAACGCCGGCTTCTGCGTTTCATCGAGCGGGCCGACCGCGATAGTGCGAGTCTTGGGGATGCGGCTCACCTCCGGAGCGAACCACCGGCAGCCCAATTTCTCAAGGAACGTGTAAACGCCGTACATGCTGCCGCGCAGACGACCGCCGGCGATCACGACGTGTCGGCCGGACGTCTTCAACGCAAACCCTTCCGGCCCCAAATCCGCAAACGGTATCTTCAGGTTGAGCTTGTCGAGCGCCGGGCTCTGGCCCACCAGCACCATCCTCGGCTGCGGCTCCGCCGTGATAGGCAGCCGCGCGCCGGACATCTCTTCCAGAAACTTCTGCAGCTCCTCCGCGCCGTGCCGCTCGGATTGCGATGCATCCGGCGCGATCACGATCGAATAATTCGACTTGCCGTTTTCCACAAGCCTGAGGTTCGCGGCAAGCGAGGGCAGCGCCAACGCGCATAACAGACCGATAGCCTTACGCATGATTCCCAATCATAGCGCCGGGACGCGATCTGCTTCCTGGTTTGGCGGCGAACAGTACTTTGGAACGCCGAATGCTCGCTCTTTTGCAGGAGTTCGACGCTCGTGCAAGAAATGCATTGCGCATGGGCGGACCCTGTCCCGGAGGTGACCGTTTCTGCTGCTTCCGGAACATCCTTAGCCGGATTGAAGAAGAGCAGCGCCAAATCCGGTACGGGGCAGGGATTTTCGCGGCTACGGACCAAACGCGGATAGCGAATAGAAAGGAAGATATCCACATCAATTGAGATCAAACAGAGGGTAACAACTGAAGGGCTCTCTCAAAGGTGTCCGCCCCACGCTCTATTCCGGCAGCGGCTGGTCCTTGGTTTCAGGCAGGAACGGCAGGGCTGCCAGGCCGACCAGAAATACCAGGCACATGGATACGCCCGCGTAGCGCATCGGTTCGGCGTGACCGGCGAACACTCGGCTGGTGAGCAGGCCAAGCGTGAACGGGCCGGATGCCGCCGCAAAACGTCCGACGTTATAGCAGAAGCTGGTCCCCGTGCTGCGCAGGCGCGTGGGGAACAATTCCGGCAGGTAGATGGCGTATCCGCCGAACAGCGCGAGCTGCGCGAAACCCATCAACGGGATCATCCAGAAGATGTCGGTGAAGGTCTTCAGGTTCCAGAACGTGTACGCCGTCATGAACATGGCCGCCACAAAGGTGATGGCGAAAGCCTTCTTGCGGTTCAGGCGGTGAGTCAGCCAGGTAAAGCTCTGGATGCCGAAAAAAGCGCCGGTATTCTGCAACAGGGACGTGATTCCGATCCAGGTGGTGATTTTGCCAGCCAGCGCGGCGCCGGTAAAGCCCTGGGCGCGGAAAGCTTTATCGAGCGGCGCACGGAGCAGATCGTAGCTGAAGAAGCCGATTCCCCACAGCCCCACCACGCCGGCGAAGGCCAGGCAAAGGCCGGCGATGGCATTCCGCCGCCAGCGCGGATTCCCCAGCAGCAGTTCACGGTACGATCCCAGACGCTTTTTCTCCGCGCGCGCTTTCAGCCACTGTTCCGGCTCTTTCAGTTTCCGGAAGACCACCAGCGCCAGCGGGGCCGGCAGGGCCCCGGCCAGAAACATGTAACGCCATGCGCCGTGGATGATGCCCGCCTGCTCGATGCGGCCCGCCACAATGCCGGTCAACGCCGCAACCATGTTCCCCACGCTGGAACAAGCCTGCACGGCCCCCAGCGCGTACGGCCGCGCCCGGGCCGGCGTCTCCTCCGCCACCAAAGCCACGCCGACGGCGAACTGGCCGCCCACGCCTAGGCCGCACAGGAACCGGTACATGTTGAAGTCCCAAACGCCTCTGGCGAAAACGCTCAGTCCGGTGAAGACCGTGAAGAACAGGATGGTCATCGACATGGTCTTGGCGCGGCCAATGCGGTCGCCCAACACGCCGAAGATCACCCCGCCCAACGCCCAGCCGATCATGAAGATGGATGTGGCGTAGCCGGCCTGGGCGCTGATGGTTGCATCCGTGGCCCCGCCGCCCAACAGGTCGTGCATGGCGTCGCGGCGCCCCAGCGCGAAGAGTTGCTGAGTCATGGTGTCGAACGCCCAACCCATGCAGGCGACGCTCAACACGAACCAATGGTAGCGGTTTAGTTCCCGATACCAGGAGTACTTCCGCTCACCGGGAGCCAACACGGTTTTCGACATGAAGATGCTATTGTTTCCGATATCGCCGCCAAACGCAACCGCCCGCGGGAAGCCACACCCGTTGCAGGAACAGATTGTCCTGAAATAACGTATAAGGTAGCAGATGCCGTTCTGTAGCCAATGCGGAAATGCGGTAGGCGCGGCCGACCGTTTTTGCGGCCGCTGCGGAACCGCCCAGCCGCACTCGGCCGGCTGGCCCCCAGACGCCAGGCCGGGCGCCGGCGGGGACCCGTTCGCCAACATCGGTCCCCGGACCGCGTCCATCCTGTGTTACGTGCCCTGGATCGGCTGGGTGGCCGCCATCATTGTGCTGGCCGCCGAGAGATTCCGCCGCAATCGCGATATCCGCTTCCACGCTTTTCAAGGCTTGTATTTGTTCGTAGCCTCGTTGATGAACCAGTGGGTTCTGAGGGCGCTGCCCTGGCCGTTGCCGCACGTTCAACTCTATGGCCTGGTGCAACTCGCGCTGTTCATTATGGCGATCTTCATGATGATCAAAGCCGCCCATGAGCAAGCCTATTCGCTGCCGCTGTTCGGCGAACTGGCGGCGCGCTCGGTGGCGGAAGACTAACGCGGGGCCGGTTGGAGCGGGCTCCAGCGCCGCCTGCAACTGGCCAGCGCAGCCTCCAGGTTCCAGTTGGCATCCACCCGCAGGCACTCCTCGATCCTGGCGATCTGGGCGCGGAAGCGGCTCTCGTCCAAGCGACGCAGGGTTTCAGCCGTGTTCCGCATGCCCTTGCGCCACGGATCGCAACGGTGCGGTATGCGTGTGCCTTCGCCCATCCGCACCATAATCATACCCCGATTTCAGCGGATCCCTATGGTATAATTATTCATACGAAAGAATAATCAGTCATATGAAGCCCCGAGTCGGAATTGTAGGCCATCGCGGCTATAGCGGCGTGGAGTTGGTGCGCATTCTGGAGCGGCATGGGCGCGTCGAACCGGTGCTGCTCGAACACCGCGCCGACGCCGCGGCCACGGGGACTTCCGTCCGTAACTGGAAGGGCCCCCTTACCCTGCCATGCACCACCGAAGCCGTGCGGGCCGAAAGCCTCGCCCTGGTATTCCTGGCTACGCCGCCGGAAGTCTCCATGGAACTGGCGCCGGCCATGCTCGGCGCGGGCGCCCGTGTGGTGGACCTGAGCGGGGCCTTTCGCCTCCGTACTCCGGAGAACTACGCCGCCTGGTACAAGGCCGCGCACACTCAGCCGGAGCTGCTGGCCGAGGCGGCTTACGGACTGCCGGAATTCTGCCGCGAGAGCATTCCCGCGGCGCGCTTAGTGGCCAATCCGGGTTGCTATCCGACAGCCGCCAACCTGGCCATAAGGCCGCTGATGGATGCCGGCGTGGTGGACCGCGCGGCCGGGATTGTCTGCGACGCCAAATCCGGCGTCAGCGGCGCCGGGCGCAAGGCGACCCTCAAGAACAGCTTCTGCGAGGTGGCGGAGAACTTCACGGCGTATTCCATTCTGCGCCACCGGCACGTGCCGGAGGTGCTCCAGGTCTCCGGTCTGGAAGAGAGCGAATTGAGCTTCACGGCGCACCTGTTGCCGGTGGATCGCGGCATCCTGGAAACCATCTACTTCCGGGCGAAAGGCCTTGCCGGCGCGGAGGAACTCCTGGCCGTGTACGAAAAGCGGTATGCCGATGAGCCGTTCCTGCGGCTGTATCATCCGGGGCACATGCCCGATCTTCACGGTGTGGCGCACACCAACTTCTGCGATATCGGCGTTGCCCTGGATTCGCGGACCGGACGCGGCGTGGTGGTGAGCGCCATCGATAACCTGGTGAAGGGCGCGGCCGGCCAGGCGGTCCAGAACATGAACCTCATGCTGGGCTATCCCGAGACCGAGGGCCTGCTGTGAGAGTCCTGATCAAGCTGGGCGGTACGCTGCTCGACGACGCGTTGTCCCGGGAGCGTCTGGCCGCGCAGATCGCGGCGGCGCAAACCGCGGGAACGGAAGCCGTGGTGGTGCACGGCGGCGGCAAGCAGATGACCCGCTACCTGTCTGAACGCGGCATCGAGAGCCGGTTTGTGAACGGCTTGCGGGTGACCACGCCGGAAACCGTGGATGCGGTGCTCAAAGTTTTTGCCGGCAGCGTCAATCATGAGCTGGTCGCCAGCCTGAACCGCGCCGGATGCCGGTCGGTGGGCCTTTCCGGCATCGATGCGTTTCTGGTGGAGGCCGAACAAATGGACCCGGAGCTGGGCGCCGTCGGCCGCGTCACCGAGTCCGATCCGGCGCTGCTCCTTCTGCTGACGGCCCATGGCTATCTCCCCGTGGTGGCCTGCGTGGCCGGCGACCGGGGTGGGCAAATCTACAACGTGAACGCGGACCAGATGGCGGTGGCCTGCGCGGCGGCTTTCGGCGCGCGGCGCCTGATCTTCCTGACCGACGTCGATGGCGTGCGCGATGGGGCCGGCCAGGTGCGTCCCGTATTGGACGCCGCTGAATGCGAGCGGCTGATTGCGGAAGGGATCGCCACCGGCGGCATGCAGGCCAAGCTCCAGGCGGCGCTGGCGGCTTTGCGCGGCGGCGTGGGGCAAGTGACGATCGCCCCCGGCGCGGCCGCCAACGTGGTGGAACGGGTGCTGGCGAATGAAGGCATAGGCACTCGCGTGATTCTGCGGGAGGAGGTATCGTGATCAGCGCGCTACGCGAGGATGCATTCGCCGAATCTCCGCCGGTTGGCAGTCCGTTGATGGTGCGCAAGGCCGTCATGCGCGATGTCCGGCCGATTCTGGATCTCATCAACGGGTATGCGGCCAAAGGCCTCATGCTGCCGCGCACGGAATTCGAGCTGTCGGAAGCCATCCGCGATTTTTCGGTGATTGTACGCAGCGGGCAGTTGCTGGGCTGCGGCGCGCTGCATTTTTACACCCCGACGCTGGGCGAGATCCGGTCGCTGGCGGTCCACCCGGACGCCAAGACGCGGGGCGTGGGGCGTAAGCTGGTCGAGGCGCTGGTCGAACAGGCGCAGGCATACGAGCTCGACGCCGTTTTCGCGTTTACGTATGTGGTGGAGTTCTTCCGCAAGACCGGATTTCACGAGGTGGAGCGCGGCGTTCTGCCCCTCAAAGCCTGGAAAGACTGCGTGCGCTGCCCCAAGTTCCAGGCCTGCGACGAGATCGCCGTGTTGCGAATCCTGCGCCCCGGCCGTTGGCTGGAAGCGCAACCGGAACAATGGGCCGCGCCCAGCCCGGACGATGGGTATATCCGGATTCCCACGCCGGCCACGCCCTACGCGAAGTAGTCCTTGACTTTTTCGAAGAGCCCCTTCTCCGCCGGCGCGTTGTCCACCGGAAGCGACTCGCGCAACTGCTCCAGCAATTTGCGCTGCTCGCGGGTGAGCCGGGTGGGGGTGCGTACGTCCAGGTGGACCACCAGGTCCCCGCGCGGGCCGCCGTTCAGGGCCGGCACGCCTTTATGGCGCAGACGGAATTGGGCGCCGGTTTGCACGCCTTCGGGGATCTTCAACTTCTGCGGCTGCTCGAGGGTGGGCACGTCGATTTCGGCGCCGAGCGCGGCCTGCGCGACGTTGATGGGAATGCTGCAGTGCAGGTCGGTCTCATGGCGTTCCAGAAACGGATGCGGCCTGACCTTCAAGAGAACGTACAGGTCTCCGGGAGGCCCTCCGTTGGGGCCCGGCTGACCTTCATTCGACAGGCGGAGGCGCGTGCCTTCGTCCACGCCGGCGGGGATGTTGATCTTGAGCTTGCGTTGCGCCTGAACGCGTCCCTGTCCCCGGCATTGGGAACAGGGATTGCGGAGGACCTGTCCCGCGCCGCCGCAGGAATGGCACGTCCGCCGGATGGAAAGAAAGCCCTGCTGATAGAGGACCTCCCCGCGGCCGCGGCAGGTGGGGCAGGCGGTGGCGCTGGTTCCAGGTTGGGCGCCGGACCCGTTGCAGCGGTCGCACATCTCCAGGCGCGGAACCTGAATTTCCGCATTCAGCCCGAAAACGGCTTCTTCAAACGCAACTTCCAGATTGTAGTGGACGTCCTCGCCCCTTTGCGCGCCGCGCCGCCGGCCGCCTCCGCCTCCGAACAGGTCGCCGACGCCGAAGAAGTCGCCCAGAATGTCGCTAAAATCCGCGAAAATGTCCGGGTTAACGCTGGACGCGGCCGCGCCCTGGAGACCGGCGTGGCCGTACCGGTCGTACGCCGCGCGTTTCTGCGGATCGCTCAGCACGCTGTAGGCTTCCGAGGCTTCCTTAAACTTGTCCTCGGCGTCCGCATGTTCTGGGTTGCGGTCGGGGTGGTGCAGCAGCGCCAGCCTGCGGTAGGCGGCCTTGATCTCTTGCTCGCCGGCGTCCCTGCCAACGCCAAGCACCTCGTAGTAATCTCTTTTTGACACGGAATTCATCGCGTTACGGCTTGACTGCCACCTTCACCATGGCCGGCCTGAGAAGCTTGCCCCGGAAATTGTAGCCTTTCTGGAACTCGTCCAGAATGCTCTGGTCCTCCGCGTCTTCCGACTCCACACGCTGCACCGCCTGATGCAGATTGGGGTCGAACTGGCGCCCGCTCGTTTCGACCGGTTCCAGCCCCATCCTCTTAAGGATCTCGGCCAGCCGCTGGTAGATCAACTCCATGCCCTTGGCGTAATCCTGGTCGGTCGTCTCGTGTTTCAGACCGCGCTCGAAATCGTCCAGCACCGGCAGGATTTCGCGGACCAGATCCATGGCCGCGTATTGCAGATAGTCGGACCGCTCCCGGTCGGCGCGGCGGCGGTAGTTGTCGAATTCGGCGCGCAGGCGCAGCAGCCGGTCCTGCAGGTCCGTCTTCTCCGCGAGAAGCTGGTCCCGTTCGGCGGTGAGGTCCAAAAGACGACTTTCCGGGGTCTCCGCGGGCACAAGGTCGCCGGCGGTCGGGCCGGCTGTATTCTGGTCGGAGTTCTGCGTATCCACTATTTCTAGATTAACAAAGAAATTCGCTTAGAACCGCGCGCTTTCAAGCGCCCGGCTGGTCTGGAGAACCGCGCCCATCACGCGCTCGTAGTGCATGCGCATGGGTCCCAGCACCGCCACCTTGGCGGGCAGTCCGCTGGCCATGCGCACCGTCATGCCGATCAGCGCCAGGTCTTTCATGGCGGGATGGGCCACCTGCAGCCCCACGTGCACTTCCAGTTCGCCCGCCGGCTGCTCCAGGTACCGGTCCAGCAGTTCCATCAGGCGTTTCTTCTCTTCCAGAGCCCGCAGCAACTCGCGCATCTTCTCGCGCGTGAGGTGCAGATCCAGGCCGAGGAGGTTGGATGCGCCTTCCATGTGAACCTCAGGCGAGGTGTCCGCATCCAGCAGGCCCTTCTGGTAGAGCGACTGGAGTTGGCGCATCACCGCGTCGTACAGCGCCCGCTCTTCCAGGATCCGGCGTAGCAGTTCGCGCCGCGCCGCGCCCAACTGCCAGCCGCTGAAATTGCGGTTGACGTAGTTGCGGATGGAAGCGAGCAAGTCCGGCGTCACCGGTTCGTCCAGAACCACCACGCGGTTGCGCACCATGTGATCGCGCGTGGCCAGAATCATCAGAACCCGCCGGTCGGCCAGCGGAACCAGCTCGATCTGATCCAGTTCCTGCGCCAGGGCGGGAATAGCGGCGGCGATTCCCACATTGCGCGTCAGTTCCATCAGGAGCTGGCTCGACCGTTCCACGCGCGCTTCTACGGTATGCAGGTCGCTGAACTCCTGCCGCAAGCGCTCGGCCTCATGAATGGCCACCCGGTTGGCGGTGAGAGACCGGACGTAGAAGCGAAACGCCTTTTCGGTAGGAATGCGTCCCGCCGAGGTGTGGGGCTGCTCCAGATACCCCTCGTCGGCAAGATCCGCCATGACGTTGCGTACGGAGGCCGCGCTCAGCGCGTCTTTGCGCAGCTTGGCGACGAAGCGCGACCCAACCGGCTCGCCCGTCTCGATATAAGCGCGCACCACGGATTTCAGGATTTCCTGGAATCGCAATCCCAGCGGCGCGTCGTTGCTCATAACCCTGAAAGCGTGCTCACTACCCTCATTCTAGTGGGTGGGAGCCCAAAGATCAATGCCGGATGGTTCCACACTTGCTAGAATGATCCTTCCAATTCAAGAGGAGGTCGCTTCAGTGTTTGCAGCGATCGTGCGCTATTACAGCTACATCTTTCATGGCTTGTTAGCCCTTTTCCTGATTGCCGTTTCAGGAATGGCATTGGCCATCAGCCCCGGATCGCTGCATCTGGATATGCTGCCGTGGACGGGGTCCACGCTCACGTATGTGGTATTCTTCTGCGGGCTTTTCGGGCTTCTTACCGTCGTTCTGGCAATCCGGCGAAAGCTGCCCGTGCTGTTCTTCATCTGGAGCCTGGTGGTGGCCATCATGTTGATCAAAGGATATATCTTCAGCGGCTACGGCTTCGATCCCGGAGAGTTCTCGACCGCCGTGGAGCTGATCGTCGGCTCGCTGATCGCTATCGCCGGCCCCTGGTCCCAGATGCGTCCGTCCAAACGCTAGGTGGGGCGGACCTCCTGGCCTGCCTTTTTGGACATGTACAAGACCGTCATCTTCGACCTCGGCAAGGTTCTCATTCACTTCGATTTTCAGACCGGCTACCGGTCCCTGGAGGAGTTATGTCCGTACTCCGCAGCCGGGATTCCGCAACGAATCGCGTCCACTGGCCTGGTGGAGCGCTTTGAAACCGGTCTCGTGGAGCCGCGCGCTTTCTTTGAGGAGTTCCGCGAAATCCTCGATCTGCGCGTGGACTACGACGGCTTTTGCGCCATCTGGAACGGAATCTTTACCGAGCCGCTGATTCCCGAGAGCCTGTTGGAAGGACTGGCCGCGCGCTACCGTCTGCTGCTGCTTTCCAACACCAACGCCCTGCATTTTGAGATGCTCCGGGAACGGTACCACTTCATGCTGCGCCATTTCCACAGCCTGGTCCTCTCCCACGAAGTGCACGCCATGAAGCCGCAGCCTGAAATCTACCTCGCGGCGATCGGGCGCGCGGGCTGCCTCCCCGGCGAATGCTTCTACACCGACGACATTCCCGCCTTCGTCGAGGGCGGCAGGGCTGTGGGCCTCGACGCGGTGCGGTTCGAGAACCTTGCGCAGTTGGAGCGGGAGCTGACGGCGCGGAGTATCCGGTGGGAATAGTAAGGGGCGCCGGGCCCGCAAGCCTGGGCGCACTTTCAGCGCTCTACGTGCAAGCCCACCGCTCCGAGCTGGAGGCGCTCGTCTCCGTTGACGTCCAAACAGATCAGGGGTCCAACACGACGCGCACCCGGCCACCGGCGCTCCGCGGCACTAGCCTCGATATAGGAGAGGCCCAACACGATGTGCTTAGTCGAAGGTGGCAGGTCTACTGTGCCGTCCGCCTCGGTTACAGGCAGTTCGCTGACGAAGCCACGCACCCAGAAGGGCGGCTGCGGAGAGATCGCCAGTAAAGGCAGATCCGGATAGTAGTAGGAAACGTTGCGCCACGGGACGACCGCGTCGTACCAGACCAGGATGGTTCCGGGTTCCGACTTGACCCGATTCAACGCGTCGTAAGTGGAGTTAGTCCACTCTTCCACATACCTTATGGCGCGTCCGGAGGCGCCGAGCATGTCAGGGGAAAACGGCCGCCGAAAGCACCAATAACTACCGATCAAGGCCACTAAGGCAGCAGTCATCATCGCCTTCCGCGACGGGATCGAGGCCAGGGCGACTCCCCCGACCAGACACGTAACGGGAATCGATATCAACGTCTGGTCGATATCGCGCGCGTGTATGAGCGTGTGGAACAGTACCGCGGGCAGCAGCGCCACGAAGGCCAAAAGAACCCTTGGCGTGTCCCAAAACGCCCGGAAGCGTCTCCACACCAAGGGCAAGACCCAGATCCACACGACGGTCATTCCCAGTGTCCAGGCGAGGGATCGGCGGATGGTCGTGAGACTTTGTTTCGCGGACGCTCCGTAGGCCACCGTGTACTCGACGGATCTGGCGCGCACGTAGTCGGCAAAGACGCGGAACATGGGGCCGAATCCACCCATACGCACCGCCATGGGCGCCAGCCATACGGCGGTGGCGCCCAGCAGGATCGACAGGCCAATCAGCATGGCGCGCCCGCGCAGCTTGCGGTAAATCCCGACCGTGAATAACATCGGCGCGAGGAGAATCAGTGTCTCCGGGCGAAAACCCGCCGTGAGGCCGAGAGTCGCGGCGGCGACATAGAACGCCCGCTCCGGAGCGGCGGACGTCATGGTTTCCCAAGCGGCCCACCCAGTGGCTGTTACGACCACCGCCAGAAACACTCGTACCGGATTGGCTACTCCGGCAAGCCAGAATACAGGATGCAGCAACAGCAACGCGGCAGCCATGTAGGCCGGCGACCGGCCAAACATACGATCTGTCCAGAGCCACAACAGCGCTAACGCAACGGCGGAGCCGGCGAGGCCAGCGGTCACAAGCGCGCGATTAGGCTCACCCACCAGAGCATCGATTGCATGCAGCAGCGCCACGAACATGGGGTATCCGGGCGGCTGCGGCTGATGCAAAGCCGGGTCGAACCGCCTTAGCGCGAAAGCGAAGTTTGCGTTATCGAAGAAGAACAGGTATTTCGGAGCGTAGTGCAGCCGGGAAAAGAGCAGAACAACCAAGCCGGCGCAACCCGCGAAAACGGGAAGCGCCTTCTCGCCTTTGCCGTCAAATTGGCGCACAACCGTGGATTCTATCTTAGTTCTTCGGGGGTCACATTGCCTCTTGATGTGCCATCCAGCTCCCGGTTCACCGATTGTACAGTATAGTTCAATGAAGCTATGAGCACCGTCCTGCTGCTGTTTTGTTCGAACGTCTTCATGAGGTTTTCTTCACCGACGACACCCCCACCCTCTTACGCTTCCATCCCCATCTGCGTCAGCCGGTACCTCAGGGCGTTGCGGGTCAGGCCCAGCAGGCGGGCGGCCTGGCTCTTATTGCCGTCCGCCCGGCGCAGGGCCTCGCGGATGATGTCGCGCTCGTATTCGTCCAGGCTCAGTCCTTCCGGTAGGAAATGGGAATCGCCCTGCGAACTTTTGCGCGGCGCGTTCTCCAGCTTGATATCGGCAGCCTCCAAACGCGTGCCCGCGCACATCACCAGGCTGCGCTCGATCACGTTCTCCAGCTCGCGCACGTTTCCCGGCCAGTGGTAGGCGATCAGCTTCTCCATGGCCGCGTCGGCGATCGATTCCACCCGGCTGCCGCTGTCGGGCGCCAGCTTCCGCACGAAATGATTCGCCAGGAACGGAATATCCACCTTGCGCTCGCGCAGGGGCGGGATATTCAGCGGAACCACGTTGAGACGGTAGTACAGGTCTTCGCGAAAGGTTCCCTGCTCCAGCGCCGCCCGCAGATCCTGGTTGGTGGCGGCGATCACGCGCACGTCGATGCGCCGCGTGACGTTGCTTCCCAGGCGTTCGAACTCGCGCTCCTGGAGAATGCGCAGCAGCTTCACCTGGATGTTGGCCGGCACGTCGCCGATCTCGTCCAGGAACACCGTTCCCGTATCGGCCTGCTCGAACTTGCCCGGTTTGGACGCCGTGGCGCCGGTGAATGCGCCTTTTTCGTAGCCGAAGAGCTCGCTCTCCATCAGGTTTTCCGGGAGGGCGGAGCAGTTGATCTTCACCAGCGGCCGGTCGCGGCGCGGCGAGTGGAAATGAATGGCGCGCGCAATCAGGTCCTTCCCTACGCCGCTTTCGCCGGCCAACAGCACCGTGGCGCGGGTGGGCGCCACGCGCTCGATGGCGTCGAAAATCTCCCGCATGTTCTCGCTGCGTCCGACAATGTTGTCGAACTCGTAGCGCCGGCCCAGTTCCGCTTTCAGTTTGCGGTTCTCGTCGCGCAGCTCGCGGACTTCGAGCGCCTTGTCGATCACCTGCATCAGGTGATCGAGCGAGAAGGGCTTCAGCAAAAAGTCGGTGGCGCCGGCCTTCATGGATTCCACGGCCGTTTCCACGCTGCCGTACGCGGTCATCACCACCACCGGGACCTGCGCGTTCTGCCGCCGGATGAGTCCCAGAAGCTGCAAGCCGTCCATGTTGGGCAGCTTGAAATCGGTCAGCACCAGGTCGGCGCGATCCACAATTTTGAGGCCCTCTTCGGCGGTGGCGGCCTTATCCACGTCGAACCCCATGGAAGCCAGATGCAGCTCGATCACGCGCCGGAGCTTCTCTTCGTCTTCGACTACCAGGATGCGTTTCTTCATGCGGCGGGTGGAGAAGCGGCGCGGTCCATCGGCAAAAACACGCGGAAGACGCTGCCCTTGCCGGGTTCGCTCTCCACTGTTATCTTACCGCCGTGTTCGTCCACAATCGTGGAAACAATGGCCAGCCCCAGTCCCACGCCCTGCGGCTTGGTGGTGAAGAACGGATTGAAGACGGAATCGACGTGCTTGGGATCGATCCCGGCGCCGCGATCGATGATTGCGATTTCGGCCACCGCATCGCCGGTCCTTGTCTTGACGGTGATGGCGCCGCCCGCGGCGGTGGCCTGGGCGGCGTTGAGCGCCAGGTTGTAAAATACCCGTTCCATCAGCTCGGCATCGAAAGGAAATGGTGGAATCCCCGGCTCGTAGTTTTTGTAGATCGCGATGCCCGGCGCCTCTTGCTCCACCATGGCCACCGCGCGGTCCAACGCCTGCGCCAAGTCCGCTTTTTCGAGGCGCGACTGCAAAGGGCGCGCGAATTGCAGGAACCGCGTGACCAGGGAATTCGTGCGGTCCACTTCGGAGCTGATAAAGCCGGCCACTTCGCGGGCCACGTCGTTTTCCGCGCTGACGGTCCGGTGCAGCATTTCGGCGGATGTCTTGATGGTGCCCAGCGGGTTGCGCAATTCGTGCGCCAACCCCGCCGTAAGCTGCCCCAAGGCCGCCAGGCGGTCCGACCGGCGTACCGCCTCCTCGGCCTGCCGGAGATGGGCGTTGGCCTCGGCGAGCTGTTCCGCCGCGCGGCGGGACTTCCTGGTCTGCACCCGCAAATCCTCGGAGAGTGTGTTGGCCAGGTTCCCCATGATGGCCAGAACAATCAGCCGCAACGCCAACTGGTCCCACTCGGGAGTGACGTGGTTTCCCTGTTGGAACAGAAAGAACGAAAGATAGGAGCCGCTCGCCAGCAACGTAAATGCCAGCGTGCCCACCGCTCCCAGGACCGTTGCGGCGGTCACCACCGGAAACAGCAGCACCAGCCAGTAGCGGCTATTGAGGGAGCCCGTGTACCCGATCAGCAGGTATCCCAGCGCCAGCTTTAGTACCATCCAGAAGATCCGGCCGCGGGTGGAAGCAAGCGCCGGGATCTTCGGCTCCAGCACCTGCACGATGGCCAGCGCGGCCAGCCATGTGATGGAGGGCGCGTCCCGGATGTCGGCGGGAAGGGTCACGGCCAGCGCGCCGAACAGCAAGATCCAGACGAAATCCTGAGGCCGGATTAGCCGGAGCCAGCGGAACTGCGAATCGACAGGCACTTATGTATCCCAGTCGGGATTATGCCACAATGAGGGAAGTACGTCTCATGGTCAACCCAAGCCCAACTGATGAGGATAGGGCCGCCTTTCCCGACTCCCAGCCCACAGCCGAGAACGCCGAGTCGTTCGGCGATATTCTTTCGCAATACGAACAGTCTCACAAGCATCGCGCCGAAGAAGGCGGCAGAGGACTGGAAGGCGTCGTGATCGCGGTCTCGGCCGATTCGGTTTTTCTCGATATCGGCTTTAAGACCGAAGGGATGATTCCGCTGGCCGAGTTTCAGAGCGCCGGCGAGAGCGTCAAGCCCGGCGATAGGATGCCGGTTTCCATCAAGGGGCGGAGCGAGGAAGGCTACTACGAGCTGTCGCGGATCAAAGTGGAGCGGCCCAGGGATTGGTCCGCGTTGGAAAAGGCGTTCGCGGACAAGTCCGCAATCGCCGGCGTTGTCTCGGCGCTGGTGAAGGGCGGCGTCAACGTGGATGTGGGCGTGCGCGCTTTCATGCCCGCCTCGCGCAGCGGCGCCCGGGACGCGGCCGACATGGAGAAGCTGATCGGCCAGGAAATCCGCTGCCGCATCATCAAGCTCGACGTGGCCGACGAGGATGTCGTCGTCGACCGCCGCGCCGTGCTGGAGGACGAAGAGCAGGCCTCCAAGGAGCGCCGCTACACCGAGGTGAAGGAAGGCGAGACGGTGCGCGGCACGGTCCGCGGCCTCACCGACTATGGTGCTTTCGTGGACATCGGCGGCGTGGACGCGCTTTTGCACGTGGCCGACATTTCCTGGGCGCGTGTGAACAAGCCCGCCGACGTTCTGACCATAGGCCAGGAAGTGGAAGCCAAGGTGCTGAAGGTGGATGCCGCCAAGCATCGCATATCGCTCGGCATAAAGCAGCTTCAGCCGCACCCGTGGGAGCTGGCCAACGAAAAATACAAGGTGGGCGACCGCGTCAAGGGCACGGTCACGCGCGTAGCCGATTTCGGCGCCTTCGTGGAACTTGAGAAGGGCATCGAAGGCCTGATCCACCTTTCCGAAATGTCCTGGTCGAGGAAGGTGCGGAAGCCTTCGGACGTGGTGCAGCCGGGGGACCAGGTGGACGTGGCCGTCCTGGGCGTGAACCAGGCGGACCGCCGCATTGCGCTAGGCCTGAAGCAGGCGCTGGGCGATCCGTGGGCCGACGTTCCCGAGAAGTACCCGGCCGGGTCCGTGGTCGAAGGCGCGGTCACCAGCCTGACCAAATTCGGCGCGTTCGTGCAGCTTGCCGAAGGCTTGGAGGGCATGATCCACGTCGGCGACATCAGCGCCGAGAAGCGCATCGATCATCCTCAGGACGTGCTGAAAGTCGGGCAGACGGTGAAAGCTCAGGTGCTCGAAGCGGACGTCGCCAAGCGCCGCCTTCGCCTGGGAATGAAGCAACTGGTCCCCACCAGCCTGGACGAATACATCGCCGAGCACAAGGAAGGCGACGTGGTGACCGGCCGCATGACCGAGGTGTCCGGCGGGAAGGCGCGCGTCGAGTTGGGCGAAGGAGTCCAGGGCACGTGCCGCATGAACGCGGGGGCCCCGGAGCCGGAGAAGAAAGAGGCCGAGGCCGACTCGGCGGATATCTCTTCGCTCACCTCCATGCTGCAGGCCAAGTGGAAGGGCGGCCACGGCGCCAAGCGGGAACCGGTGCGCTCCGGCCAGATCCGCAGCTTCCGCATCGTGAAGTTGGATGCGGCCGCGAAAAAGATCGAGCTGGAACTGGCCTAGGTGGGGCGGGCCTCCTGGCCTGCCTTCTTATAACCGCTAATAATAGAGGTGGGGATCCAATTTGAAGAAACTGGCCGTGTTGCTGGTGGCCGTGGCGGCGGTGGCGATTGGCTGGAACATCCTGCGCAAAGGCGGCCCTCCCAGCGTGAATTTCGCGCGTGTGCGGCGGCAGCCGCTGGTGAGCGCGATTCCCACCAATGGTAAGACCGAACCGTTCGAATGGCAGGCGGTGCGCGCTGACATTGCCGGAATGGTGGACACGGTTTCCGTCCAGGAAGGTCAGAGCGTCGCCGCGGGCGCCGAACTGGCAAGAGTCGTCGATCCGGCCCTGCAGGCCGACATCGGCTCCGGCGAGGCGAAGCTGGCCGAGCTGCGGGCTAACCTCCTGGCGCTCCAGGCGGGCGGCAAGCCGGCCGAATTGACCGAAATAGACAACAGCCTTTCGCGCGCGCGACTCGATCTGGAACGCGAGCAGAGGGAGGCCGATTCGTTGCAGCGCCTGGCAGAAAAACAGGCCGCCACCCAGCAGGACGCCGCGGCCGCTCGCGACAAGGTCCGTCAATCGCAGTTGGAAATCGAGGGCCTGGACAAGCGGCGGACGTCGTTGGTGGGCCTAACCGACGTGGCCGCGGCCAAGGCGCGGATCGATGCCGCCGAAACCGCCTTGAAACTGGCGCGGCAACGGGCCGCCCAAGCCGTGGTTCGCGCGCCCATCGCCGGCGTGGTCTACGAGCTTACCGCGCGCCCTGGCGAATACTTGAGCTTGGGCGCCCTGGTGGCCAACATCGGGCTGGCCGGCCGTCTGCGGGTGCGCGTGTACGTGGATGAACCCGAGCTGGGACGCGTCGCCGAAGGCGAGCCCGTAGCCATTACCTGGGACGCTCTTCCCGGCAAGAGCTGGCAGGGGACCGTGGAACGGATGCCGTCGCGGATTGAGGCTCTGGGTTCGCGGCAGGTCGGCGAAGTGGCGTGCGTCATAGCGAACCCGCGGCGCGAGCTGCCCCTCGGCGCCAATGTGAACGCCGAGATCCGCACGGCTGAAGCCCCCGACGCGATGGTCATTCCCAAAGAAGCGTTGCGCCGCGACTCCGCCGGAGATTACGTCTTGGTCCTGGCCAACGGCCATATCGAGAGGCGGCCGGTGCGGACCGGAATTGCCAGCGTCTCGCTGGCGCAGATCGCCCAGGGATTGTCGCCCGGCGATCTGGTGGCCCTGCCCGCCGACGTTCCCCTAAAGCCCGGCGACGTAGTCACGCCCGTAATCAAATAACCCTGCGGAGTCGATGCGGAAGCGTAAGAAATCATACAGGCTAGTCGCTCCAGCCCCTGAGCAGCCCCCTGTCACGGTGTTGTAACACTCCAGACATAACGCCGACACACGGGACGGGTATCGTCGATTCATTGGTCAGCCACATTCTCAAGAGGGGAACCGAATCAATGCAAGTTGCCATGAAGTGGGTCAAACGTGTATTTGTTCGTGAGGTTCATTCAAGTCTATTCCAGTTCGCCGCCGTCAGCGCGTACGTTCTGCTTTGCACGGTGGGGGCGGTCCGCCTTACAGCGCAAGCGCCGGCTACTCCGTTGGCCGTCGGAGGCACGGTATTGGATCCGGACGGAAAACCGGTAGCGGATGTCGCAGTTACGGTAAAAAACGAGGCGTCCGGCGCAGTCGGTAACGCGACCAGCGGCCCCGACGGGCATTTCTCGGCCGCCGTTCAGACAGCGGGGGCGTACACGGTGGATGCGACGGCGCCGGGATTTGGCGAGTTTCATGTGACCGGCGTGCAGGTCTCTGGCAGCGGCGCCGTGGAAGTTCCCGTAACGCTGGTGGTGGCCAGCATGGCGCAGACGGTCACCGTGGAAGGCTTCGTGCCGCTGGCAATTCAGACCGCGCCCGAAGGCAACACGCTCGATGCGACATCCGCCAAGACGGAGATAAGCGGAAGCTTCATCAGGAATTTCGAAACGCCCATCGCGGATTACGGCGAGGTGGTCAATTATTCGCCGGGAACGTTCACCCTCAGTCCCAATGGCGCGGGACTCGGCCAGGGTAAGATTTTTTTCCGGGGCCTCGCCGACGGCCTATATAACGTCACCTTCGACGGCATACCGTTTACGGACACCAATAGCGTCTCGCACCATACGTGGGCGAACTTTCCGGGCCAATGGATCGGGTCGACCGATTTCGATCGCAGCCCGGGCCAGGCTTCGACCGTCGGACAATCCACTTTCGGCGGATCGATCAACCTGTTGTCACAGGATCTGCAAGCAAGCCCGGATATCCGCGCGAGCGTCTCTTACGGCTCGTGGGATACGCGGCTCCTGAGACTAAACATCGATTCCGGCCTGTTCGGCCCAGGCAACAGAAACAGTCTTATCATCGACGTTCACCAACTAGATTCGAGCGGATACCAGACGTTCAACTATCAGAAGCGCGATGCGGGCTCGCTCAAGTACCAGTACAGAGTGTCCCCGCGGACAAGCATCACGCTATTCACCGGAATCGTGGATATCTGGAACAATACTCCGACTAATACGAGCCCGACGCGGGCTCAAGTCCAACAGTACGGCAATAATTTCCTGTTGAGCAACCAGATTACTACGGGGACGCCTCCAACGCTGAACGCTTATTTCTTCGGCTTCAACTTCTACCACGTGCAGACCGATTTCGAATATATCGGCTTTAACTCAGACCTAGGCGGCGGATGGAAGTTCGATAACAAGGCCTATACATACAGATACTGGAACGCGGAGCCATTCGCCAACTCTCCCGTCAGCCTGAGTTCCGCGGCGCCCAGCAGCGTGGACAAGGTGAACGGCTACCGCCAGGCTGGCGACATTGCGACGGTAAGTCATGACGACCAATGGGGCATCTTCACCGCTGGGATGTGGTACAACTGGGCCTACACGGACCGCTTTCAACAACCGATGAACACCCTCACGCAGCAGCTTACGCCGCTGCCGAATTTTCACGAGCATTTCATCACGCAATCGTTCCAGCCATTCATCCAATACACCTGGAAGGCAACCCAGAAGCTGGCGATTACGCTCGGCATGAAGGCCAACTGGGAGGGCTTGGTTCTGAATCAGTACCAGGACAGCGCTACGGTTGGATGCCTGAACGGAACGGCGGCGAAGGATCCGGTGACCGGCGCGCCCATCTGTATTGGCGGCGCGGCCTTCGTGACGCACGCCGTCTCCTGGAATAACTGGCTGCCAAACGGGACTGCGCATTACCAAGCGACCAGGAATACGGCGTTTTACGGGCAATTCGCGGAAGGCTCCGAAGCGCCGCCGACCAGCATCTTCGACGTCACGGGCGGAAACGTTACGACGCCGGCGCTGCCGACGCTGGCACGGACGTACCAGATTGGCTCGGTGATCAAATATAACCGGTGGACTCTCGATACCGATGCTTACTACATTCACTACCAGAACGGCTATCAATCGTACACGGACATCACAACGGGCGAGCCGGTGAACACCCTGACGGGACCGTCGAATACGAAGGGCCTCGAAGCGGAGAGCAATATCGTGGTCGGCCACGGATTCAATTTGTACCTGAACGGCTCGATGGGCTCCGCGAAATATGCGGAAGGCCCCAACTACCCCAATGGCGGATTGTGGGTGCAGGACGCGCCGGACAACGTCGAAACCGCGGGCCTGTTTTATCAGCACAAGAACTGGGATGTTGGCATCCTCCATAAACGGGTCGGCAGGATGTACAACGATAACAAGACCCTGACCTACACGATCGACGGAAACAAAATTCCGTTCCCGGTCGACCAGGCGATCGCCATCGATCCCTTCGATCTCACAAACTTCAACTTTAATTACACCTTCAAGGGTGAGAGCTTGTTCAGGGGCAGTAAGATCGGCCTCTCCGTCAACAACCTGTTCAACAACCAGAACATCGTCGGCATATCGGCAGCCACAAAGCCGACCATCACCGCCCCCTTCGTTCCGAATGCGGGCGATCTGATCAATACGCTGCCGGGCCGCAGCGTCATGGTTACACTGACGGCCGGTTTTGCGCCCAAGCGGTAAGTCGAAGCGATGGTGAGAAGGCGCGATTTTAGAGCGATCGCGGGCGGAATCCTCTTTTTTGCAGCCGCCCACACCATGCGGGCAGGCCCCTACGATACCCGCGACTGGGCGAAGTACCCGCCGGTTGTCGAGAGGGACCAACCGGCCACTCTCTGGGAGATTGGTGACATCCACGGAGATTACGAGCGGCTGATCAAGCTTCTGATCACCGCGCGGATTATCCCCTCAAAGCCCGTTACGCCGGAGCGCGCCGCCTGGAGCGCGGGCGATTCCGTGCTCGTGGTGGCCGGCGATATGATCGACAAGGGACCGCGTCCCATGGACGTCCTCCGTTTCCTGCGCAGCCTGCAAGCGGCGGCCCGTGATCGGCGGGGCGAGGTGATCGTCTTGTCGGGCAATCACGAAGCCGAGCTGCTCGCGCCGCCGAACGGCGGCCAAACCAAGGATCGCGTGGCGGATTGGGGAAGGCTCGGCATCTCCCCAAACGAACTGCGGGCATGCGGGGGAGAGCTTGGGGGATTCCTCTGTTCCCTTCCTTTTGGAGCAAGGGTGGGCGACTGGTTCTTCTCACACGCGGGTAACACAGGCGGCCGCACGATCCGTCGGATCTCCACTGAGATCGAAGACGGCGCATACAAGCTCACGGACCCAAACTCGATTCTGGAAGCCCGTTTAGGCGAGGGCAAAGAGTGGTTTTCGCCGGCCGGTTCGAAAATCGGCGAAAGGCAGTTGCTGACATCCTATGCTGCTGCGCTCGGCGTGAAGCACATGGTTCAAGGGCACCAGCACAATACTGTCAAATTCGACGACGGCGCCGAGCGCCACACGGGAGAGATGTTTCAGCGATGGGGACTTTTGTTCCTGACCGACGTGGGCATGAGCCGGGAAATTGGCGATAGCCAGGGAGCGGCGTTGAAGATAACCCAGGCGGGCGCGGTCGCGGTGTGCCCGGATGGCAAAGAAACCCTGCTCTGGGATGCCAGGAGCGACACAGGGCTCGGCCGGGCGGCGCCGTGCGCGCACTAGCGGGCTGGCCGCTCGCTGGTGTCCCCATCTAAGGCGCCCGTGATGAGCCGCGCGCCGCGGCTGAAGGTGATGTAGTGAAACCCCCAGTGCACGAACACCACTACGCGGTTCTGAAACTGCACCAGGTACATCAGGTGAACGAACAGCCAGACCAGCCAGGCCGGCAAGCCCCACAGGCGCATCCCAAAGATGCTGGCCACCGCGGCGCCGCGGCCGATGACCGCCAGCTCGCCCTTATCGACATAGTGGAAAGGCGGCATTTGCCGCGCGCCATCCACCCGCGCTTCGATGGCGCGCGCGGCATATGCGCCGCCCTGCATGGCCACCTGGGCCACGCCGGGCAGCGGCTTGCCATCGGGGCCGTCGAGCGCCGCGAGATCGCCTAAAGCGTAGATTTCCGGGCGTCCGGGGATGGTCAGGCCGGGGGTGACTTTGATGCGGCCTTGCCGGTCGGTTTCCGAGCCTGTTCTGGCCGCCAGGGTGCGGCCGAAATCCGTCACGGTTACTCCGCCCGCCCACAGCACGGTGCGAGTCTCGTAACGCTCCACAGCGCCCCCGGCGGTTTGGAAGGAGACGCCGCCCGCGTCCACACCCACCACCTGCACGCCGCTCCGTACACGCACTCCGAGCCGCACGAGCGACTTCTCGGCGTGCGTCGACAGGCTCTCGGGAAACTGGGGAAGCACACGCGGCGAGCCGTCCAGGATGACGATGCGCGCATCTTCGGGGCGGATCGAACGGAAATCGTCCTTCAAAGTGTGATGCGCGATTTCGCCCAGCGCGCCCGCCAATTCCACGCCCGTGGCGCCGGCCCCCACGATGGTGAAGGTGAGCCAGGCCCGCCTTTCCTCGGATGTGGCCGCACGCTCCGCGGCTTCGAAGGCGTAGAGGATCTTGTGGCGGATGGCGGTGGCCTCTTCCACGGTTTTCAGGCTCGGCCCCCATGTGCGCCAGTCGTCGTGGCCGAAATAGGAGGTTTTGGAGCCAGTGGCGACGATCAGCGAATCGTAGCCGAACGCCGCGCCGTCGCGCAGGAGCACGCGCCCGGCGGCCGGATCGATATCGGCTGCCTCGCCCAGCAGCACGCGCACGTTCTTCTGCCGGCTGAGGATGCTGCGCAGCGGGGCGGAAATGTCGGCCGGCGAAAGCGAGCCCGTGGCCACCTGGTAGAGCAGCGGTTGAAACAGGTGAAAGTTGCGCCGGTCGATGAGCGTGACTTCCACGGGCGCACGGCGCAACGCGCGCGCCGCGTACAGCCCGCCGAAGCCACCGCCGAGAATGAGGACACGGTGTCCGATGATTTCAGGATAGCCCGGGCGGCCTATGCCGCTAACAACTCGCCCTTCTCCAGGTGGTGGACATGGGTGGCGAACTGGGCGGCGTGGGGGTCGTGAGTCACCATCACTACGGTCTTGCCGAATTCCTTGTTGAGCTTGCCCAGGACCGTCAGGACTTCGAGCGCCGAGGCCGCGTCCAGATTGCCGGTCGGCTCGTCGGCCAGGATAAGGGCAGGGTCGGTGACGATGGCGCGCGCAATCGCCACGCGCTGCTCCTGGCCGCCGGAAAGCTGCCGCGGAAAGTGCGACAGGCGGTCGCCCAGGCCGACCAGCTTCAGCGCGGTAATGGCGTGCTCAATCCGCTCGGCTTTCTTCAGGTTGGTGAGCTTCAGCGGCAGCTCGACGTTCTCCAGCGCGGTCAGCACGGGAATCAGATTGAATTGCTGGAAGATGAATCCCACGTTCTCGTTGCGCCAATGGGCAATCTTGCGCTCGCTCAACTCGCGCAGGTTATGGCCGAGCACGCGGATCTCGCCTTCGGTGGGCCGGTCCATGGCGGCGATCAGGTGCAGCAACGTGGACTTGCCCGAGCCCGAAGGCCCCATCAGCGCGACGAAATCGCCCCGGCCGATCTCCAGGCTGACGTTGCGGAGCGCGACCACGTGAAACTCGTCGCGGATGTACTCTTTCGTGAGACTGCGTGTTTCGATAACGGCTTCGCTCATGACCTCAGGCCTTCTGGCGCACTCTGTCGCCATCCTTCAGACCGGCGGGCGGATTCACAATCAAATCCTCGCCGCCAATCAGCCCTTCCTCGATCCGAATGCTCTGGCCGCTGGCCGCGCCGGTCTTGACGGGTCTGCGCACGGCCCGGCCGTCCAGAACCACGAACACGGCATTGTCGCGCACGGCCGTGGCGGGCGCCATCACAACCGGTTTGGACGCGGCGGCGGCGCCGGGCTTCTCATCCGAGATAAACGCCACGCTGGCGTTCATTTCCGGCCGCAGGTAGGAATCCGGCTTGACCACCTTCACCTTGACCTGCACGGTGGCTTTCTGACGGTTGGCCTCCGGCGAAATCTCCTTGATGAACCCCTCGTACTTGCGATCCGGGAAGGCGTCCGTGGTCACAATGCCGCGCTGGCCGGAGCGGAGCTTGCCAAAGTCGTTCTGGCTGATGTCCAGCTCCACCTCCAGATCGTTGAGATCCGCCTCCGAGACCACGTAGCCCTTGGCGCCGCGGTCTCCTACGAAGCTGGTAGTGAGGAATTCGCCTTTCTCCACGGCCCGCTCCAGGATGGTGCCGGTGACCGGCGCGCGGATCACGGTATCGTTCAAGTTGGTCTGGGCGTACGCCACAATGCCTTTGACCTGCTCCAATTGCCCGCGCAACGCATCGATTTCTTCCTGGCGCGGACCCAGATTCACCAGGTCGTACGCCTTCTCGACGGCGTTGAGCTTGGCGGCGGCGGAATCGTAGCGCGCCTGCGCGTCGTCCAGCGTCTGGCGCGCCGCCAGGGACTCGCCTATCAAATTCCTGGTCCGGTCCAGACTGACCTTGGCGTTCTCCAGGTCGGCCTTGGCGGAATTCACGTTGGCCAAGGCCTGCGCGGTCTCTTCGGGGCGCGAACCATGCAGCGCTTCGTCGAGCTTGGCTTGCAGCATTTTGAGCTGCCCGGTAGCCTGCTGGAGCTGCGCCTGGTACTCGTCGTCTTCCAGGCGAACCAGCACCTGGCCTTCCTGCA
>OBLW0100000529.1_pt1 | contig 32579 bp, 25 predicted proteins | sample 1520161 | NCBI WGS metagenome assembly OBLW01 (sample SAMEA3539309, study PRJEB22396) | soil metagenome | biome: tundra; feature: field; material: soil | place: USA | collected 2010-05 | depth 0.15 m
CGCCGCGGCCGCGGTGAATTCGCTTGACGAAGCACAGAACTCGGGCTCCAGCGAATATCCGAGAAGGATCTCGTATTCCAGTGTGAATTGAGTTGGAATACAGCTATGCCGTTTCAGCAACGAAGCGGACCTCGCTCGCAGTTGTCGCCGCGTTCGCCCCGGCGGCGGGCCTACAACGTGTGATTCGACAGCCCTGAGCCCTCGGGCGGAGCGAGTGAGCAAAATTGAGCAAACGCAGATGGAATCTGTGGCGTCAGTTGAATAGGTGGAGTACCGAAATCAGTAACTTGCGTGTTTTCAATCGCATGAATAGGTTCAACTCCCCCCGCCTCCACCAAGATAAAAATCAATAATTTAGCGAGTATTGCAGGAATAATTGAGCAGGATTGAGCAAATGCACCCAGGTGCCCGAGAAACTGGTCAGTATCTTCGAGCCGACCACCGAAGTGATCCGTAACGGCAAGGCGAGCAAGCCCACCGAGTTCGGCAAAATGGTGAAGATCCAGGAAGCCGAAAACCAGATCATCACTTGTTACTCGGTATACGAGAAGGGCCCTATGACTCGGCGCTGTTGATCCCGGCAATCGAGTCGCACGTTCCGCGCCTGGTCGCGGGCGACGCGGCCTTCTACTCCGCGAGCAATGAAAAGGCGACGCACGAAAAAGGAGTCAAGCGAGTCTGCGTTCCCAATCGCAACACGTTCCCAATCGCAACACCAAGAGCGCCGAACGGAAGCGGGAACAAAAGAAACCCTGGTTCCGCAACGGGCAGAAATGGAGGACCGGCTGCGAAGGGCGCATCAGCGTGGTGAAGCGCCGCCACGGGCTCAACCGCTGCCGGGACAGAGGTGATGGTGGCATGCAGCGCTGGGTCGGACTCGGTGTGATCGGCGATAACCTGATCAATATCGGAAGGGTTCTCACCCACAAGGAGGAAGCTACTGCTGTCGTCGCCGAGTAATTGCGGACGTCACCCAATTATTCACGGCCCACCGGTTCTCCCGGTGGGCCTTTTCGCGTTTGCCCGATCAGCTCCGTCGGCAAGCTACTTCCTGGCGCAAAAATGTGTTTTCGTGAAAAACGCGCCCCCCCGCCTGTCACGTTCGTTATCGGGAACGTATTAAAAGATACCTGATCCCTTCGAACGACTCAGTCACTCTGATACGCTTGGGGGCTAACATTAACTATTACTCTGAGGGGACCGCTCAAGGGACGTCACGGGATTCTGTCGGAGGTCGAGTGTTCACGATTGCTTCGTTCAAGCAGTGCATTCGGTCCGTGCTGTCAGCCGAGTCCAGTGTGCCTACCCGCAGAATTGCCAAACGGTGCAACGTTTACGCGGTTGGGAGCCGCGACGATCAGGTCTACTTCATCACCGAGGGACAGGTCAAAGTAATGACGCAATCGCAGGCGGGCCGGGAATGCCTGCTGGCGATCTACACGGCGGGTGACTTCTTCGGGGAATGTTGTCTCTGCGGTATTCAACGGAGCGAGACCGCCGTCGCCATGAGCGATATCGTGTTGAAACAGGTTACTGGCGTCCGATTTCTGGCGCTGATGGTGCAGGCCGGACTGATGGGAGATTTCGTTCGGTATCTTGCAGCACGGTTGTTGGAACAGCAGCAAGTGATCACCAACCTGGCGACCGTCGATTGCGAATACCGGCTTGCCGCGGCTCTTTTGCGGCTGTCTCGAAAGCTGGGAGCCTGTGAAGGGGGCGGTCTGGCGCAAAGAATCTCGCATCAGGAACTCTCCCAGATGGTGGGCACGATGCGCCCACGCATCAGCGAGTTCATGCAGAGATTCCGCGACCGCGGTCTGATCGACATGACGCCCGATTCGCGCATTCTGGTCAGAGAGCGGCGTCTCCAGGAGTATCTCGAGACACGCGAACTCGAGCCCCGTCTGAGCGCGGCGGCTGCGGCGAAATAATTCGCGTGGTTGTCCAATTCTGGACCGATGAATTCGGCCATCTCGTTTTAGTCTGGTGATCGGAAGAAAACAAGTCGGAGGGTTTCCATGCCGCCTACGCTGACCTATCCAGGTGTTTACATCGTTGAAGTCCCCAGTGGTGTCCACACGATCACTGGAGTTGCCACCTCGATCGGGGCCTTGTTCGGACAGGCCTCTCAAGGACCGCTCAACACGCCGATCGAATGCCAGAGCCCTTCGGATTTCACGCGAAATTTCGGGGCGCCGATTCCGGGCGGATACCTGGGCCAAATGGTGCAGCAGTTCTTCGCCAACGGCGGTTCGGACTGCTACGTGGTGCGAATCGCCGGATCCAAGGGAGGTACGGCCGCGGCGTCTACGGTAACGCTCAACGACGTCACCGGAACTGCGGTATTGACATTGAATGGCGCTTCGCAAGGCGTGTGGAGCAACAACCTCCTGGTGGTGATCGACTACAACACGCCGACGCCGGACGCCACGTTCAACCTGACTGTCATCTACATGAATCAGGGTAATGTGGCGCAAACCGAATCCATCCCCAATTTGTCGATGGATCCCGGTTCGCCGCGCTATGCGCCCACGTTCATCGAGCAGTCCTCCAACCTGCTGTCCGTCCCGGCGGCCCAGCCAGCCCCGGTCACCGGGATCGCCGCCGGCTACAGCCAGGCGCGGTATCCTTTTGTAGGCTTGTTGAGCCCCGACGGCATCGGACCGTCGCTGTCGACCTTGATCACCAACGCCTGGGGCACATCGGCGAACATCAACGTCAGCGTCGATGGAGGGCCGGTGACACCGGTGAACCTGACCGCTAACGACGTAAACGTTACTTTCCCCAATTTGGTGGCCTATGTTCAGAACCAGATCGACACCGCGCTGGGCCTGGCATCGGGCACCAGTGTGACGTTGTCAGCGGATCCATCTCCCGGGGTAACTCCGATTTATTTTCTGCGGCTGATTTCCAGCGGCGCCAAGAAAACCAGCGTCGCGGTTTCGCGGGGCGCCTCCAACGATCTGGCGGCGATTCTGATGGCTGGTGTGGATCAGGGCGGCATCGAGGTCCCCCGCTTCAGCGATCTGCGGCCGGCGCCGAACGGAATCACCTTCACCGGCGACACTTGGACGGTGATGACGGACCTGGCTGCCGCCACTGTCGACCAGGCGAGCCAGATTACCGTAGCCGGACACGTGATCCCGCTCAACCTGGGAACTGCGGGCACAGCGTTCTACAAAGGCGCCAGCGGGACGGATTTCGACGGAATCCGCGAGCACCTGCAAGCGATCGCCGACGCGGTCAACAGCGGCGCTCCAGGCTGGCAGGCGTCGTTGGCGGGCTATCGCCTGATTATCGACAAGCTCCGTCCAAACTCGCCGCAGGATACCGATTTGACGTTTGCTCTCACCACCGCGGCCGCCAGCAACGCGTCCCCTTTGGGGTTGGGTTTCAGCACCTTGCAGGCGCAAACGCCACTTAAGGGCGGCAACGACGGAGGAATCATCCAGCCGAGCGACTACCAGGGAGTGGAAGCCAATCGGACCGGGTTCTGGGCGCTGGACGAGGTGCCAATCTTCAATCTCATGGTGCTGCCCGGGGATGGACTAAACACCGAGACCGATTGGCAGGCCGTGCGCAGCGCCGCCGCCGTCTACTGCCAAAACCGGCGCGCGTTCCTGCTGCTGGATGCGCCGGTGGGTTGGACCAAGAACGGTCTGCTTACCGCGCAGGCTTCCGATGTGCAGACCTTCCGGGCCGCGATCGGCGCCCCTACCGATTCCTGCGCGGTCTTCTATCCGCAAGTGCAGGTGAACGACAACGGCACCCTGCGCTACATGGGTGCATCCGGAATGATGGCCGGAGTCTGCGCCGCGACCGATTCAGCCCGGGGCGTATGGAGCGCGCCGGCCGGAACGAACGCGCTGCTGACGGGGGTGACGGGGTTGCAAATGACGCTCACCGACAAGCAGAACGGCATTCTGAATCCGCTGGCCGTGAATTGTCTGCGCAGCTTCGCGGTGGGTTATGTGAGTTGGGGTGCGCGGACGGTGGCGGGTTTTGACAATGCGCCCGACGCCGATTACAAATACCTGAACGTCCGCCGGTTCGCGCGATTCCTGGAGTCATCGCTCTACGAAGGCACGCAATGGGTGGTATTTCAAAACAACACCGATCCTTTATGGTCGCAGATCCGCATGAACGTGACGGCGTTCATGATGAGCCTGTTCCGCCAGGGCGCTTTCGCCGGCACCACCCCGCAGACCGCGTTTTTCGTGAAATGCGATTCCGAAACCACCACGCCCAACGATCAAAATAGCGGAATCGTCAACATTGTCGTGGGATTTGCGCCGCTCAAACCGGCGGAATTCGTGGTAATCAGCATCCAGCAGATCTCGAATCTGAGTTAATTGCGCAACCCGGAGACAAGCTATGCCAACAACTGGATTTCAGAAGAACGCGACGCGCATCGATCCATATAAGAACTACAAGTTTCAGATCAAATGGGACGGCCACACGGTGCTCGGAGTCATGAAGGCCGGTCCGCTGAAACGCACCACCAACGTGATTACGCACCGCAGCGGCGGCGAAAACAGCGTGGACCACAAGACTCCCGGCCGCACCACTTATGACGGTCTGACGCTGGAACGCGGCATCACGTGGGACCAGGATTTCGAGGCTTGGGCCAACAAGGTGCATCCCTGTGCGGGCGACGCTTCGATGGACCTGGTGAACTTCCGCAAGGAACTGGCCCTGGAGGTGCTCGACGAAAAAGGACTGGTGGCCCGGCGCTTCTTTCTGCACCTCTGTTGGGTGAGCGAATACACGGCTTCACCCCAGCTCGATTCCAGCGCGAACGCCATCGCGATCGAGTCCATGAAAATCGAGATGGAAAGTTGGGAGCGCGACCCGGCTTCCACCGAACAGGATGAGAGCCAGCAGGTTCCGCAGAGCGCCTAAATGGCGGCCAGGCAGAGCGCATGTTGCAAACGGTCCCATTTCCGCCGCTTCCCGAATGGCTGCCGATCGAGTCCGAGAACCGGCCGATCGCTCTGCGGGTTTTCGGCGGCGACATGCGAGATCTGGCGGTGGAATTCGCCGGGGTCGAAAGGGCCCGGCTAGTCACCAGCCTGCTCGCACGCTGCTCCCAAACGCGCAGCGGCAGCGCGCCGCCGGAGCAGGCGATCTGGGAGTTGCCGATCGGCACGCGCATCGAGGCGATCGTGGCGTTGGCCGGCGGCCCATCCGGGCGTCCCTTGGCGTGGTGGGTTCGCTGCTCCGGGTGCGGCGCGGAGAGCGAGTTGGAACTGCAGCCCGCGGAAATCGCGGCCCTGGCGGCGGAGGCGTATCGCGAAAGGCTGGTGCCGGTGAAAATCGGCGAGCGCGCCGCTTGGTTGCGCCGCCCGACCGGGGCGGATCAGCGTCTGTGGCTGGAGGGCGGGTCCGACGGGGCAGCGCCGATGGCGGCGATTTTGTTTGTGGACCCGGCGTTTGAGGAACTGCGAGAGGCGGGCATCGCACTCGACGAGATCGGCGATTCGATCGACCAGGCGATGGAGGAGTACGACCCGTTGGTGGGTTTCCATCTCGATGTGGGCTGCCCGGAGTGCGGACGGCCGACGGCCCAGGCCCCCGATTTGCTGGCGGGCGCGCTGGAACGCTTGTGGCAGGCCCAGTTTGATTTGATCGGCCAGGTCCACCGGCTGGCCGGCCAGTACCACTGGTCGGAAGACGAAATCGCCAGGCTGCCCGAATGGCGCAGGCAGGCCTACTTGGCATGCATCGACGGTGGTGAACTGTGAGCCGCTACCTGGTCCAACTCGCGCGCGAGACACGCTCCAAACTGAGGCCGCCATCCAACCTCAGACTTGCGCCGCGCGCTCCGGCTATTTATGAGGAAGTCCACGAGGAACGGCCAGTATCTCAGGCGCCCGCAGCCCGGGAATTCTCGCGGGCGCCCTCTCCAGAAGTGGGGGAACTGCGCTACCCTGGCCATCCGCCTGCGCCCCTGCCGGGGAGGCCGGAGATCATCACGGCTCCGATGAGACCGACCTTGAAATCGCCCGAGCCGGACGGTTTCGTGCCGCCGGCGCGAGAGCACAGAGTCGAAATGACTCGTCCCGCGGCAGCCGCGCACTCCACTACCAGCGCCACTCCCCGGTCTCGGCCGGATCGCAAGGAAGCTTCGCAAACGGAGCAATCGGCCGCGCCGCCGGCAGATTGGAGACGGGAACCACGTGCGATGGTTCAAGAGCCCGCACCCCGTGGAGAAGCGCGCGGGGAAATGGAACGCGAGACTCTGGAAACCATGGTGCATTCGGAGTCGTTCCTGTTGGATGATGGCCGGCGTACCGCGGAGCAGCCGAGGAGCCGCGAATTCGCAATCCCGGAGCCGGTTCGCACTCGGCTGCGCCAGGAACCGGATTGGCCGGCGGCCGCCGCACGCCGGGTACATTCGCCGGCCCCGATTCCCGCGAGGGAACCACCACCTCAGCCAGTGATCGACGTGACGATCGGCAAGGTAGAGGTGATCATCGAGAGCGACACCCCACCGCCGCTCCGGGCAATTCGCCGGCAGGAAGCACGGGGCGCCGCTCCAGCCAGACCGGCCCCGCCGCTGCCAGGACCCCTGGTCCGCCAGTACCTGGATCGGTGACCGGGGGACATTTATGGCACTGAGCGACACCGGCACAGCAATCGGCAGCGTCAGCCGTCTTCTCAAAGATGTCCTGACCAACGTGCTTACCGGCACGACGCCCAGTGCGAACGTGACCATCTCCCGGCCGGAGCCTGGGTCGAGCGGTGGAGTTCCGAGTGGAGCGCGGTTGAACTTGTTTCTATACGAAGTGCAACTCGACGCCGGCCTGCGGAACGTGCCGCTTACTCCGGGCAGGCAGTCCCCGTTGTGGCTGGTGCTGCGGTACCTGATGACTGCGTTTGACGAAGGCGGCGATAGCGACACGGCGGGAGCCCACGATGTCCTGGGGTTGGCCATGCAGGTACTGCTGGGAATGAACGAAAGCGGCGTCCTGGGGCAGTTCACCGACAAATCGCTGGGGGATAACCCGGAGTCCCTGAAAGTGACCTTCGACGACGGCTCGCCCGATTTGCTCGGGCGCCTCATGCAGGGTCCCGACGACCGCTACCGGATGTCGGTGCCGTTCCAGATTCGTCCCGTGCTGGTGGCCACGTCCGAACCGCCATCGTCGATGCAACTGGTGGGAGTGAATTATCTGACCGACACAACGATTGGCCAAGCTGGTATTCAGAACGTGCTGCTGGTGAGCCTCGGGCCGCTGATCGAATCCGCGACGCCTCCACAGGTCCAAGCGGGAGATGTGTTGACCGTCGCCGGAACAGGGCTTGGCGCCGCCAGCCTTGCGGTTCGGTTCGGCAGCGTAACGCTGCCGGTCACCATGCAACAGTCGGGCACGGTTAAATGCGTGGTGGGTGGCGCAGCTTTGGATCCAACCAAGATTTCGGCCGGCACCCAGACGGTAGCGGTGGCGCAAACCATCGCCAACGGCAAGACGCTTTCCAGCAATGCGCTGTCGACCGCGCTGATTCCGACCGTCAGCGGAGTGACCGCCAGCGGATTGGCGACCGTGTCTGGCAAAGTGTTCGGCACGATCAAGCTGACGGGGCAATTTCTGGGGCGCCCAGCCGACTATATCGAAGTGGGGCTGCTGAACAGCACGGGAGTCGCGGTGGTGATCGACCGCCAGGATCCGGCGTTCACGCCGCCGGCGGACCAGAGCGCGCAACAGGTGCTGATGAAGCCCGCCGATGCCGTGGCGCCTGGAATGTATACCGCGGTGGTGCGGGTCAACGGCGCGCAGGCGAAACAGGCATTCAAGTTGAACATGGTGTAACGATGTCGGCACTGTTATCACTCACTGGCAATCTCGGGAACAAGCCGCAACAGGCCGGCGAATTCGTCTGGTTTACTCCGGGACTCCACGCGCCGGACGTCTACACGGCGTATTGGATCCGCCAAGCGGTGCTGCGGCTGCGGCGGGAGCTTTGCTGGGCCTGGCGCCAATCGCAAACGCCCGATCCGCTCACCGATGCGCTGGACCGTACGCGCCTGCATGAGCAACGGCTGGAATTCTTCGAACGCGACGAGACGGCGCGCCACCTCACCCAGGCCATCTCCCAGGAACCGCTCGCCGTTCCCGACCCCTGCGCGCGCGGAACTTTCCCCTGGTTGGCAGGGGAGCTGGCAGGCGGACTCGGCCTGCTGCCGGCGGAGATCTTCACCACGGCGTTGGTGCTGATGCATAGCTGGGACGCGGCGGCCGCGGAAGTGATTGGCGCGGCGCAAGGCGACGGCCGCCGGTCGCTTCCCACCCTGGGCCTGGTGCAGCGGCTGTGGGACGAGCCTGGTGCGCTATCCAGTCTGACCAGCTTTTCCCATCCGCTGTTCCGGCTGGGATTGATTTGCGCCGGCGCGCAGGATGCGATCGACTGGCGCACGCCGCTCACCATGCCGGCACTGGTGGCCCAAAGGCTGCTGGCAGCCGCGGACCGGCCCCCCGCCGCGTTCACCGTGGTGCGGGGCGGCGGCCAGCCGGCGAAATTGTCAGTTGCGGCGAACCTGGTTGCGTTGCGCGCTTGCGAGCCGGTCACCGCTCCGCACGCCGTACCGCTGCGCGCCGCATCCAGCATGGCGCTGGCGACCGACGCCGGCGTGCAAGGCCTGTTGGAGAGCTTCTCCGCCATCACGGGAAGGCCGGTCTACATGTGGAATCCGTCGCGATCCGGCGCGGAAGTCCAGACCGCCGCCGCACTGTGCTGGCTGGACGGAGCGGATCTCTATTTGCACCTGGCGCCGAGGGAAGCGCAGGAAGCGACGTCCCCGCCGTTTACCGGCATTCCGATTTACGTGCTGGCCTTCTGGGACCAGGAGAAGCTGCAAATACCCGGCTGGCACATGCTGCCGCCGATCGATCTTCCGGCGCTCGATCTGCAGGAACGGCTGGATTGCTGGCAGCGTTCTTTCCCCGAGGGTACGGCGCCGCCGGATGCCGTTCTGGAGGATTGCGCGTTCCGCTTTCGCTTCGACCGGGCCGTCATCTCGGAGATCGCCCGCACGCTGGCTCGCGCGCCGGGGCCGGTGACTTCCGAGAAGCTCGTCGCCGCCTGCCGCCAGCGGGCCGATGCGGCGCCCGGCAATCTGGCGGCGCGGGTGAAACCGCGATTCAGAACCGACGAACTGGTTCTGCCGCCCGCGCAGCAGCGCCAGTTCGACGAACTGGTGACTGCCCTGCAGACCCTGTCGCGGGTTCATGCCCGCTGGGGCACCGGCCGGGTATGGGATGAGGCGGGGATATCGGCCCTCTTTGCGGGTCCGCCGGGAACCGGCAAGACCATGGCGGCGGAAGTGCTTGCCGCCAGACTCGGCCTCCCGATGTTCCGCGTGGACCTCTCCCAGGTGGTGAACAAATATATCGGGGAGACGGAGAAGAATCTGCGGCGCTTGTTCGACTCGATGGAGGAGTGCGACTCCCTGCTCTTCTTCGACGAAGCCGAGGCGCTCTTCGGCCAGCGCATCCAGGCGCGGAATGCCAACGACCGCTTTGCCAACATGGAGGTCAGCTACCTGCTGCAGCGTATGGAACGGTTTCGCGGTGTGGCGATTCTGGCCACCAACCGGCGCAAGGACCTCGACGAGGCGTTCCTCCGGAGGCTCCGGTTCGTGCTGGAGTTTCCACTTCCCGACGCGCCCGAACGGAAGCGAATCTGGGAGTCCGGAATCCCGCCGGAAGTGGATGCGGCTGGTCTTGACCTGGAGTTTCTGTCCCGCCAGTTCGCGCTCTCCGGCGGCCATATCCGCTCGATCATTCTGCATGCCTGTTTGCAGAGCGCCGGGCGATCCAGCGAGCGCGCGCTTTCCATGGAGACCGTGATGCTGTCGGTAAAGCGCGAGTACCAGAAACTGGATCGCACGCTGACGCGGGAGCAATGCGGAAAGTGGAGCGCGATCTTGGAGGAGCGATGAATTCAGGTGGAATCCGTATCGGGAAAGTGTCGCTGAGACTCCGCGGCGTGACCCGCCAGGAGGCGCAACAGCGTGCCGGTTCGATTGCCCGCGAGATCGCCGGCGCGGTGGCCCGCGAGGCTGCCCGGAAGACGCCGGGAAAGGCGGAAATCGACCAGTTGTCCGTCCGTCTGCGGACCGGCGCCGGAGCGCCCGATATCACGGAGCAGATCCGCAACCAGTGGTCCAGGGAATAGCCCATGGAAAAGACACTCAAAGGCGCACTGATCGAGTACGGCTCCGATTTTCTGGGGCCGATACCCAACGTGGTGATTTTTCAGTTCAACCCGGAAAAACTGTCGCGCACCATCGAGATTCCACCCCGCCCCGTGAATGCCACCACACGCGAAACCAGCCAGGCGGGCGAGCCTCCGTTCGAGCGCTTCAGCGTGGAAGCGCAATTCAGCTCGGCAGACCAGCGGAACAGTGCCAATCCGATCGGGCTGACGATGGGGGTGGGTCCGCAACTGGCGGCGCTGGAAGCGATGGTCTACCCGGTGCAGACGCCCGGAGGGCTGATCGGCGCGGCGGTGGACGCGATCGGGTCTTTGTTGAGCGGAAGCTCCGGGCCCGATCCTACTCAGCCTGTGCCGCGCGTGCAGTCGCCCAAGATTTTGTTTGTGTGGGGACTCACGCGGGTGGTCCCGGTGATCATCGAATCGATGACCATCAACGAAGTGCAGTACGATTTCCTGCTCAATCCGCAAGAAGCCAGTGTGACCATCGGGCTCGCGGTGGTCACGCCGTGCAACTGCTGCGACGACAAGATCGCGAGCGGGGCCCTCTCGTATACGCAAATGATGCAAGACACTCTGGCCACCGTCAACCTGGCGAATACCGTCGCGGCGGTGGTGGATCTGATCCCATTTTGAGGATGCTATGTTTCTACCTTCGTCCAGATATGCCAACGTTCCGCAGTGCCAGGTAACTCAGGCCGGCGGGTCTACGGTGACTGCGGTGAAATTACGCCGTCTGCCGCCGGTGACGGGCGACGCGACCACCATGAATGCCAACGACCGCCTGGACATCATCGCGGGCCAGGCGTATGGCGATGGCACGATGTTCTGGCATATCGCCGATGCCAACACCGAGCTTTCCGCCAGAAATCTGTTGGAGCCATGGCTCGCGGGCGACCCCCACGCCCCGCAAATCACCATTGAGGTGCCGGAGCAATAATGGCCTGCGCGCAATACAAGTTGTTTTTCAACAAAACGGTGGCGACCGCCAAGCAACTGGCCAGCTTCGAGACCATCACCGTCCATCAGGAAATGGATAATGCGTGGGTTGCGACCCTGGAGGTTCCTCTCTGCACCAACGCGCAGGGCGACTGGACCGGCGAATCCGAAACCTGGTTCCAGCCGATGAACCGCTTGCGGATCGAAGTAAGCTTGCGGGGCGGGCAGTGGGTGCCCCTGATCGACGGCCCCATCGTGACGTGCAACTACGATACGCACATGGAGCCGGGACAGAGCGTGGCCCATGTGGTGGTGCACGACGACGGATTCCTGCTGCACCGCAATGAATCCGTCAAGCTCTACCCGGGAATCACCGACGACCAGATCGCCCAAGAAATTTTCGACGGCGTCAAGGACATCGTGAAACACACCCATATCGATCCGGTGCCGCCGCCCGACGACCTGGCGAATACGACTACCGTCTTGCGGGGGACGCCCATGAAACTGCTGCAGAAACTGGTGCGCCGCCAGCACGAGGCCTGGCACGCATTCATACTGCCGGGCCCAGAGCCGAATTCGAGTGTGGGGTGCTTCAAGCAAGATCCCACCGGGGATTCCGGCCTGCCCACGATGGTGCTTCTCGGCAAGAACCGGAACGTGCTGAACCTTCGCTTCTCCAGCACCGCCGTGACCCCGGCCGTTTTCCGCGGTTCCGCCGTCTCGCTTTCCTCCGCGAGTGAGACTCCGAGCACGGCCGTTCTGAGCGACATCAACCGGCTAGGCACCGACCCGCCGAGCGGCACTCCCGTCAACCGCATGCTGCGGCCGGGACAGTCGCGGAATGTGAATCTGCAGAATGGGGTGCTCGCCGCCTCGGAACAGGCGGCTTACGCGTTGACTGCCGATGGCGAGGTGTTGAAGGACACCTACCCGGCGGTTTTGCAGCCGTACCAGAACGTGCAGGTGACCGGCTCCAACGGGCGGCTGAGCGGGCTCTGGCTGATCCGGCAGGTGACCCACACACTCACGCGCAACAGTTACGGACAGACATTTTCGCTGCAACGCAATGCCCGGTCGGCCGGCGCCGGAAGCAGCAATACCGCAGCGTCGCCAGTGATTTGTTAGGAGGTGATTGGCCCTATGGCGACCGCCGAAGAAAGCACGCTACTGCAGTTGGCTGCCGACCATCGCGACCGGTATTGGGGTAAGTACCGGGGCATCGTGAAAACGGTGATGGATGGCAATGATCTGGGCAAACTGATCGTCACCCTGTCCGAAGTTTATGACGACCAGGACTCTCCGCCGGCTTGGCCGTGTGTTCCGTATGCCGGCCCGAAACACGGGCTGGTGGCGTTGCCGGAAAAAGGCGACGGCGTGTGGGTGGAGTTTGAAGGAGGCGACCCTTCCAATCCGATCTGGACGGGCTGCTGGTGGGCCGATGGGAATATGCCCGCACCGGCCGGCAAGAATGTCCGCACATGGGCCACCAGCGCCGGCTTGAAAATCGTCCTGGATGACGATGCCAAGGAACTCCGCCTGGAACATCCCGGTGGCGCCACAATTTCCTTAAGCGACGACGGCCTCGAGCTGTCGTTTAACTCGACCACGATCAAGCTCGACGATACCGGAGTCACCGTCAACGGCATCGTACAGGTCTCGGCAGGTTAAGCATGTCCTCCATTCTCACCATCGACAACCAGATCCAGTGCCCGCATGGAGGGATGGCCATTCTCACCACCACGAATTCGGCTCTTCTGGTGGACGGCAGCCCCGCGCTCCTGGCGACGGACCTGCCCGAGATTGTTGGGTGCCCTTTCATCGTGGGCGTGGTGTATTTGCCCTGCGTCCTGATCGAATGGACCGGCGCCGCGGAAATGCTTACGGTGGATGGCTCCGGGGTGGTCCTCGAAACCAGCATCGGGCTATGCTGCAACGCCGCCGGAGCGCCGCAGGGAGTCGCCATCATCAATGACGCCAATCCGGAGGTGGACGCCATATGAATGGTAGCAGCGCCGGGCGGCACCTCTCGTTTCCATTTCGGATCGCGGCGGACGGGCGCGCGGCAAGCGCGGATACCATGGCCCAGCAGGCATTGGAAGAACTGATGCAACTGATTCTCACCAACCAGGGCGAGCGCCTGTTCCTGCCGGACTTCGGCGGCGGCGCGCGCCGGCTGTTGTTCGAGGGGATCACGGATTCCACCGCGACCCTGTCGCGCACCATGATTACGCAAGCGGTGCAGGAGTGGCTCGCTAACCGGGTGACCCTGAACCAGCTCAACGTCACCATCAACGACACCACCATCGAGATCGGTGTGACCTATCAGGTGGCCGGTACGAATCAGATCCGCCAGGCGATCTTCCAGAGGAGCGCGCCCTCGTCATGACCGCCATCGTCAGCCAGACCGCACGTCAGGCGCGAGCGCGCGAGCTCGCGGCCAAAGGCTTGAACGGGATCGATTTCGCGCTGGTGCAGTTGTCCCCCTCCGCGAAGCCCACGGAGGCCGATCTGGAAGTGCATTTCTTCAACGATTTGAATCTGGCCGTTCTGACCGCCGCCTCCGCGGCCAATCCGTCAATGCTCTCTTCGATACTGCCGATCAGCGGGGGAGAGCGAATACTGGCCGGTCCGGTGAGCGGACAAGTGCAAGTCACCGCGGTGAGCCACCCATCGAGCGGCGTGCTCGCGCTGGTGGTCCAGCCGATCGGCGATTATTCCGTCTACACCCTCACCGTCCAACAAAACGGGTTCGACCCGATTCTGTCCGACGTCGATTTCCGGTTCCGGCCGGGCTGCTTCGGCTCCGACTGCGCGCCGCGCGCCAACAATCTGCCGGCGCCCGCCGAGCCCCAGATCGATTATCTCGCCAAGGATTACGCTTCCTTCCAGCACACCCTCATCAGCGCGATGATGCAGCGGGTTCCCAACTGGCAAGCGGTCTCCGAGGCCGACCTCGACCAGGTGCTGATCGATCTGATCGCCGCTGCCGGCGACGAACTCAGCGACTACCAGGACCGCGTGATGAGCGAGGCGTACCTGCTTTACGCTCGCAAGCGTGTTTCCCTTCGCCGCCATGCCAGCCTGATGGACTACTACATCCACGAGGGCAATCAGGCTACCACTACGCTGGCGATCGACACCCAGGACACCGGAACTTATGTGCTGGCGGTTCCCTGCCGCGCGTGGAGCGGACCGGATCCGGCTCTGGCCAATGCAGCGGTGTTTGTTTCCACGGCCGGGCAGACCATCCACGGCATCCTCAGCCGCATCTCTATGTACACCTGGAGCGACGTGATTCCGGCGCTGCCTGCCGGCGCCACCAGCGCCGACTTTAGCTTCTCCACCGCCGCTACCGCGAACCTGGTGGCGGGCTGGATCCATAAAGGCACGTTGAACCGACTGCTGATCGAGGAATGGCTCAATCCATCCACCGGCCTGGCCACCGATCGCGACCCGCAGAAGCGGCAGATCCTCCATCTCACGAACCAGGCGACGGTCCTGCAGGATCCGTTCACGCTGGCGTGGGTGGTTCGGGTCAACTGGCAGGAGCAGGACCAGTTGACCGCCAATTACTGCTTCGTGGTGCAATGCTCCAGCGGCACCGTGCGCGACGTTTCCATGTTCCATGGCAACCTGGTCGACATGGTGCAGGGGCTGCCTGCGAAGGCCGCGTATTATGCTCCTGGCACGCCCCTGCCGGATACTTCGTCGTTCTATTACGAGACCTACACCAGCGGAACCAAGATCTGCAAGCTGCCCAATCTTCCGGTGCTTTGGCAGAAGACCACTCCCGGCGGTTACGACGAGCCGCACAGTACGGTTGAGGTGCAGGTGACGCCTTCGGCCGGTAGTCCGAATTGGGTCGAGCAGCACGATCTCATCCACAGCACCGGGAACGATCCGCACTACGTCATCGAGATGGATGAGAACCTGCGTGCGCTGGTGCGATTTGGAGATGGAACCAATGGGGAATTGCTGCCGGAGAACGCCGTAGTCACGTGTACGTGGCTTTCCGGTTACGGTCCGGACGGCAACGTGGGGGCCGATTCCCTGACCCATTTCGACAATCCCGCACCGGCGGGGCTGTGCTGGAATCCATTCGACATCACCGATGGCCTGGCGCCGGAGACGCCCGCCACCATCATCCGCCGCGTGCCCGAGGCGTACCTCTACCTCCAACAGCGTGCCGTAACACTGGCGGACTATGTCGCCTGCGCCGAGGAAGTGCCGGGTGTCCAATCCGCGTTCGCCTCTTACGCCTGGACCGGGAGTTGGCGTACCGTCCGCGTCTGCGTCGAGCCGCAAGGAAGCTTCACGCTCAGCAACGCTCTGCGCGCAGCAGTGGAGCAGCGTCTCGAAGCGCTTCATTTGATCGGCGAAGACCTGGAGATTCGCGCGCCGCAATATGTGCCGCTCAAAATCTCGGTATCCCTGTGCGTATCGCCGGACTTCTGGATCGAACAAGTCTCGCCGGTGGTCATCCAGGCCTTCTCGGACGGGTACACGGCTGATGGTGCGATCGCCTTCTTCAATCCCAGCCGATGGACGTTCGGCCAGCCGCTCTACGCCAGCCAGATCGAAGGCGTATTGCGGCAGATAGAAGGTGTGGAGCACGTGATTTCCATCCAGATCCAGCAGTGGTGGCGTCCGTGGATCCAATCGTCAGAGGTGATGCCGGTGGATCCGAATCAGATCATCGAGGTGCGCAGCGATCCGAACGAGATCGAGTTCGGCTGGATCGACCTTAATTTCGAGGGAGGACGGCAGTGACCTCCGCCTGCTCCAACAACTGCTCGACGCCGCAGGTTTTTCCTCGGACCATCAACAATCGGCCCGGACTCCCGCGCATCGCTTTTCGCATCGGGACCTACGCCGACTTTCGCCAGGCGCTGTTCAGCGAACTGGACCGCACACCGCTGCTCCTGCCGTGGTCGCACCGCCAACCGGACGACCCCGGCATTGCCTTGCTCGAAGGCGTGGCAATCCTTGGCGACATCCTCACGTTCTACCACGAACTCTATGCCAACGAGGCCTGGCTGCGCACCGCCACGTGGCCGGAGAGCGTCACCGCGCTGGTCCGTCTGCTGGGATACCGCCCCGCCCCGGGCATTGGTGGAGAATCCGCCGCGGCTTTCGAGTTCAAAGGCGCCACGCCGGTGACGGTCCCGGCTGGATTTGGCTTCAATGCGCGCATTACGGGCCTGCCGCAGCCGGTCGATTTCGAAACTTCGGCCAGCCTGGTGGCCGCGCCGCAACTGAATCGCTTTTCTCTGTATGCGCCCACGAACATACCTGCGATTGGCGCCGGTAGCAGCGTGCTCTCGGTGCCTACCGGCGTGCTAGCGGCCGCTGGCGTGACCCTCAAGGCGAAAGACCGCCTTGCTTTGCTTGACCCCGCGACGGTAGACAACCCGAATTCGGTCAACTGGCAAATCGGAGTCGTGAGTAGTGTCTCGATCGTTTTGGATCAAACCGTGATTACTCTAACGGGCTCGTGGCAGGGAAGCGCGCCTTTGGGCGGAGATCTGACGGCTTACAAACTCGGCCGCAGTTTTCATGCCTTCGGTTACAATGCGCCCACGAACCAGATATCCATCAGCGGCACCACCGCTACCACCACGACGGTTGACACAAGCATAGGCGTCCCGACGATTCTCGGAGCATTTCCGCTGGATCGCAAAGTGGACGATCTCTCCCCGGGGGCCACGATGCTGGTGAATCTGGAGATCACTTTTCCCAACCCTATATTTGAGGAGGTGGTGAGCTTAGCGGCGTTGAAATTTGAGCAGGTCGGCGAAGTGCGGAATTCCGCGTCTGAGTTCCTGCTGGCGGCCACAATTTCGCGCGCGTTTCTCGGGTCCGACTCGGTGGGTCCGATGTCGGGCAGCGTGACCATGGTCGAGGTCTCCGCAACCGGATACGACGGGGTGGCGGATCGCCGGACCGCGCAGTGCCTGGAAGTGATCGGTTCCGGCTTCCAGGTCGGGTCCCAACGAGTCCTCAAGCCAGGCGGGATTGGCGTCGATCAGTTGATGTACTACGGCGATGGCGCAACCTATCAGCAACTCAACGGGCGGACGCTGCAGTTCGTGGTGCTAAATCCCGACGATTCGCTGGCCCGGCTGGAACAGACCACCGCGGCCATCGATCCCTCGTACATCCCCGGAGATCTTGCGGTGAAATTGCGGACGCTCCACCTGAATCCCGCCCTGCAGCAGTGCAGTTGGAGCGATTTCCCGCTCAGCGCTCCCACCGTGACGGTCTTTGGCAACGTGGTCGCGGTGACGCAAGGCAAGACCCAGCCGCAGGCCACCTTGGGCAACGGTGACGCGCGCCAGGTCAACCAGACCTTCATGATTCCGAAGGGTCCGCTAACCTGGCTCGGCGACGAGGCCCTCACGCCGCCGCGCAAGCCCGAACTCCAGGTGCTGGTGAACAACATCGAATGGAGCGAGGTGGATTCGCTCTTCGGCGCCGGACCGGCCGACACCAGCTACATCATCCGACTGGATGACAACGGCAATTCGTGGATCCAGTTCGGCGACGGCATCAACGGTGCGCGCCTGCCTTCCGGGGTTGGAAATATCCTGATCACGAATCGAACCGGAGTTGGCGCCAACGGCGACCGCACCCCCGGCACCAATCCCTCGCCTGCCAGCCAGGCGCAGAACCTCACGGCAATCCGGCTTTACGAAACAGTCACCGGGGGCGCCGCTCCCGAATCGAGCGATAGCGCGCGCCAGGCCGCGCCAGGCCGCGTGCAAAGCCTCGGCCGTCTGGTGAGTTTGTCGGACTTCGAATATGAGACGCTGGCTCTGCCGGGCGTGGAAAAAGCGCAAGCCACCTGGGATTTGAGCGGCGGTGTACCGCTACTGGTGCTCACCGTGCTGCTGGCCAATCCCAGCCAGGCGGCAACCGACAAGGTGCAGGCAAGCATGAGCCTGGCCAACATGACACGCGGGCCGCAGCGATTCCAGGTAAAGGTACAGCCGGCGAGCCTGCTCTACGTTTACCTGAACCTAACGTTTGGGCTCACCCAAGGCTACCAGCCGAACGATGTAATTGCTTCGATCGGGATCGCGCTGGGCGTGATCCCCGCGGCCGGCGCGGCGCCCTCCGGCGGTCTCTTCAGCCTGGACCAGCGCCAACTCGGCGGACCCGAGTACGCGAGCCGCATCGAGGGCGTGGTGCAGAATGTCGCGGGCGTGGACTGGGTCGAGGTAACCGCGTTCGACCAGTTGGGCTCCGCCGGCAATCCCCTGTTGGCGCTGGCCATGGCGGATCGCGTGGACCAGGTCCCGTGTGCGCCCAACCAGGTGCTGGCGCTCTATGCCGCGCAATTCAATCCGTCATCCAGCACGGGGGCGAGCGTATGAGCACGATGCCCCGCGTATCACTCTATCAAAGGCTGCCGGAGATCTATCGCCAGCGCGATATCGAACAGAGCCCACCCGGCCAGTTGCAGGCGTACCTGTCCATTGTGGAAGACGTACTGGGCGCGATGTACGACAACATCGGCGAACTTTACCGCGATCTGTTCATCGAAACCTGCGATTCCTGGGTGATTCCCTACATCGGCGATTTGCTGGGCCACTCGCTGCTCTCGGGCGACCCCTGGACGATGCGCGCCGATGTCGCCGACGCCATCGCGCTGCGCCGCCGCAAGGGAACGCTCCACGCGCTGGAATTGCTGGCCTACGATCTCACCGCGTGGGCGTCATTCTGTCTGGAATTGCGCGACACGCTGGCGTGGCATCAGCATCTGAATCACCAGCGGCCGGACATCCAATCGACCGTGCAACAGATGGAAGGAATCGCGCGCGGCGGCACGGCGGAGATTCGCGACCCCGCGCTCCTCAGCCTGATCGGCTCGCCGTTCGACCCATTCGCGTATTACCCCGATTTCAAGCCCGTGGACTTAAGCGTGTTGCGGAGGAATTTGCCGGACGTCGCCGTGTTTTTGTGGAGGCTGCTGGCCTGCCAGGTTGGTCCTTCGATGCCGGTGGTCCGCGGCGTCAGCGCAACCGGCGCCGTGCTTCCCGCGGCCGGGCAGGCCGTGCGGTTCGACATGGAGCCTTCCGGCAAACCAGCCGTTCTTTTCAATGTTTCGCAGCTTACGCCGAGCCCCGATGCGGCCATGGTCTCGACCATCGATCAGGTGCCCGGCCCCATTCCGATGGCCCGCCTGACGCAGGAAACTCCCGCAGGCGCGCCGCAGAATTACGTCTCGGTAAACACCTACGACGCAGCGCATGTGCCCCCGGCGCCCGTCACCGACACTTCCCTGGCGTTGCAGTTTCACCTTCCGCAGGCGTTGTTCCCGGCGGACACCTGGGCCTTCCGCGGAGCCAACCTTTGCGGTTGGGAAACGCCGCTCGACCCTCCCTTGCAGAATCGCGAAATCGTCATCGACCCGCGAATCGGCCGGGTGGTCTTCGGCGTCGAGACTGCGGTCGAGGCCGCCGCTCTGCAAAACTCCATGCTGGTCACCTGGACGTATGGCGCACCCGGTCCCGTGGGCGCGCAACCGGGGGCGAATCTCATCACGCCCGCCAGTTGGCTGGGCGCCAACTACCGCAGCATCACGGTCCGTTACCGCGAAGATCCTTTGGCGCTGCAGAAGGCCTTGGGCAATCTCAATCTGGCGACGGGTCCGGCGCTGATTGAGATCGACGACAGCATGACCCACACGCTCGACCTCAGCCTGGTCGCCGGCGTTAACCTCGCCGATGCCATTCCCAGCCTGCAGTTGCAGTTTCCCCTGATGATCCGCGCCACCTCGGAGAATCGCCCTCTGGTGAAGCTGCAGAATCACTCGCTGGCGTTCCGGCCCGTCACGGTGGTGGCCGGCGGGGGACAGACCCAGCCCCAAGTGGATGCGCAGGTAGCGGCCCTCAAAGTCTTGTTCGAAGGAATCTACCTCAATGGCGATGGTTTGCCCGGAGGCGCGCCGCTGGTTGCCCGGGCTGCGCTGCCCGCGCTCGAGTTCGCCCGCTGCACGCTCGATCCCGGCGGCGTGGTGCGGCTCAACCACCTGCGCGGCGCCATGGTGCCTTCCCTCGGTCTCGACGCGCGATTCGGATTTACCAGCGACGCCGACTACGCTGCTTTTCAGCCCGACCCGAAAATCACCCTCTACCGATCCATCGCCGGTCCCATCGAGATGGAAAGCGTTTACCAGCTTCAAGTTCAGGATTCGATTGTGGACGGTGGCGCCGGGCCTGGCGAGGATGGCTCCGCCGCCATCGCCATCGGGTCGCAGGCCAACCCGCTGGCCGGGTGGGGACCGGTGCTTTGCGTCAAGGGTGTGACAGTGTTCGGGCGTACGCGGGCGCGCTCGGCCACCGGGTCCGGCGGCATCTTCTGCCACGCGGTCGAAGCCCAGGACAACCAGACAAGCTGCCTGCGATTTTGCTGGTTCGCCGCGGACTCCAACCGGCTCCCGCAGAATTTCGGCTGCGTCACCGGAGTCACGCTGCAGTTTACCGCAACGACATTCGGCACGCCGGGGTATGGGCAGTTATCGCTTGATTCGGACACGAAAGTTCTCGAGAGGGGCCCGGGCGACGACGAGATGGGAGCTTTTGGATTTTTACTCAACTCGCATAAGTGGCGGAATCTCCAGATTCGGTTTCGGGAGTTCATGCCCGCGGGAATCACACCGGTAGTGGTGCCGGTCACTTAAATCGGAGGCGCTGTGAGAGGCGATTTTTCACGTTGGCAGTTTCAATCGCGCGACAACTTTAACGGCATTCTGCCGCAGCAAGGAAAGCTGCTGATCGATGCCGATGGGCTGGCCCAGACTCGCATCGCCAACCATTGGCGGCAGACCGCGGCCCGCGACTGGGTGGGGCCGGTGGCGGCGGTGCCGGCGGACGAACCTGACAGTCTCCAGATCTCGGCGGCCACCATCAACGCCGATGGGACCGTGACTCTCACTGCGGGCTCCGGGCACGCCTGGGCCGATGGCCTGCTGGTGCAACTCGGCGGCGAGACCGCCGCCGTACAGCGCACCGCCACCTGGCTGGAGCCGCCGATCGTGCCCAATGCAGGCTCAGCCGCCACCGCCCCCAGCGCTCAGGATGTGGTGGTCCTGGAGGTATGGCAGGAGGGAATCAACGGCTACCAGATGCCGCAGGCTCTCCTGGAACCAGCCCTGGGAGGCCCCGATACCGCTGAGCGGCTGCATACCGCCACCGCATTCCGGCTGGCTCGCCTCGCGGCCGGACAGACCTGCAAAAGCATCACCTACAACGACTCCGGTCTCGGCAAGCTCACCGCCACCTTGCAGCCTGTCACCGTCATTGCCGGCGATTGCCCTATTCCAGTGGGCGGCGGGTACAGCGGATTTGAACATCGGCTGTATCGCATCGAGATCGCCGACTTCCAGGGTGGCTCGCCGAGCATGTTCAAGTGGTCCCGCGAGAACGGCGGCCTGGCAGGGCGCGGCACATTCAACCCGGGTCCGAACACGCTGACAATCACCGCCAACCTGGTGGCCATCACTACCGCGAATCAACCGGGCTTTTATGTCGAGATCGAACAATGGGACCCGTCGCTCGGCCACTGGCAGGTGGTGTGCGGCGGGAATGCCACGTCCAACAACGATACCCTGACCTTCACGGGCGCACCCGGGTATGGCGCTTACCCGGCCGCGCAGGGAGACGTGTTTTTCCGCCTGTGGGATGGTCTCGCTTCCATTTCCGCATTCCCCATTCAGGCCAGTCCAAACCAACTCGAAAATGGAATCTTCCTGCAGTTCGATGCTGACGGACCTGGTCTCTATCGTCCACACGACTATTGGGTGTTTCGGGTCCGCGCCGGCGGCATCTCGAACCCCCAGACGCTCATCGACAACAAGCCGCCCGAGGGGATCGTCTATCACCGCGTTCCCCTAGCGGAAATCACCTGGGACGGTACCGGCAAGGTGCCGACGATCGACGACTGCCGCGCCACCATTACGCCGCTTACCTCGCGCCGCGGGTGCTGCGTCCAGGTGGGAGACGGGCTTACCACGTTCGCGCAGTTCACTTCCATCCAGGAGGCAATCGACAGCCTTCCGGCGGAAGGAGGGGAAGTCTGCATCCTGGCAGGCCGCTATTTCGAGTCGATCTCGGTCGCCAAGCGAACCAATGTGTCGATCCACGGCTGCGGCCACCACACGCGAATTGCCTCGCCCAGCTATGGGCCGGCGCAAGGCGCCAATACCGGCGCCGTGATCACCATTCTGAACTCTCAGGACATCGAACTCCGCTCCTTCACTGTGGAGGCCGCGGATGACGATATGGGGGTTGAGTTGGCCGGCGGGTCGCCTCCGGCGGGGGCTCGCGCCCTCGCTGCCGCCCGGCTGAAGTCGCCCGGCGTTACCGATGTCACGTTGCGCGACTTGATCGTCATCGCCGCGACCATGCCTGCCGTGTCGGTGGAGCAGTGCGCCGATGTCCGCCTGGAGAATTCGCTCATCGCCATGCGCAACGTTCCATCCGCATCCGCGGCGGTTTATGTGTTGGGCCAGGAGATTCACGTCACCGGCAACTGGATCGGTCCGATCAGTGTCGCCGATCTGCCGGCCATTGCGCTCGCCGACGTAAACCCCGCCGCCGCTGCCGCCACCGCCGCGGGGCTGGCGGTGGCCGGGTCCATGCCGGCGCCCTGCGGAATTCAGATCGCCGGAATCTCGAGCGATATATACGTGCGCTGCAATGAAATCGCGGGCGGCGGCGGCAACGGGATCACGTTGGGCGAAGTGATCCTGCTGGATTCCACTGGCATCAGGGTGAAAGGCTACGTGGGTTTCAATCCGGGTGGCGGCAACGTGAACCCCTGCGCCAACGGGAACTTTTACTATCCCAAAACGGTGGGCGGCGGCGGGACAGGCGGCGGGACAGGCGGCGGGACAGTCAACGTGGTTGTGAACGGCCTGCTCTCCAACCTGCACATCGAGAACAACCGGATTCGCAATATGGGGCTCTGCGGGATTGGCCCCATCGGTTTCTTCAACCTGACAAACACGCAGGAGATCGTCACGGTGAACGGTCTGTGGATCGTGGCCAATGAAATCACCGCCTGCCTGAACCGCACGTTAACGCCGTTCACCAGTGCAGACGTTACGTCCTTGGGTTACGGCGGCATCTGCCTGCCGGATGTGACCGAAACGTACATCCGCGACAACATGATTCAGAATACCGGCGCCTCGCTGGCCGACCCGGTTTGCGGCATATTCGTTCTGCATGGAGCGGTTGTCGAGATCAGCCGCAATCAGATTCTGGACACGCGCGATTGGAGCCAGGCCGATGCCAGTACGCTCTCCGGCTTCCGCGCGGGAATTGCCCTGGTGCTGGTAACTCCGCAGGATGCACCCGGAGTGCAGAACGCTATCTGGTCCGCCAGCGAAGTTTCGGCGGGGTTCACCGGACCCAGTCTGTACGCGCACGGAGCCCCGGCGCTCTGTATCCAGGAAAACGTGGTCGATATTCCAGTGGGGTTAGCCCTTTCGGTGGCCGGATTGGGAGCGTTCTCGATCCTCGGCAACCATTTTTCCACGGGAGGAATCCAGGGCGACCTGCTCACCCTGGCGCGCAGCATTCTGATATTCAACTTCGGCACGATGCTGGAATACCCAACGCCGGTTTCCACCGCCGCCGAATTCCTCTCGCTGCTGGACGCGCTGAACAGCGGAGCCTCGTTCTCACAGGCCATGCAGACGGTATTGGGAGGTACCGCGACCATTCTTGGCGCGATCGCCCCCGGCCCGGTGAATTTCAGCCAGAACCGATGTTCGCTTCACCAGAAATATGAGGCGACCCCGGCGGCGGCCTCGATCGCGATCTTCACCTTCGACGACCTTGGTTTTCACGACAATCAATGCTGGATGGCGGCGCCGCGGCTCGAAGTGGCTTGCGACGCCATTTTGGTAGGCGCTACCGTTCGTGTCACCGGATGCCGCTTCCAGGAAATACCCGGAACGGTCTTTCTGTCAGCCCTGACTTTCGGGTTGATGAATATCACCACCCTGAACGAAGCAACCCACGCGCTGGCGCCCATCGGCCCACCGGCGCTCAGCGTGACCACCAACAACGTGTCGTGGTGAGTCGCGACGAGGAGGATCTATTATGGCGCGAAACAGTCACAATCCTGGCAGCGGGCCACCCGCCGGAAACCCGGCCAGCAGCACACCCGGAGCCGGTGCGACCGGAGAGAGTTCGGGCGGCGCTGGTGCGACCGGAGCAAGTTCGGGCGGAACGAGTTCGACCGGAACGAGTTCGGGCGGCACCGCACCCCCGCCGAATCAGATTCTACAAAGCTCGTGGGCCGCTTCCATGGATTCCCAGACCGCACAGCAGTTCAACGGCCTGGCGCAGATCCGGCAGGCGCGGGCGAGCCAGCTCCAACGGCAGGTGGCCTCGCTGACGGCGACCTACGGCGCAACCGATCCACGTGTGGTGGCGGCCAAGGCTTCTCTCCAGAACCAACAAACCTTCGCCAACCGGCTGGGCCTGGTGAGCACCACCACCTCCACCACCGCCCCCACGGCGCCGGCGAATGGCTGGGTGGTGTATGGACGCGTACGCAACGCGGACCTGACCGCCGCTCCGCAGCTCACGGTTTTCCTGGCCGACCAGAGCCGGGCGTGGCTCTCCAACTACGGCTATGCCTTCACGGACCAGACTGGATACTTCACCCTGAGCTACGCTCCGCCGGCCTCTGGCAAGAAGCAGGCAAAAGCCACGGATGCGCTGACCGCTTATCTCGAAGTGTCGAACGCCGCGTGCAAGCTGATGTACATCGATGCCAGTCCCATGTCGATCGAGACGGGAGCGGTGGTGTACCGTGACATTGTGCTCTCGGCGAAAGTCCCGCTGGGAACGCCGCCTTGCGAACCCGGTGCGCCGCCTTCGGCGCCGCCCGCGAAGAAATAGACGGTATGCTGGCAGTCGCTCCATCAGCGTCGAAAGAGTCCGCTAGGGAGAAGCCCGCGGCAGTTCAGCGGGACAGCTTGGTGGTGTTCGATTCGACCGTTGAGACCCCCGTTCTTCAAAGGAAGACCTGTCCGTGCGGGGGAGGCTGCCCGCGTTGCCGGAACGCTGATGCCGGAAAGCCAAGTTCACATGCCCGCCTCCCGATGAGTCAGCCCGGAGATGCTACCGAGCAGGAAGCCGAGCGCGTCTCCGACCACGTCATGCGTGTGCCGGCGCCGCGCGTCGCCACGGGTGCCAGTCCACGGATTCAGCGCCTTGCCGGGCAACCGTCAGGTTCGATGGAGCCTCTGCCCGCCAGCGTCGATCATGTTCTTGCAGGTCCCGGCGAACCGCTGGAGCCGGTCTTGCGAGGGGACATGGAACGCCGCTTCGGGTTCGACTTTTCGCAAGTGCGAGTACATGCCGACAGCGCAGCCGAGCGATCCGCCTGGGATGTAAGCGCTCGCGCCTACACTGTCGGAGACAACATCGTATTTGGCGCGCGGGAATTCGCTCCGGAAACCCGCGAAGGCAGGCAGTTGCTTGCCCATGAGCTGACCCATGTGGTGCAACAAAGCGCCGGAGCCACGGCCATCCAGCGTGCGCCAAAGCAACAGGAATCGGGAGCCGCGAAGCAGTTCGAGGAGCGCATCGGGCGTATCGACCATCTTCTGTCCTACAGTTGGCATGACTGGGCCATTACGGACTCGGAAGCCACCGAGGCGCTTCAAATCCTCAAGCTGATGACGCCGCCGGAACGCAGTCAGGCGTTAAGGCGGATCCGGCTGGACCGCCTGTTCAGCAACCTGCCGGATCGCTTTCTGCCGGGGCTCGACCGCCTGGTGGTAGAGTCCGGGGGAGAGGAGATGGTCCTGGCGCTTGCCCAGACGTTACCCGGGCGGCAGGCGCTCGGCCTGCTCGAGGCGTTGCCGGAGGACCAGCGGGACCGCACTCTCGAACGTATGCCCCGCCTCAAGCGCAAGCGTCTGCACGATGACCTGTCCAAAGCCGGACGGAAACGTTTTCTGGAACTCTGGGACCAGAAGGAGCAACGCAAGATGGACCGCGAGTTGGAGGCAATGCGGCCCCTCCGTTTCCACGAGCGCTTCCTGTTGCGCGTGACCCTCAAGGGATCGGGCGAACTGGTGTCACCGTCAATGCCCGAAGGCGCGCCGGTAGAGATCGACCAGGATGGCCAGCTCTACTACCGGCCGCTCGACATCGCGGTATCGATAGCCGGCAGAACCCGGAGCGAAGCCGAGGCCATCGTGGCTACGGCACTCGCCACGTCAGCCGGTCAGGCATTCATAGTCCAGCTGCGGACGCCACCCGTGGGATATGACAGCGCGAACTTCGAAGTCAAGCCGGCCAGGAAGGACCCGGCCAGGGATTCACCGGAGGCCTCCAAGCCAAAGCCGCCGCCCGACCCCCTGTCCGAAAAGCAGCAGGAGTACCGCTACTTCATCATTTACGAGGGTAAGAGGCTGCAAACCGAATATGAGATGCTGCAAAAATCGCCGAAGAGCGATAAGCTGAGCGACGATTTCCTGCGGGAGTCGGAAGCGTTCCACAAGTTTGTCGACTGGTTCGAACAAAACGAGAATTCGCCCAAACTGCTGAAGACCGATCCCGGCAAGGTCTACGGCAGTATCAGCTCGAAAATACTCATAGCGGGAATCGAAAAGGACGTTAAACGGAAACTCGAGCTCGAAGAAGAGGCCAAGAGGTATTCTCCGGAGGTGCTGGAAGCGCGTGGTAAGAAGTGGGACGAGTTCTTTAGGCTCGCCATGTTTCTTAAGGGGGAATCGTCACGGCGCTTCCCGTATAGCATTCCGCTCGACTCGGAAGGCGCGGACATCCTGGTCACCGGAGACCCGGTCCGGCAGGCGGTGCTGGATCGTATTGCCGATGAGCTGATGGGATGGTCGCGGGAACATTTCAGCGACGATAACTTCACATCCGTGGATCCGCAGGGAATTCTGTCTTACATCCTGAAGAGCGGGTATAAGGCCCTTCTGGATCAGGCCGATCTGTTCCCACTCGAACATGAACGGATTGACCGGCATGAACTGATCCCGGAGACCGTGTTAGGCGCTTTTGCTAGCACGTTGGCCAAGGGCCTTGCCGCGGTCGCCGTGGTCGGCGGGGCCGTCGGACTAGGCATCATATCGGCCCCCGTGGCGCTCGTCTTGTTGGGGGGGCTTGCGGCTTATTCCGGCATTACATCTTACCTGGCGCGCCGCAAGGACATTGAGGAGAAGGGCTACGATGTGCCGGTAGCGGCGACAGTGATCCACTCGATGGGCGATGTCATCGATGTGAGCCAGACCATCGAAGGTATTACCGGCGAGCGGCTCGGGACCCATGAACAGCTGACCAGTGTGGAGATGAGTCAGGAACTGGGCGGAGGCCTTGGGGGTATCGCCGTCCTTCTGGTCGGCAGCCGCGCCTACGAGCTTGGCCAAGGTGTTGGGCGAACCTTGCGCTTGAGCGGTCCCGCGTTGGTTCCGGAAACCCTCGAAGGCGTTCCGGCCGGGGACCTCAAAGGCCTTTACCCAAGAACTACGGCACCTGTCAAACCGCTGCAGTATCCAAACCCGGCTCCAATCGAGGCCGCCGCGCGTGCCAAGCTTCCGGAAAGGCTACGAGTCGGGTTCGATCGCTGGATGGAAACCATGCGCTCGAACCCCAAGAACCCTGACATAGAAAAGGTGCTGGGCAAGATGACCGACAAGCAAATTGAGGCCATCTCCAGGACGCCGGCTGAGAATTACTACGCGCAACTGGCCGAGAGCGAGCGGTTGAAGGACGCGGCGGGTCGGTCACAGGGGGATCCGCTGCGGCCCAACCTGAAGCATGTGGAATGGCATGACGGCGTGACCGTCCATTACGAAAAGACCCCGCCAAGTCCCAGCGAGATTGCGCTCGCCCAACGTATCCAGAAGGCAACCGGCGAGCCGGTGCATGTCTTCGGAGACACGCCGAGCAACCAGAGCTACCCTGGCATCGACGGCACGATTGGAGAGCCCCCACGGCCCTTGCAGCTAAAAGACGTGCACGGTCCGGAATGGCTGAAGGTTCGTGCTCACGAGGCCTATGCGAACGCGGCCGCGAAGGGATATAGCAACGTGGAAGTGCATCTATCGATACCCGATAGCACGGTTGCCGAATGCAAAGCCGGCTGGGAAGGAAAGCCGGCGCAGCCGCAAGGCGAAAAGATTGGATGGGAAACCGGCTTCTCCCCAAAAAATACTCTGCCGCTGGCGAAAATCGTGATTCACGCGAAAGATGGCGTGTGGGAGGTGCCGGCGCCGCCCACTTCTCCGAACCTGCCGGGAGTGCCACTACCGTCCTCTACGGATGACAAGAAGAAGGCCGTGGGTGCGACCAAATGAGCGGTCCAGCCAATCTCTTTGTTCCGTACATGCAACCCCGCGAGTTTGCGAAAACCGTCGAACAGTGCACTGGACTGCTGCTACCGGACGGCTGCTGGGACGAGCACCCCCTCTCTGAAAACGGAGCCGTGTGGGTGGAAGCGCGCGCGAGAGAGGGCCAGGAACTCTCGTGGGCGGCCGCGATCTCGCTCGCCGCCGGGGGATTCTGCATGGTGTGGTGGGAAGCACCCGTCGTGTTTTATGGCGGGCAGCGGCTGAACGAAAACCCGAGCCTGGATTTTGCTTCTTGTTTTGCGAAGAGCACGGGACTGGAGAATGTTCCCCGGCAATCAACCCTCTGCGGCGATATCAGCACGCCCCCTGAGCCGGAGCCGGAGCCGCTGCCGGAGATTTGGACGCGCACGGCATTTATGTTCGCGCGCGCGGAGAATGCGGTCGCAGCCGCCGGATTAACAACCGGTTGGGATTGGTCCGGCCAGTTGACCCCAATTGCCGGCATATCGATTCTGCTGATGGATCGGGTAGGGGGTTGCGACCCTTTGGCGCTCTCGCATCTGTCCAAGGCGTTCGACACTTATGGCGTCGCGGTCGAAATACATGCAACGGGAAGTTGCCGTTCGTGGTGGCTGGATCCGGCTGCCGAAGAAATTTCCGGCGAGGATGCCGGTGCGGCGAAGTTCCTCGACGCGTTTTCTGCCCTGGCGGCGTTGGCCGGTGAAGGCGCAGGCTGCCTGCGCTGGCCGGGGCACGTGCCCGCTTTGGCGCCTCCTGCCAGGAAGTAGCATATGCACGCAGCCGCTCAAGCAGCATCGAAAGAGTCCACCGCGGCGAAGCCTCCGGCGTGGGCTCGATTTCGGCCCGCAACAGTTCCAAAAGCCTGGTCAGGACGAGGACCAAAACACTCTGCCGGGAGCGAAGATTCGCTTTTAGTAGACCGAACTGCTGAAGCGTGGCATCACTTGTGCTCCCGGCGTATGTACCGATGGGAACGCCGCCTTGCGAACCCGGCGCGCCGCCTTCGGCGCCGCCCGACAGGAAATAAACGATATGCTCGCAGTCGCGCTATCAGCGTCGAAAGAGTCCGCCAGGGCGCAAGGTCCGGCGAAGCATCCCCTTGGCGCGCATTCGCCGATCGATTCGATGCCGGAAAGGCCAACTCTCCAGCGGAACACCTGTCCGTGCGGCGGAGGTTGCCCGCGTTGCCAGATGCGCCTGCTGCAGGCGAAGCTGGCCATCAACCAGCCGGGAGATGTTTACGAGCAGGAAGCGGACCGCGTCGCGGAGGCAGTGATGTTGCAGTGCGCACCGGCGCGCGCGCAGGTACTGCCCTTCTCCCACCCCGGCGCGGAGCAGAGCACCAGCGCGAGCGCACCGGCAGGCATTCCAGCCCCGCCTATGGTTCATGACGTCTTGCGCTCGCCGGGCCAGCCTCTCGACCAGAACACTCGCGATTTCTTCGAGCCGCGCTTCGGTTCCGATCTTTCGGGAGTGCGCGTCCACACGAGCGCTTTGGCAGCCGAGTCCGCAAGTGCGGTCGGCGCCCGTGCGTTTACGGTTGGCAATGACATCGTGTTCGGCCGAGGTGAGTTTGCGCCGGGAACTACGGATGGATCGCGGCTCTTGGCGCATGAGCTCACTCACTACGTCCAGCAGGATGCAACTCCGCCGACACTTCGCCGCCAGGCGATCCACGTCCCAGGAAGCAGCGCTCCACTGGCAGGTACGTACACCGGCTACTCTCCCTGGCCACCAGCACCTGCTCCTCCCCCCATCCTGAAGCTCGAGGCAGATATTCGCTCTTCCGCCGCCTACCTGGCGCTTGCCCCGCCGTCACATACCAGGACAGAACAGATCATCACTGACTTGAGCAAGCGTCCACTGCCAGAGCGATACAGGTTGCTGGTCAAGCTCGAAGCGCTTTTCGCGATGCCAACCAAGCCGAAGGAGACGATTGCGGCAGAGACTATGGCCGCCACGGCCACGGCGGCAACCGCGGAGCAAGCGAGGTTGACGAATCAGGTTGAGGCCAAGAATGCCGGAATCGAAGAACAAGGAACCCGTGACCCGAAGCGGACGTGGGTGGCCATCCCAGGGAGGTTCGGAGACGGCACGTACTACGTTGACAGAAGATCGGCGACTGACATCCATATCAGAGCGAAGATCTACCTTCATCCCGGCGCGACTGTTGAGGCTAAGGATCTGGAGAAGGCCAAGCGAGAGGTGGACAAGATCAAGGGAATGGAAGACGCGATTGAGAAGGCCGCGTCCACCAAAGGGTATACGGTCGATATCGAGTTCGTCGCGACAAAGGAAGCAGATGCCTTCGACGTGGGGGTGGACCCAGGCAAATGGGAAGTTGCGACCAATTGGTCGGGCGGCAGGCCTAAGGGTTTCGCCCATGAGTTGCATCACATGTTTGCTTTCGAGCTCGATAAATACAACTATATTGAGGCTCAAGCCACGAACGCGGACATGGAAATCGATCAGCGGCTGATCTGGTTCAGCAAGGAACTCAGCAAGCCGGCCAACTTCAACGATCCGACTTCCATCATGGACGACGCGGAACATCCCAACGATAGCGATGTTTGCACCGTCGCGGGGCTCCCCATGAAAGACTGCCTGGATGCAAGGGCGAAGAACCCATGAATGATCGCCCAATCACGTAGCTCGTTATGCACGCAGTCGCTAACAACTCGTCCAGAGAGCCCGATGTCGCGAGGCGTGGGCCGAAGCATCAGAGGTGAGCGAGAGGGCATCGCGCCCGAAGCGGAAGCGACCCGGAAGGCCGAACAAGAGCGAATCGCACTGGAATCCCGACGCTCGCAAACGTGGGGAAGCCCCAAGTGAGGCCAGCCGGGAGGCCGTCCAGTCTCAGTCACCGCGCCACCTGCGGCCGCTCCCCGAAGCCGGATCATGATCGACGTGTGGGCGCATATCGAAGGCCGCAGGAGCGAGGTCGTCGAACGCGCGCATCAGGTGTCGCCAGACAGTCCTCTTCAGGTGAGATCCAAGGATCCGGTCTTAGTCACGCACGGGCCCGTCTTAGCGGTCAGACTTCAGGTCGAGGAGGCAGAAGTAGAACCGAACGAGGAGACGATTCTATGGACCGGCTCCATCAGTCAGGCCTCCTTCGTTGTGGCATTGGCGGACCGAGCCTCATCGATCCCGCGTCGATTTATGCCAGCGTCTGGCTTCGACGCACATTTAACCCGGGGCATAGATTATGCAAACGGTTCACTCAGCGAAGGCGCCTTCGAGCGAGGATCCGGTCCTGGGCGGGATCATCGAGCGTTTGGTCCAGATCTTCCGTCCAGAGCGCATTGATCTATTCGGCTCCGTCGCGCGAGGCGATGCCGACCCTGACAGCGACTACGATCTGATGATCGTAGTACCCGATACGACCACTGCGGCAATGCGAGACACCGGTCCTGCCTATCGGGCGGTGTGGCGGCTCGGAGCGGCGGTCGACCTGTTGGTCTGGACGCGCGCCGAATTCGACAGCCGCCTTCACTTACGAGCCTCTCTGCCTTCGACCGTTCAGCGGGAGGGCAAGTTGCTGTATGCCGCCTGACCCCCAAGGGCTGGCCGACGCGGCATCCTGGTTACGTAAAGCGTCGAACGACTTGCGCTACGCTGGAATCGACCTGGCGGCAGATCCAGCGGCGACTGAAGATGCCGTTTTCCACTGCCAGCAGGCGGTCGAGTTCAATGTTCAATGAACTCATAGGAGGGAAGGCGTGCGTCATGAAGCGAAGTGTTTCGTTCTGTCAGTGCGGCTGATGCTTATGGCCGCTAGCGCCGCCGGACAGCAATTTCAGCTCATGGAAGCTTCCATCAACGAAATTCATCGCGGCTTCGAGAGCGGCAAGCTGACTTGCCACAGCATGGTGCAGCAGTACCTGGACCGCATCAAGGCGTACGACCAGCGGGGGCCCACCCTCAATGCCATGCTGTACGTGAACCCCAAGGTGCTGGAGCAGGCCGATGCCATGGACAAGCAGCTCAAACGCGGCACTAAGCTCAAGCCGCTACAGTGCATTCCGGTGGTGCTGAAGGACAACTTCGACAC